>JGI24698J34947_10000480_pt1 | contig 18744 bp, 17 predicted proteins | sample TergutMp193P3_FD_34947 | JGI IMG/M metagenome (IMG submission 34947) | reverse complement strand
AAAGAGGATTATGGATAACCGTAGGTTATTTCCCTCTTGTCAATTTCAGGAGGATTCTTAAATGAAGAGAGCTCTTATTGTACTTTTACTTCTTGCTGTGGCAGGAGGGTTGTTTGCGCAGGTATCATTTAGCGGGCATGTCCAGTCAGGTATCGGGGTTTCGATTCCTGGTGAAGGCGACACGACATTCCACTGGTGGAGTCGTGACGCTGGTTCGGGCTATCGTTTCGATCTTGGCGCTTCGTATACTGCCGATAGTGGACAAGCTGGCGCTTCGGCGACCATCCGAAAGAATCAAAACGCGGATTGGTTTGCAATAGACGGTGCAAGAGCGTGGGTGGACCCCATCGCCGGACTTCGGCTTCAGGCCGGTACCGGTGGCCCCGGCGGATTTGGAAGCCTGGGTTCTTTTGGTGAAGGAAATGGCGCTGCTGACGTAAGTGGACTGAATATTAAATATACCGGCTCAGGATTTGCGCTTGGCGCGGGTATTGCTCCCAATGGTCTTGAATTTGGCAAAGCCCGCTACACCGCCGGAGTGACGTTCGGCGTCCCCAGTGTATTGAATGCGGCTGCCAACATTTCATACAACGGTAATGATGAAGTAACTAATGCTGCAGTAGGCTTTGGGGTTACTGCCCTGAACGCCGCTTCCGGTCAATCAGGCTTGACCAGGCTTGCCGTTGACGTGCTGGCCAATAATCTATCGGATCTTGGCTGGATCGGCATCGGCCCGGCGGTTGGTTTCCGTGTTGCCGGCGTCGGCGCTGGTGATCTCGGCGCGACATTGCAGGGCAGGATTTACATGCCGTTGAAAGACACTTTTGATATGGATTATTGGGTAGGTCTGGATTTGGGGATTCCCCTTGCTACTGGTGTGAGTGCCAACATTAACGCGGGTTTTGAAGGCAAAGGCGCTATTCCAGGTACGGCAGGAGCCATGAGCGGGGCTGATGGCGGCGGTACAGGCAGGAGTATTACCGGCGGAACGGATCCTGCGTTTATCGTAAGGCCAACTGTAACCTTTAACATCGGCGGCGGCACTCTTGAAACCGGTTTGTCCTTACAGGCCCTCCTGGCGGACTCAGTGTCGATGTATAACGCAATCTGGGCTATGTTCAGAGTTGGTTTCTAATCCAGGTTAAGCTTCGTTTTATGAACCGCCTGACCAACCGGTCAGGCGGTTTTTGTGGAGTCGCTAAATGCGCATTTTCCGGAATGTCCGTACCCTCCGAATTAATCAATATTGTGCTCTGTTTCATATGATTATCTGATATTTATTGCCTACAAACTAAGATAAAGGGGATTATGGATAACCGTTGGTTATTTCCTCTTATCAATATTAGGAGGAATCTATATATGAAAAGGATTCTTATTTTTCTCTTGATTCTCGCGGTGGCGGGAAGCCTGTTTGCGGAGATCGAGTTCTGGGGTAGAGCTTCATCCGGCATTGAGGTTGCGATTGAGGATGATACCACTTTCCACGTCTATAACAACGCGGATCGCGGCGGAATGATGAAGTTCGAATTTGACGCAACATATACCACCGCGAACGAACTGGCGGGCGGTTACGGCGGACTCCAGGTTCAAGATGGTGAGATAGGCGGATGGGACGCGAGCGTCTGGTTCAGTCCGTTGGACGTACTGACAATTAACGCCGGGGATGTAAGCGCGGGCTTTGGTACTCCCGGTAGTCTTGGCGCAAACAGAGCTGAAGGCGGCCCCGGGGTAACGCTTGATATTGGTCCCTTCAGCGGGCTTGACTTAGCTTTAGGTGTATATCCTGCCGGTAGTGTATTTGGTGATACCGCGTTCGGGGTTGGTGCGAGATACACCTCCAGCGGTGTGTTTCAGATAGTAGCTGACCTTGGTTATGATGGCAGTGATCAGACGATTGGAGTCTCAGCGGGCGTGGACATTCTGGCGCTTGCCGGCATGGGCTTGACCAAACTTGCCGTTGACATTAATGCTGTTAATGTAACCAACCTTGACACCGCCGGTGCGGTCACCGTCGGCCCGAGGATTAACTACAAGTTTGGTGATTTCAGCGGTTATCTACGCGCCAATGTAGCTATACCGGTACGGGACGGGCAGGATCTTAATATGCGCGCGGGCGTACAGGGACAGTATCCGCTTACCAGTACTCTCACCGCCAGCCTTGCCGCGGCTTATGGATTGAAAGGAGCTGTAGCTGATACAAACGGCTCGCCGTTTAATTACAATGCCGGGTGGGGTGCGGTGCCAGGTGGATCAATAAGTACCGCGGACACTTCTGTTGTAGGCGTCCAGCCTGAACTGCGCTTTAGCATCGATGGAAAGACCCTCAGCCTTGGTTACGGTTTCCTGACCCAGCTTGGCGGCGCTTCAAAGACCAAATCCGCGCTCTACGCGAACTTTGTCGTCGGCTTCTAATTTAGGCGTCAACTGAAAAAACCGGCCTCATGGCCGGTTTTTTATTGACAACTCTGCTAAAATGTAATACATTGTTTACGTGATAAGGTATGTTGATGATATTGTAAAGAGAATAAGCAAGGGTCTTATTCCTCAAGATATCTTCCTGCATATCAATAACGCCTTTACGGCAATAGATATAACAAAAGACTTGAATCTTTTTGACATTAAACAGCTAAAAATGTCTAAAGAAACAAACCGGATATATTATCGCCTGCGTAAAGGAAAGTACAGGGCAATTTTTTATGTTGAAAACGATGACATAATGGTTATCGCTTTAGACAAACGGGAGGATATATACCGAAAATGGCAATAATATCGTTAAGACTCAATCAAAAAGAAGAAGAAATGGTCAATTTCCTCTCAGATTATTACGAAAGGGATAAATCGTCATTGATAAAATACTCGCTTAAAGAATTATATGAGGATATAATCGATAAACGGACAATAGATGATTATGAAGAAAAAGAAAAAAGGGGTGAAGTAAAATTCGTTGATTCCAACGATATTATGAACATGATCGGCAATTAACGACTGCTCCCGGCGCCAAGCCAAAAAAACCGCCTGACCAAGTGGTCAGGCGGTTTATAAATCGAAGCTTAACCTAAATTAGAAGCCGACGATAAAGTTCGCATAAATCGCGGACTTGGTCTTTGCGGCGCCGCCAAGCTGGGTCAGGAAGCCGTAACCAAGTTCGAGGTCCTTTCCATCGATGTTAAAAACCACAGCAGGCTGTACACCTACAACAGAAGTATCGGCAGTTGTAAACCCATACGGTACCTGGCCCCAACCGGTATAGGGATTAAACGGCTCGCCGTTTGTATTGGCTATCGTTCCTTTCAATCCATAAGCTGCGTCAAGACGGGCAGTAATACCCGGGACAACCGTATATTGTCCACGTACACCCGCTCTAAGATTCATTCCCTGATTCTTTTGTTCATCGGTAACCGGCACACGCACATTGGCCCGCACATAACCGTTAAAACCGGCAAAGTTGTAGTTAATTCTTGGGCCGACCTGGAACGAACCGGCGGTATCAAGTTTAGTGAGATTATCGACCCCAATGTCAACGGCGAGTTTGGTCACGCCCATACCGGCAAGCGCCAGAATGTCCACGCCCGCCTTGGCATTAACCTGTCCGTCACCGCTATTCGCGGCGCCGTCATACCCAAGGGTAGCGACCAATTGAAACACGCCGCTGGATGTGTATCTTGTTCCAAGACTGAGCGCGGTATCGCCAAACGCGCCTTTTGGAAGAATGCCGGCGTATATGTTAAGCCCTGCCATGGGATCAAGGTAAAGCATTACCCCGTCCCCTGTGTAGTTCCGATCGCCAAGGCTGCCGGGGGTACTCCAGGCCCAATCGTATACACCGGCCCCCGCGACAACTTTGAGTACATCCACCGGCTTCCACCAGACGTTTGCGTCCCAGCCTGATATCGCGCCGCCGGTAACATCGAGTCCGCCGTAACCGCCTGCTTTCTCGTTCGCGGTGGTATACGACGCATCAAATTCAAACTGGTACTTGCCGGCGCCGCCGCGATCCGGGTGGTTATAGATGTGGAAAGTAGTGTCATCTTCAATCGCGACCTCCAAGCCGGTTGAAGCCCTACCCCAGAAGCTGATCTGCGCAAACAACCCTCCTGCCACCAAAGCAAGAAGCAAAAGTACAATAAGAGCTTTCTTCATTTATGAAGGCGCGCGGTCTCTAAGTTGTTATACCTGGAAAAAATACGACCCGGGGAAGAAATTAACACATAAAAAAAACACATCCGGGGATATAGCGCTGCCTACCGGAACAAAGATTTATCGACTATATCGATGACCTTTTCGGCTTCTTTCAGGAGTTCCTTTTCGCCGCGCTTGTCTTTGTGGTTGTAACGTTCGCTCACGTCACTACTGACTTTATGCCCCATAAACAGTTCCTCAATGTCGCCAAGGTTGTAAAGGTTCAGCATGGTTTTGTAAAAATGCCGCCCGGAATAGAAGGTTATGTTTTCGGTCTGCAATTCCGTCGGGGACTTTCCCAGAAGAGAGCCCATGGTTATATTGGCCTTTTTGGCGGTTTTGAAGATTCGCTGCCTCGCGTGCTTCATAAAAATGTGTTCCCCGCCGGAAAGGCGCTTCTCGTCTATCCATTCTTCCAGGGTTTCGCGGATTTTAGGATGAAGGGGAATCACCCTCACCCCGGCGTCTGTCTTACTCCTTGTAATACTGAGGAAATGTATGTCCCCTTTGGCGATGATATCCCCAGTCGTGAGGTTCTGTATTTCGCTGTTTCGCAGCCCCGCGGAGTAAACGAGGGAACAGAGCAGATAGGACTTTTTGTCATCCCATTGGTCCCTGAAGATTCCCGCGATTTCTTCCATGGAATAACACCCGCGGATCTTGTTGTTCATGGTTCGCAGCGGGACTATGTCTTTGATTATATTCCGCTCAATTACGCCCGTCATAAACAAATGACTGAAGATGGCCTTGATCCCGCTTACCTGCCGGTTTATTGATTGGGGGAGCAGGCCTTTTTCCAGGAGCAGGTAGTTCTGGAAGCGGCCCATCACGACGGGTTTTATTTCGTCAAAATCCTTTATTTGGTTTTTTTTGAGGAAAGGAATAAAGGTATTGACGACAAAACCGTGCAGAATTTGTCTGGATGATTCGTTTATTTTCCGTCCCCTTGCGGTATCAATGACGAGATAGGGGCTGTCTTTTGTATAGTAACTGCGTAAAACAGTGTAAAGAACTTTACCCGCCCTTCGATTGAAATACTTTTTCAGTATCCTTTCCTTGTTTGACCTGGCAAAAAGCGCCGCTTTCTCGTAATCCGCCGTCCGGGTACTCCATTGGGACGGTATCATTTTGTCGTCCCGAAAGTAACGGACATAGTACGTTTTGCCCTTTTTGCCATACCGCGCTACTAAGCTGTATTCTTGTCTCATGAATTTACCTCTTAGGTAAATCGTCATATATAAGAAAAAACACACGAATTTAACACACGGGGTTTTTAAGAAAATGTAGTTTTTAACGCTTTTTTAATTAAAGATATCTTTCACATCGATCTTCAAGCCGGGCAATACGGTGACTGGGATGATCTCTTCCAGCCTCTCGAATTCTTTGTCTCCCGGTTCGATAGTTCCATAAACCCGTGCGCCATACCGGTCGTTTCTAAGAAGATTGACTTCTATAAATTTGTCCTCGGGGTATACAATCCAATATTCCCGTACCTTTGCTTTGCTGTATAAGTTGAATTTCAGGAGCCTGTCCCTGCGGCTGTTTGAAGGGGAGACAATTTCGATGATGAGGTCAGGCGGCCCATTGCAGCCCCGTCTGTCTATTTTTGAAGGGTCGCAGACCACCACGATGTCCGGCTGCACCACCGTATCGTCGCTTAAGTCTTCTTTTGGAAAGAGCCTGACGTCGAATGGAGCGTAAAACACCTTAGAAGATTTCCCTTTGAGAAAGGAAGAAAACTCAGAATATAAACGCCCGGATATTTCCTGGTGAATGGTTAAGGGCGCTGGACTCATTATGTAAAGAACGCCGTTGACGATTTCCGCGCGGACATCATCGTCCATTTCAAGGAGATCGGCGTAGGTATAGTATTCATCTTCTTCATGTTTCTCATAGATCGATGACATAATTGCCTCCGTTCTAAGTATAGCATAAATACAGTATAATTAGAACATCCTGAAAGAGGGGAGGGCGTCATGGAAGGGTTCCGCCCAAGCGTTACGAAGACCTTTGGAATACTGACCGCCGGGGGGGATTGTCCGGGCTTGAACGCGGCGATACGGGGGGTGTGCCGCGCCGCCACGAGCCGCTACAACATGAAGGTTATCGGCATCGCGGACGGCTTCCGCGGGCTCATTGACGGCAATGTGCGGGAGTTGTACGAGGGGGATTTCACCGGGATTTTGACCCGCGGGGGGACGATTCTGGGGACAAGCCGGGAAAAGCCCTTCAAAGAGGAAACCGTGCTGAGCACCGGCGACATTGAGAAGGACAAGGTTGCGGCGATAAAGGAAAATTACAAAAGGTTCGGCCTCGACTGCCTTGTGGTGCTGGGCGGGAACGGGACAAACACCACCGGCTACCGCCTTACCTGGGAAGGGCTCAACGTGCTCGGCCTCCCCAAAACCATCGACAACGACATCGAAGGTACCGACCGCACCTTCGGCTTCAACTCCGCGCTCGCCATCGCCACCGAGGCAATCGACCGCCTCCACTCCACCGCGCAGAGCCACAGCCGCGTCATGGTCATCGAGCTGATGGGCCACAAGGCCGGCTGGCTTGCGCTTTACGCGGGGGTCGCGGGCGGCGGGGACGTGATCCTCATTCCCGAAATACCCTACGACATAAAGAGCATAGGCCGCCACCTGTCCGAACGCGCTGCCCAGGGCAAGACCTTTTCTATCGTGGTGGTCGCTGAGGGCGCCGTCTCGGTGGAAGAGGACAGGATGGACAAGAAGGATCGAAAGAAATACAGAATCGAGACCGTGAACCCTTCCATTGGCTACCGGGTGGCGCGCGAGATTGAGGCCGAGACGGGCATGGAAACCAGAGCGACGGTCCTGGGCTACGTGCAGCGGGGCGGCATCCCCAGCGCCTCGGACAGGGTGCTTGCCACGAGCCTGGGAACTACCGCCGCCGAACTCCTCGCGCGGGGCGAGTACGGCCGCATGGTGGCGCTCAAGGGGGACGAGATAGGCTCCGTTGACCTCAGCGTCCCTGCGGACAAGGTGAAAACCGTCCCGCCGGATCACTATATGATAGACGCCGCCCTGTCGGTGGGCACTTGTTTGGGGGACTAGTCTCTATTCAGTCTGTACCAGTCGCTGACGCGGCGCTCGAGGGCGCGGACTTCGTCTCTGGAGGCGGAGCGGATGCGCTCGCGGAGGTAGGGGAGGATGACACGCTCTTTGACGGAAATCCAGTTGCGGGGCAGGATGTTTGGCGGCGAGAGGTAGCTCTCCGGGGGGATGCGGCCGAGGAGGTCGCCGTAGAATTGGGGGAAGACCTGTTCCGTTACCGTCCGCATCGCCGAAAAGCCGCCCGCGATGCCGAAGGACAATTCGGTGGTTCGTTTGCTTTTTTCCGCGTCCAGGAGCAGCCTTTGGGTTTCGGTGGTGAAAAACCAGCGGGTAAAGGCCTTTGCGCCGCTTAGGGCGCGGGTTCTTCGGTGGATGCCGTAGTAGACGCCCCACTCGTCGATGGGGATCATTTCGCGGCTGCTGATCCACCGGAAGTCCAGGTTTGTGCGCCGTTCCTCGCTCAGGGTGAAGAAGCGGGAGCTGTCCATGTACGTGAAGAGGATGCGCCCGGAGTTGACGAGTTTGTCGGGGGGATCGAAGAAATACTTGAAGGCGAAATCGTCTTCCATCTGGACGCCGGTGTTGGCTTCGGCGATCCACTCATTGACGTACCGGATGGCCTGCTCCAGGGCCTGGCTTTCCCACGCGATGGGGGAGGCTTCCCGAAAGCCCGCGCCGAAGAGGATAGCCGCCAGAAACAGGAATTCGTCGTTTGTCGAGGGGGAAAAGCCCATCCTCGTGTATACTCCCCTCGCCTCCGCGTTGAAGGCCTTGCCCCGTTCCTTTATCTCATCCATTTCGATGGTGAAGGGGTTGGACCAGGACTGGGTAAAATCGTCACCAACCCTACGGGTTGGTGCTGCGAAGATGATGGCGGGGATGTTGAAATTCACGGGGAGGAGGTATTGGCGGCTGTCGATTTTACCCAATGAGAGCAGTTTCTGATAGAACGCCGCCTCGTCGAGGCCGTCTTTTTTGAAGAGATCGTCCAGAGGCCGGAAGAGGGAGCGGATTGAGGCGCTGTTGAGCCAGCTCGCGGCGACGATGTCCGGGTAGTCGCCGGTCTCGACGAGCCTTTGAGCGGGGGCTTCGTAGTAGCGGATTTCGACTTTGTAGCGGTTCTGGGCGGCGTTGAAGTACTCGCCGTATAGGGCGAATTCCGGGCGGTCGGTCCAGAGCATCACCGTGTCGCTTTCAAAAACGGCGCAGGAGAGGACGCTTGCGAGGATAAGCGCCGGGATAAGCGTCATTTTCATGCGGGTGAAAAAACGAAGGGTTTGTGTGGTATGCATATTTGGCTTGTCAATTCCTGGATAGAATAGTATCATACTATCAAATCAGTATGGAAGCTATAGAATTACTTAACGCCGCCCGGCACGAAATGGCGAAACGCGTCGTGGGCCAGGGCGAAATGGTTGACGGGCTCCTGACGGCCCTTATTGCCGGCGGCCACATACTCCTTGAGGGCGTCCCCGGCCTCGCGAAGACCCGCGCCGTAAAAACCCTGGCTGAAATCACCGGCCTCGTTTTCAAGCGGATTCAGTTTACGCCGGATCTTCTTCCGGCTGATCTGACGGGAACTCTGGTCTGGGAGCAGGCCACGGGGGCGTTTTCAATGCGGCGCGGCCCGGTATTCGCCAACGTGATCCTCGCGGACGAGATTAACCGCGCGCCCGCCAAAGTACAGTCGGCCCTGTTGGAGGCAATGGAAGAAAAGCAGGTCACGATAGGCGAAAAGTCCTACCCCTTGCCGTCCCCGTTTTTTGTCCTCGCGACCCAAAACCCGATTGAGCACGAAGGGACCTACGCCCTCCCCGAAGCCGAACTCGACCGCTTCCTCCTCAAGCTGCTCGTGCGCTACCCCGACCTTGAGGAGGAGCAGCGTATCCTGGGTTTTGCCGCACCCTTTGGCGAGGCCATTATTGGCCCAGAAGGCGAGGAACACCTTGCCAGAGGCGGCGTGAAACACGGCGCCGTAAAGCATGACGCGGCCAATATCGAAGCCGCGAGTTCTGATGCCGCCACTTCCGACGCCGCCGTTTCCGACAGCAGCCTGAAAGCCGTGTTGGGGCAGGACGCGCTCAGGGCGCTGAGGCAGGCCGCCGACGCCGTCTTTGTAGACGATCAGATACAGAAGTACATCGTCTCTGTGGTTGCCGCGTCCAGGCCCGCCATTTCACGTCCCGGCGCAGAAAAGCCCGGCAGAACGAGGGAGGGCCTTTACCGCTACATAGCGTTCGGCGCTTCCCCGCGTGCCACCATCGCCCTGTATCGCTGCTCGAAGATCAGGGCGCTTTTCGAGAATCGCGCCTTTGTCACCCCGGAGGATGTAAAGGCCGCGGCGTTCCCGGTTCTGCGGCACCGGCTGGTTCTCTCCTACGAGGCTGAAGCGGACGGCCTTGAGAGCGATACGGTTGTCAACAGAATACTGACCCTTGTGCCCATGCCATAGGAAAGACAGTGGATCGATATGAATTACTCAACAGAATTACCACCTTTCCCCTTCTGGCCCGCAGCCTCGCAGAGGATCTCCTTTCCGGGGATTACCGCTCGGTCTTCAAAGGCCAGGGCATGGAGTTCAACGAGGTGCGCCGTTACGAACGCGGCGACGATGTACGCTTCATAGACTGGAACGTGAGCGCCCGCTTCGGAACTCCGTACATCAAGATGTACCGTGAGGAACGGGAAATGACGGTCTGCGTGATTCTGGACAACTCCGCTTCCATGCACACCCTCGGCGGCAACCTGTCGCGCTTCCCCGGCAGCGAAGTGAACCGTTACGAGCAGGCCGTTCTTGCAGCGGCGCTCATCGCCTTCTCGGCGGAACAGGCCGGCCAGCGACTGTCGATGATCTTCTTCGACAGGGAGATAAGCAAGATCATCCCCCCGCGAAAGGGACGCTCCCACACGATGGCCGTAATCAGCGCCGCCCTTGAGGCGCGCCCGCTGGAAAAGGGAAGCGGCCTGGGAAAGGCCCTTATCGGCGCCGAGAGGCTCCTCAAGCGCCGAAGCCTCATCATAGTGATCTCGGATTTTCTCTGCATAGACTGGGAGCAGGAGATATGGGATCTTTCCAGAAGGCATGATGTCATCTGTATTAAGATATCAGGTCCTCTGGATACTGATATGCCGAGGAGCGGCCTCTTGTCCCTCGAAGACCCCGAGACAGGCCATAAGCTCACCGCGTCCGCGTCCTTTGCTTCGTTCAGGAACGCCTGGGCCGCCTGGCACGAAGAGCGACTGCGCCTCTGGGAGGCGATTTGCCGCCGCTCGGGCGCCGCCGCCCTGGAGCTCTCCACCGCCGATGACGCGCCGCAGGTCTTGCTGCGCTTCTTCCAGCGGGGCACGCCGTCGCGCCTCGCCGCGTCCTCCCGGAGCCGCTGATGAAAAGCACCGTGCAAAAAGGTGACAGTCACCTTTTTCTTCTCTTCTTTTCGCTTTTCATTTTTCTTTCTTCTTTCGTTCACGCTCAGACACGGACGGACGCGCCGTACCTTATACCGCAGACCATTTTTGTGGGTGACCTCGGCCGCCTCATAGTGCCCATAGGCCGCGCTTACGCCAGAGTCGAACCCTTTGTATGGGACAAGCCGAATAAACTGAGCGAAACCCCCGACCTCGTGATCCGCAGAATCGAGCTGGAACGCCGGGGCGGCGTTTCCCGCGTCCTGATAGACTTCATCGCGTATGCGCCGGGCACGCTGATCCTTCCCCCGATTGAATTCCCCTCACAGGACGCGGCTGTTCCTTCACTCTCGGGTCTTGAGGTACAGGTGGCTTCGATTCTAAACCCCTCGCAAATGATCCTCACCGAACCGGCCCCTCCGTTGGCTGTACCGGGGACCAGCCTCCTGGTCTACGGGACTCTGGTATTTGTCCTGCTCCTCCTCGCGATGGGAATAGCCGCCAGTATCTGGGGACGCCGCCATTTCAGGAATTTTTTCGAGCGTCTCCGCCGTAAATATCTCCTTCGGAACATGAGGAGATTCCTGCGCCGCCTTAACCAGGAATGCAGGTTTGAGACAAGCTCAAATTCTGCGACAAGCTCAAATTTTGAGGCAAACGCGGCAAACTCGGATGAGAAAAACCGCACTCCGGCATTTTTCCTCACGCGCCTCTCCACCGAATTCAGGGAATTCCTGACCCAATTCACAGGCGTCAACTGCCGCTCCCTTACGGCGGTAGAGTTCCGCGAAATCGCGCTTGGCGGAACGCAATTTAACGATACGCAGTTCGACGGAACGCAGTTCCACGATTTGCCCCCAGGCTCCGCGCCCAGCCATCTATACGATCTTTTCCATTCCTGGGATATCCTGCGTTTTAGCGGCCGCGGCATGGAAATGGCCGATCTCTTTGTCGCGATGGTTGAAACGGAGATGATCATCTCCGCGCTTGACGACGAAAGTATTTTCGCGGAAAATCCTTTGCCGGAACAGATTGAGGAGCGGCTATGAGTTTTGGATTCGACAGGCCCCTCCTTGTCATAGCTGCCGTCATTTCGATCCCCGTCCTCTTGTTCATATCTCATCGTTTAAAACCGCTCTTCACCCTTGACCTTCCCCTTGGTCCGCCGGGGGGCATTGCCTTCAAGTCGCCTATTGACCTCAAGTTTCTCATGAGGCTGCTGCGCGCCCTGGAAATGGGCGGTGTCCTGCTGCTCTTCCTCGCCGCCGCCGGTCCTCACATGGTCTTCAAGGAAACGATATGGCTCAACCGCGGCGCGGACATCATCTTCGTTCTTGATATCAGCCCCAGCATGGCCGGCATCGACATGAACGGAATCAACCGCTTCGACGCCGCCCGGCTCCTGCTCCGTGATTTTGCCGGCCGCCGCCCACAGGACTCAATCGGCCTCGTTGCACTCGGCGAAGACGCGTCTCTTTTGCTGCCCCTCACCACCGACAGGGAAAGCCTCTACAACCGCCTCGATACCCTGTCAATAGGCGAATTGGGCGACGGCACCGCCCTGGGGACCGGCCTTGCTCTGGCCGCATTTCACATAAGCAAGTCCGGGGCCCCAAGGCGCGCCGTCGTTCTGATCACCGACGGGGAAAATAACGCCGGTTCAATTCACCCGGAAACCGCCGCGGCCATGCTGGGGGATTTCGGCGTTACTCTGTGGGTTGTCGGCGTGGGTTCAAGCGGTGAAATCCCCTTGAGCTACATTGACCCGGTAACAGGCATGCTCCGCGCCGGGACTTTTGAGTCTCGTTACGACCCTGAGACCCTGAAGCAGATTGCTCTAAGCGGCAGGGGCTACTGGATTCACGCCGCGCAGGCCGACACTTTTGCCGCGGCTTTTTCGCAAATCGATCAGGGCGAAATGATCGTGCGCCGCTCCAGCACCCAGAGGAGGGAGGAAGCCCTCTACTCATTTTTTCTTGTCACCGCCGGAGCCATCCTGTGGGGAGTTCGTCTGGTGAGAAGGCAAGTATTGGGGGCCCTGCTTTGAGTTTTGAAAACCCGAATTTCCTCATCTTTTTGCTGCTCATTTTGATTCTCCTTCCCATCGCCATTATCAGGTACAGGAAGAACCGCGAAAAGGCCGCCCTCTTTGCCGCCGCCGCTCCTTCCAACGAGAGGAGCGCCATCCTCAGGGAACTCCGTTTCCGTATGCTGATATCTGAGCTTTTGTTCCTTTTATTTTTGGTTTTTTTGATCATTGCCCTGGCCGGGCCCAGATGGGGCCTCCGAAAAGTGAACGATTACCGCCGCGGCGTGGACCTTGTATTTGCCTTTGACCTTTCCCGCAGCATGAATGTTGAGGATTGCGTGCAAGGCGCGGCACAGGGGAGGGTTATTTCCCGGCTTGAAAGGGGAAGGCAGATTGCCCTTGACCTTGCGCTTTCCCTGGGTGATGTCCGCATTGGGGTCGCGATTGGCAAAGGCAAAGGGGTATTGGCCGTCCCCCTCACCTACGACACCGAGACCGTTTTGAGTTTTCTTCGTGCCCTTGACAGCGGCATCGTCACCGGCAGCGGGACGAACCTTGAATCCCTCGTGGACGCGAGTATCGGCGCTTTCCAGGATTCGATTCCCAGCCGCCGTGTAATACTGCTCTTTTCCGATGGCGAGGGCCTTACCGGTTTCTTCCAATCGGCAGTGGACAGAGCCGGGAGGGCTGCCGTTACCCTCAGCGCCGTGGGTCTCGGCTCCTCTCAGGGCGGAATGGTGCCAGTGGGCGCCGACTTTCTGGGGTCAGTCACATATGTGACTGACCCCATCGGCAACCCTGTAATAAGCGTCCGGCAGGATGATTTGCTTCGCGCCGGCGCGGAACGTTCCGGCGGCATCTATGTCGACTGCGGTGTGGAGGAAGCCGCTCTTGTCCTTGAGGCTTATATCAACTCAATCTCTTCCGATACCCGTCTTAGCGGTCAGAGATGGGAGGCGAACCCCCGCTTTGGTTTTTTCATTTTTGCCGCGCTTCTCTGCCTTGGCGTCAGCCGGTTAATGGGCTACAGCTTCGCCAGCAAAGTTGGCGCCGCCAAAGGCCGCGGGTATTGGCGGCGCGTTCATGTCCTTTCTCTGTTCCTTCTCTGTCTTGTGATGTTTTCGTCCTGCCGGGAGACCCAGGGCAAGCTCATCATCATGGAAGCCAATTTCCTTAATTCCCGCGGTAACTACACCGAGGCGATTTCGGCTTATTTACGGGCGCTTCAATACGAGGGCGCCGCCCCCTACGCCGAGTATGGCCTCGCGTCAGCTTTTTTTGCCCTTGAGGAAAGCGACTCCGCCCTGGATCGCTATCTGGAAGCCGAAAATGCCCTTGAGCGGATGGGAGATGAGCACAATGAGCTTCGGTACCGTATCCATTACAACAGGGGGATTATTTACTTTGAAAAGGGCGAGTACAACGAGGCGGCGCAGGCGTTTCGGGAGGCCCTGAAAGTTGACTCAAGCCGTATCGAGGCCAAACGCAATCTTGAGTTAAGCCTTCTGACCGACACATGGCGAAGTCCTCTTGCCGTTTCCTCCGAAGGCGCGGACAACGTTTCCGACAACATCCAGGAGGATTCCACCAGCCAGGTGCTTTTTGAGTATCTGCGCGCAAAGGAGCAGGAACAATGGAAAAGCAGGGAGTGGGTCGAAGAAAGCGACCCCAGTGGACTAGACTACTAAAAAAGGTGACTGTCACCTTTTTCAGTCACCTTTTAAAAATGGTGACTGTCACCTTTTTGGCTGTTTTCGCCATAGCTGGGCTTTGGGCTGATGAGGAAGAAACCGTAGAGTATGAGCCCATTGAAGTGAGGCTCGAAACCAATCCCGCCAATCCCACGGTAAACAACCCCTGGTCGGTGTTTATCCTCGTGAATCATCCCAGGCCGGACGAAGTAAGCGTTGATTCTCCCGATTTTCCGTCTTCACTCGCTTTGGAGAGGATCAGGACGGATACCAGGACGATTTTGGGGGCAAATTCCCAAAGTGAGCGCTGGACGAGGGTGGAATTCCTCTTTATCCCACGGAGGGCGGAAGCGCTCAGGCTTGAGCCTTTTGAGGTGAGGATACAGGAACGCCTTGCCCTGACGGACGTGATAAGTGTCCGCGTTCAAGGGGAGAGCAGTAACCGCTATGAGCCGCGTTTCCGGTGGTTGAGTCCGCCCGTCGGCCTTCGCCTGGGGGAGACCGGGGAAATCACCCTTGAATTAACGAATTGGGACCCTGCCAGGCGTATACCCGAGGATTTCTTTTCGGGCAGGGCGCCCCTCAACGCGATTCTTGAGGAAAACCCGCCTGTGAGGACGGACGCGGGGTATCGCTACACGATCCTTCTCATACCGCTTGGGGGCGCCAATGTAAAGCTGGACGCGTTTGCGTTTCTTTCGGACACTTATACCCTCAGTGTGCCGGAAATCAGCCTTAGGGTTCTGCCCGCCCCGCAGACTGCGGCAACGGTGGCGGCGTTTCCAATAGACGAAAATCCGCCGGATGACGGTCTCAATCCTGATAACATTACCATGGAATTTGTCGCGGCGCTTCCTTTTCCGCAAGAACGGGAGGAGGTCTTCTTTCCTTGGAACGGGGAATACCGCAAAATCATCGCCGCTGTAGAGGCTCTGTGGGAGCAGAACCGCCGGGCGGATGCTTTGGCGGAGATCCGCAAAGGCGAAAGGGACAGTCCGGTGGGGCCCTCCCTCGTAGCTCTCCGCGCGGAAATGGAAGAGGCGCTGGGCCTGAGTGCTACCGAGAACGAGAGGTGGCGTCCCTTCGGCATCTCGCTTTTCTCTTTCGTGCTTGTGTGTGTTGTCTTGATTTTCGCCGGGGCGTTTCTTGCCGCTTTGCGCCTCCATCGTCGCGAAAAAAATCGTTTTCATGACGATGGAGATAAAACTGTAACCTCAAAGCGGCGTTACGGTTTTATTTTAGTAATGGTTTGCGCGATTTTCCTGGGGCTGGTCTTCATTCTTCCGGAAGGGAATTTGGGGATTTTTCCGGCTTCCAGTTCTGTGAGATCGGGGAGGATTGCGGTTTTAAGAACGACGCAGAGTTACCGGGTTCCGGATTACAAAGGGGCGGTGAACGGCTGGTTTAGCGAAGGCCAGGCGGTAACCGTGGGAGATTTTAGGGGTGAATGGTGTTTCGCCGAGACCCTGGACGGCAGATCAGGCTGGGTTGAGCGGGCCTCGGTTATTAGTTATTGACGAGCGAGCGAAGTCGTGGCCGTGCTTGCACGGACATGACTGAGCGAGCGAGGAAACAGCCGTGCTTGCACGGCTGTGACGAGCGAGTGCGGAAACGGTCGTGCTTACACGGACATGGCCGCACGAGTGAGGGGACGGAAGGTGAATTTCGGGGATATTCTTGAGAAATGGGAAAAGGTGACTCCCAACAGCGCGATATATGACAAGGATTCGGCTGTGACGGATGTCGACAGACCGCAGGGCAGGAATATGCCGGCCGGGCGCAGGAGCAGATTGCTGCACAAAAGGCCTGACGCTTTTTTGGATTTACACGGCCTGAACTGTGAGGAAGCGTGGAAAGCCCTGCATAACTTCTTTGAGGACTCAAGGTGGCGCAGGCTGGAGAAAGTCCTGATTATACACGGCAAGGGCAATCATTATACCAACCTTCCATCCGCTGAGGCGGCGTTGCGGGATATCACCAGGCGTTTTATTGAGTCCTGTTCTTATGCCGGTGAAAGCGGATTCAACCCTTCAAAAGGAGGAGGAAGAGGAGCTACCTGGGTTATTTTGAAGGAACGAAACTAATATAAATTTTTTTAAACTTCAGTTTTGAAAAAATTCAACGTTCCCGGTAAATTATGCGGCCTCTGCTGAGGTCGTAAGGGGACAGGGCGATACGAACCCGGTCGCCCGGGACAATTCTGATATAGTGCTTGCGCATTTTCCCGGACAGGTGGGCAAGTATGAGATGTCCGGATTGGTTATCCAGTTCCACCCTGAACATGGTGTTCGGTAAGGCTTCACGAACAACGCCTTCAACTTCTATCGCTTCTTCTTTGGCCACAATTACTCCTCTGGCGCTTCCTCTCTGAGATTGTTTAATATATCGGTCAAATTATATCATTTTTTCTGTTTTTTAGTAAGCCCCGCAAAAAAGTACTTTTTAGCGGGCTTGACAAATTCTGCCCGCTCCCATAGTTTTAAATTATGGGTAAAGGAGCCAATCCAATAGTATCCGGCATACTGGTACGGGTTTTCGCGGGCCTGACAGTGATTATGGTGATAATTATCGGGATTGGCCTTGGCCTGTCCCTGGCGGAAACGGCCAATATTAAAAACCAGGAGAACTTTTTTGATTTCACCCCGGCGCTGCCTACCAAGATTCTCGACATTGACGGAAACCTTATCACCGAGTTTTCCGCCGATGAGAAGCGGGCGCTGGTTTCACTGAGCGATTTGCCCAAGCACCTTATCCACGCGGTGTTGGCGCGGGAAGACCCGGATTTCTACAACCACAAGGGGTTCAGCGTCCGGGGCATCATCAGAGCGGCGTTCGGAAGGCTCACAGGCAGCAATTTGGGCGGCGGTTCCACGATTACCCAGCAAATCGCGGGGCTTCTTTACACCAACAGGTCGGAAATAACCATCTCCCGCAAGATCAGGGAACTCTGGTGGGCTTTCCAGATGGAAAGGCGCTACACAAAAAACGAGATTCTGGAAATTTACCTTAACCAGATAAACATGGGCCCCGGCGTTTACGGGGTGGAAGCGTCCAGCGAGTATTTCTTCGGGCACAGCGCCCGTGAAGTCACCCTCGCGGAAGCGGCCATGCTCGCGATTCTGCCTTCCAGCCCCAGCCGCTACAACCCCGTGAACAACCCCAACGACGCCAGGGACCGCCAGCTCTTCGTGCTGGACAGGATGATCGAGTTCGGCTATACCACGCAGGAAGAGGCGTATCTTTCATTTGAGGAATACTGGGACAATTACGATTATACCCGCGTATCCACAGCCGCTTACTATAACCGCACCGACGCCGCCCCCTGGTTCAGTGAATACGTCCGCCGTGAACTGGACGGCATGATGTATGGAACAATGGACTATTACCGTGACGGCTTGACTGTACACACGACGCTGAATATGAAACATCAGGAAGCCGCGGAGAAATACATGGCCGAGGGCCTCGCGAAAGCAAACACGGAGTACGCGAGGTCGTCCGGAAACCGCCTTGTGGACGCGGAAAGAACATGGATTCCCATAATTGATATGCTTTCCGTCCTGTTCGACCTCAATGCGATACACGCGACTTCCGACGCCCAGAATGAGCAAAAAGCCCTGAACCGTTACACCAACACCCTGAACCCCGTGCTGGAAATGGCGGCTTTGGCGTTTGGAATCTCGGAACTCCAGCCTTTTACGGCTCAGGGTTTCGCGAATCTGAAAATCGCCACGGAACAGAATGTGGTGGAAGGCGCGCTGATTACCATAGAAAACGACACGGGCTATATCACGGCAATCGTGGGCGGTTCCAAATACGACGAGTCAAATCAGCTTATCCGGGCGACACAGGGAAGCCTCCAGCCCGGAAGCTCTTTCAAGCCCCTTTACTATTCGGCGGCCATAGACACGAGGCGGTTCACGCCCGCGACCACCATCATGGATATGCCCATCGTTTTTTATAACGAAGACGGGACTCCTTACATACCCCTGAACTTTCTGGGCGAATGGAACGGCTCAGTCCTCCTTACCGACGCCCTGAGTCAGTCAATGAACGTGGCTTCCATCCAGGTGCTTGACGGTATCGGCTTTGACGCCGCCATCGGCAGGGCTTCCACGCTCCTGGGCTACTCAGACCCCGACGATATCAGGCGGCGCTTTCCAAGGGTTTATCCCCTTGGCCTGGGGATCGTCTCAACATCGCCCCTCAGAATGGCCCGGGCTTTTTCGATTTTCGCGAATCAGGGCCGGGAAGTAACCCCCATCGCGATTCGCTATCTGGAAGACCGGAACGGCAAGGTCGTTCTGGACCTTGAGCGGGATCTCAGGCTGGAACAGAGACGCAAGGGTAACGGCATTCAGGT
>JGI24698J34947_10000479_pt1 | contig 18762 bp, 12 predicted proteins | sample TergutMp193P3_FD_34947 | JGI IMG/M metagenome (IMG submission 34947) | reverse complement strand
TTAAGCGGGAATGTTGTTTACGAGAACGCCCCTACCCCTTCCGGCACGCCAAAGCCACTAGCAGGCGGCAAAATTACCATCCCTGCCCCTGCCGCGGGAGATACATATTACATGGACGTTTCCAGCTTAATGACCGGCGTTCAAGCCCCAACCGCTAGTTACGATATTGTTGGAGTTAGCGTTTCTCCCACTGGAGCCGGAACCTCTTTTACTCTTGTTCGTACGGGCTATATAATCAAGTTGGAGGGTGCAGGGACACAAACCGATTATGTTTTTGCGGAAAAATTAGCGGACGGTAATGCATTTGTAACAAAGTTCTTTTTCTTTACCGTTGTTATAGAGCCTAAACTGCCTGAACCCGAAATAACCCTTTCTATAACAATTACTTACAGCCCCGCAAATACCAAAGCGATAGTATTGGAGCCTACCATCGGCGGTACGCCTATCACCAGTCCCTATACGATAAGTCAGTCCGCCTCGCCTACAATTAGAATCGCCTTAACCAGTGCCGCCGCCGCCTTGTTAAGCGGTACTCCGAATTATTACTGGTATTACGACAAAGGCGGTTTATTGGAAACAACCGCCTATATTGATGTGAACTTTGGAAGCAATGACGGCTATCTATTGCCGGGAGCACATACATTCACTGCGATTATTGGAGATAATGACGGCTTCTATGCCGCTGAAGTTATGATCACCGTTGGTGGTTCATAATGAAAGCGTTTGACAATATCGGAAAAATAAACTATTATAAGGAAAGGAGAATGAAGATGAAAACAAAGAAAATCGGCGTATTCGCCGCCTTGACGGTAGTNCTGCTTGTATCGGCAGNACTGATAGCAAGTTGTGTGGAAGCCTTGGGATCGGGCGGTATAGTTCAAAAAGATAAAAAGACATACATCCCGCCGATGCCGAATGCCATTGGGTTTTTGATTGAAGTCGAGGCGTTCGAGGGTGCGCGGTATTCGAGCCCTGATAAAACTGAATTTAGTACCTTGGCCAGCTTTGACACAATAGATGCTTACATCTCGGGAGGAGACGGCAATTCTTATAGTGGTATAGGTTGGAATGGAAGCGGTTCTATCACTGTAGGAGAGAGCCCCGAGACACCACCAAGCTCAGGCATCTTTACCCCTTATAAAGTTGAGGTTATAGGGTACAATGACGATGGTGTTGCTGTGGCTTATGGGAAGGCTGATCCTGAGGTAATCGTTACCTCAGCAGGCGGAACCGCAAATATAACCATGAGGGAGATTAGGACTGGCGATCATACTACAGTAACTCCAGGTTATGGCACGTTAGCTTTTGCCGTAACCGATAACGTTACCGCTGACTCCATTACGGTAAACGTATATAGTTTACAAGGCGGTATAGATATTGACGATGACGATTCTGTAACCAACGCTCTCACTTATTCGCTTCCGTCCGGCTTCTACCGCCTGGAACTCACTGTGGAGAAAGACGAATTCCAGACAACTATTTACAGAGAATTGGTTGAAATCTGGAGCGGCATGACGACCACATATACAAAAACGGTGGCAAGTTTGGTCTCCAATAAACACGAGGTAACATACCATTTCGGCGATACAAGAAATCCATCTGCCGACAGGACAGCTACAGTTAAGTATAACCACGCCGCTAATTTTCTTTCCATAGCCGATAAGGACGACACTCCGGGTTCTGCGACGGCTAATAGGCCGTCTTACTATAACGGCGGTACAGTTGACCCAGACCGTACCTTTAAGGGCTGGTTTTCAAGTGCAGACCCTGACGAGGCTAATCTTGTTGAATATACAATTAGTACATATAAAGTCATCAGGCCTATAGTCGTATACGCTCAATGGGGAGGCGCGGCGATTACTTTAAATGTAACTATTACCTATAGTTCCACCGGAGCAAAAGGGGTAACATTTGTGGTTACTGACAACGATAATTCTGACGCTGTTATCCCCGCAGGTACTTATGAAACGTGGACTCAGGATGATAAGCCAAATATAAAGATCACTGCAAACGTCCCAACGGCAAACGGCACTGTGTCGTATGATTGGTCTTACGAGTTTAATAGCACTTCTCTGGGAACTTCAGCTTTTATAAATGTGGACTTTAGCGGTAATGTCTATTCGTTGATTGGAAACCATGTGTTCAAAGTGATGGGAACGGATGCTGGTCTGCCCGCTTCTGATCCTGATCCTGCTGTTCCTCCTGCCGGTTTCGAAGGTACAGTTACAATTACGATAACTGCACCGTAACAGGATAACGCGCTAAACACCGCGCGTTTCGCGAGTAAAAAGGCTGTCCGAAAGGACAGCCTTTTTTTTGGTTGTGGGGCGCACAGGTAAGCACCCCGTCAAGGGGTGTGGATGACAACAATAAAACGCACCGCGAAGCGGTGTTGATGAGTAAATCTAAACGTTGTAGCACAAGGAGATGTAACTATGATGAATAAAGGCAAGGCAACCTTTAGGTTGCCGACAGTGCGAAATCGTCATAGCGTGGCGCACCGTAAAAGCTATCAAGACGAGAAAGGCGCGAGGGATTTATCCCGAGCAGTGCGCCCGGGGAGCAGGGCTTTGCGCAGCCAGCCTTAAAGCTAATTACGGAAAAATTTACAGGCATACATTTATGCGAAACGGGAGGAGCCGGCTGGAATGTAGACTAAACTTGAAAAATGGGCATATAATAACTCATGGCAACAATTTCAATGTTTTATGGAATATTAATTAGAATGTATCTGGGGAAAAAAGACCATAATCCCCCGCATATTCATGCCCTTTATCAAAATAAAAAGGCCATTTTTGATATAAAAACCGGTGAAAAAACGGACGGCAAGCTGCCTAATGATAAAGAAAAACTGGTTTCCGCATGGATAATTTTGCATAAAGACGAACTGTTAGCTGATTGGGAATTGGCGCAAAACGGCGAACTTCCATATAATATTGAACCCTTAAAATAAGGAGCATAAAATGTATTTATCTGTAAAAAAAGTAAAACCATTAAATGATTATAAATTGGAACTTACTTTTGAAAATAATGAAATAAAAATATTTGATGTAAAACCATATTTGGATACGGGGTTATTTAAAACGTTAAAAGACGAACATATTTTTAAAATGGTAAAAATATCATATGATACAATAGAATGGCCAAATGGAATAGATTTAGACCCTGAAGTATTGTATGAAAAAAGTAAAGTAAGAAAAAAAGAAACCGCATAAAAACGCATACCTGCAGCATATAGCGGCTAATTTTTTCAACGGCACTAGGGGAAATTCCAAAAAAGTTTTACCGTACCGCAACTGCCCCGCTTGTTCATATATGGGTTTATAAAAACTTCGGTAATTGCAGAAATGTATGCCCATCGAAAAATCTCATAGCCGGGGTACGCGAAGCTCTGCAGGGGGCATATGGAGTTGGACTCGTTTATAACACGGTAGAACCGCATAGATAGATGCCACGACATCGAGTCCCCGGCAGGGCTTCGCGTACCCCGGCCGTGGGAGTATTTACAGGCATACATTTATGTAGGGCAGCTACAGTTTTTCGATTTCGTCCAAGGAGAGGCCGGTGATTTTTTGCACGAATTCGGGAGTGGAGCTTTCCGCAAGCAGATTACGGGCGATTTGGAGTTTTTCGTCAGTGCGGCCCTCTTCGCAACCTTCCTCATAACGTACCGCCAAAGCGTCATCAAGATTGAATTCGGTCATCAGCATGCCCAATACCTCCGCAGCGTGAAGTTTCAGAAACTCCTTTAGTATATCATGCTTTTGGCAGTATTTAACAGTCTCTTTTACCGCCTTTTCACGACTGCCGAGTTCTTTTTCAAAGGCGCGGGCTTTGGCGATAAACGCGCTGTACTCGGCAAGTTTTTTGCACCTTTCCGCTATTTCCTTGTTACGGCCTTCGTTGATGTTTATCACCTTCACTACAAGTTCAAGCGCGGGAAAGTCTTTTTCAGGCAGCCCCAGCGAGCTCGGATTTTTAAAAACATCGGACAGGCGCATGATCTGTTCATCAGGGAATGGGTCTGTCCCGTTGTACAGAACGAAAAACTCAGGGCGCGGAATCAAAAGCCGTTTGCTTGAATAGACGTTCCTGCCTTCGATTATCTTTTCGTACACACGGGCGATGTACATTAACAGGCGCAGGGCCATGTTCGGGTTGATAGTGCTTTGGTGTTCTATCAGCACGATAAGCCTGCCGCCTATCTCGAATGAGATGTCGTTGATTAAATCCATAAACAGCACGTCTTCGAGCGTGTTTATGGAAACCAGCGCGTCCGGCGGCAGGGAGACGCCGCCGAGGGCGCAGTAAAGCTCCCGCAACAGATCCGGGTCGGAAAACAGCATAGTGAATACACTGTTTTTAAATTTTGTGTTTGTTTTCATGCCCCTATATTGGCGTGCAGATGTATAGCGCTTTACTCAAGCGCGAAAAAAGTTATAAATTTGTAATTATTTTTTCGGGGGAAAGAGTTAGCGCTGCGCGTTATTTCTTTTTTCTTTCTTCTTTTTCTTTTTTGTCTTTTCTGTCAACGAATCCGATCTTGTAGCCTATCCCGATTCCAACATACATGCGTTTGTATCGTATATCGGGCGGGTTGGGGGTATATTGCTGATCTCCATCTTCAAAGTCAAGCCAGGGGTTTTTCATATAGGTCTCGTTTTTTAAAAATTTGCCTTTAAAAGTAGGAGAAAGCAGAAACTTAGCGTCAACAAAGAAAGCGCCGTGTTTGCCTCCGTTCGAACAGAATTGAATGCCGCCGCCTATCGCAAACAGCGGAAACGCGTGCTCCCAATCATCTTTCTCCGGGTTATACTTGACGAAATCACTTGAAGTCCTTAGCGGATAGAAAAAAGCCCCATAGGGAGCAAAATATACGTTTCTCAATTTATTTTTAAATTTAATGGGAAATTTCAGCTCTCCGGCGGCGGCCATATTAATAAATAATTTCTTCCCTTCCCCCATATCTCCATTTCCGGCCCTTGTATATTCCATGCTTACTTGATAGTTGAGTTCCAGGCTCAAAAATTTAAGGAGCTGAAATTCAAGACCCACCGTCGCTCCGGGCATTGCGTTAATTTTATGTTCTTGCGGATCAAATAAGGTTTGTAATTCGTTATAAAGCGCAACTCCGCCAACCAAGCGTTCATCATACAGTTGATATAATGTAATTGGATAATCAAACGACATACGGAAATAAATCCATTTATTTTTCCACTTGTCGCTGCCCACCTGTACCGAAGCCAAAAATTCATCGGTTATTATCGGAAGGGGGATGTTAACCGTAGCGTTCAGGAACAGGGTGCGGTTAAACGTATTCATAACTTCAATATCAGCGAAATAAAAGTCGAAATTAACAAGCTCGGCGTTATTATCATTCTTAACAACGCTTATATTGATAACAAATTCACCGGGCGCTTCAGGATCGGGGGAAACTTTGAATCTAAGGGTGTGGGGGGCGTCGCTCTTTTTTTCGGTTGCGACATAACCGGCTCCTGTCGCTTCCATTGCAAAGTTTTTAAGAAAATAATCAAGATGATCCCTGTTGGTCGCAGTCCCTTCTATAAAAATGAACCTATTGGACATTTCCTGGGCAAAAGAGGCTGCCGCCAGAGGCAAAAAAATTATTAAAAACAACGCTTTTTTCATCATGCCATTCTGCTTAAAATAGATACTACTATAATTATCTACAATTATCGGCAAAAATTCAAATTTTCCACGTTAATTCATAACTTCTTCGCGGTCGGCAAGCGTTATTTCCAGCGTGCTTGCCCTGCCGCCGCGGATTATCTCGACCTTTACCCGGTCAGCGGGCTTGCAGGCTTCCAGCGCCGAGTACAAATCGGCCAAGGTGTTGGTTTTTACGCCGTTTACGGCGGTTATTATGTCGCCGCCCAGGTAGATTACACTGCGTCCGTACTGCACGGGCTCAGAGCCCTGGCGCAGGCCGGCTTTTTCCGCCTGTCCGTTTCTGCGGGTGCGCGAGACAAGAAGGCCGGAATCTACCGGAAGCTTTGCGTAGCGGACAAGGCTTGGGAAAATCTGAACTACGGTCGCGTCTATCCAGCCTCTGCGGACTTTTCCGTATTGTATGATTTCGGCGACTACGCGCTTGGCGGTATTCACGGGGATGGCAAAGCCGACGCCCACAGAGCCGCCTGAGGGGGAGAAGATTATCGTGTTTATGCCGATCATCCTGCCCTGCGTGTCTAAAAGCGGGCCGCCCGAATTGCCGGGGTTAATCGAAGCGTCGGTCTGTATCATGTCGCGGATTATGCGGTTTCTGGAGGTCTGTATCGGGCGGCCGAGGCCGGAGACAATCCCCACCGTCAGCGTGCGCTCAAGGGCGAAAGGGTTGCCGATAGCGAGAACTTTTTGCCCCACTTTCAAGACCGAAGAATCGCCGTAGGGTATCGTCTGCAATTCCGTTCCGCGGGGAGGGGTGAATTTAAGCACGGCGATGTCGTTTTCGGGGTCAGTTCCCACAACGGAGCCTTCAAACTGACTGCCGTCGGCAAGGTTGATAAAAACCTTGTAGGCGTTTTCTATCACATGGTTGTTGGTAAGAACAAAGCCCTTTGTGTCAATAATCGAGCCGGAGCCGGAAGTGCCTTCCTGCGGAACGGGCTCAAGAAACCAGTTTATCGCCATGGTTTCCGTGGTTATATTGACAACAGCCGAATTAAGCCGCTCGTATATCGAAATATTTTCTCTTTCGCTTTCTGAATATGAGACGAGGTCGGCTGTGTTAAGCGCCTTGTACTCACTCTGTGAAAGCTTGAACTCAGTTTCCTGCTCGGGCGTCTGCAAACTGACAACGGTCTCGTTTTCCGCGTTTTCATTCGCAGTCCCGGACAAGGGCCTTAAAAAACCCAGCCCAAGGGCAAAAAGCAGGACTATCAACGCGCTTAATAATGAGAAAAATAAAACCTGACCCCGGCTGTAAAGTTTCATCCTTATCCTCCGTTTCTATAGTAATTATACTCAAAAATGACCGATAATAGAAGTATATATGCCGATTTTTTTACTTGTTTTTCTTTTATTCTCAGGTTTTTCGCAAGCCGGCGCCCTCGATCTGCCCTTTTCCCAAATATCAGACGATTCGCTTTTAAGAATCAGGCTGAAGGATTCGTGGTTGAAAGAAAGCCCGGGAAGAGTCCTTGCGACACGCCCCATTATTGAAACTCTGGCAAGCGGCGAAAAGGTTGAGGTTCGCGCAATGGAAGGCAGGGACGAATTTATGGTCGTTCTTTCGCGCGAAATGATGAGCGGACGCGCAGCCGTTGACGGCCTTCCCGGAGTGCCGCGCGTGGGCACGGGCAGTTTTCCCGGCTACGCGCAAGGCTCGTGGATGCTCATTCGGCGCAAGGATACAGGCACTGCGCAGTTTATCAGAATTTTCCTGAGAAGCGACCAGTACACTTACATTCAATTCCGCCCTTATAATGACGAAAAGATCAGCGGCGAAAAATGCCTTATGGACGCGGTTTTTTACGGCGGCTTTGTCACGCGCTCCCTGCCGATTCCCGTTTCTTTTGAGCGCCTGTACACCATGCCGTTGAATGATGTCCTGAAACTTGCAGGGGACAAATTTCCGCGCAAGTACTTTGACCCCGATCCTGTGTACTACAGGGACACAAGAAAATTTATCGCGCAGGTTCGCGCGCGCATTGGAAACCTGAATTATGAAGACGACGGCGCTATCGACGAAAACGGGAACTATGTTTTCATCGAGAATTTGCAGAGGCAGACGGCAAAGCCGGGGCTTAACTGTTCGGGTTTTGCCAAGTGGCTGATAGACGGGCTTCTGCGCCCTGTTACGGGAAAGCGGCTTACAATTCCTCCGCTGAAAGCGCCGTTCGGCGAGAGAGGCTCTTCGTTTACGGCGCTTTGGGAAGAAAGCCGCGATCCCTTCTTCGGCCTTGACTGGATAAGGAACCTTGCCTCAGAAGCGAACGGCGTACTGCGCTCTGCCCCATACCGTGCCCTTGATGAATTCGAAGTAAGAACCGACACTTTCTCCTATGTACTGGTCAACGAGAACAGAACCTTTGTCACTCACACATACCCCGGCTTTTTGCCGGAAGCAGGTTACGGCGTCGAGGGGCTTCATCCCCTGCTCTACACTCTCGCTATTGACGACCCTTTCAGCTTTTACCTTGCCGCGGCAAACACGGAATTCGGCGCTCCGATAACTCCTGCCAATCTGCGCGGAGCGCCCCGTCTGCGCCAGTACTATCACATAGCCGCCCTTGTCCCGTATTTTGACGAATACGGCGCTTTCAGGATTGTGGTCTTTGAAAGCGCGTCCGAAACTTCGTTTAACGGATTCAGAGGCCGTCATCAGGGACGTTATGTAAATTTAGTGCGAATTCCTATCCCTACCGCTTTCGATCCTTAAAAATGAACCTTAAAAATCCGCTTTTAGCCCTCGAATAAATTCGATATTCTCGTTATACTTGCCTTATGCACAGCGGCATTGAAGGCGCGGCGTTTGACCTTGACGGGACTCTGTACCCAAATTACAGACTGAACATCAAACTTATTCCCTTTATATTGAAAGAATGGCGTTTACTGTCAGCTTTCGGCAAGGCCAGAAATATCATCCGCATGGAACAGGAAGCCCCCGATTACCGGCTGGACGATTTTTACCGCCGTCAGGCCGAACTTGCCGCTGAAATCCTGGGCGTTCCGCCGCAACCGCTGAATGAGAAAATCGAGCGTCTTATCTACAGGGGCTGGGAGCCTCTTTTTAAGGAAGTCAAGCTTTTTAAGGGAACGGCGGAAACCCTTGCCGCCCTGCGAAAAGCCGGTCTTAAAATGGGACTTTTGTCGGATTTTCCGCCCGAAAAAAAACTGGAAAACCTGAATATTTCCGGTCTTTGGGACGCCGTTCTCTGCTCGGAGCGTTGCGGGGCGTTAAAACCGCATCCATGCTCTTTTACGGAACTGGCCTCTGCCATGGGACTGCCGCCTGAAAAGATACTCTACGTGGGAAACAGCCAGCCCTACGATGTGGTAGGGGCAAAGCGGGCAGGAATGAAGACGGCGCTGATAAAAAGCCCCCTTTTGCCGGGCGGCCGGAAAAAGCCGACAGCCGATTTCATTTTCAATGACTATCGCCAATTATATGATTTCATGATAAATTAATGTAATGATTTTTACTATTGGGAATTTAATAACACTTGGGATTGTCGTTCTTGCTCTGGCCCTTTACAGGATGGCGGATAAAAACAACCGCGCTCTGGAAAGGGTAAAGAAATACGCGGAAAAGTGCAAGGAAGAAATCGCCGTCTACGCCGAACAAAAAAAAGAGGCTGTTACAAATTACGGCATAAATCTGGACGTTGAATACCAGGCCGCCGTTAATCTTTTAAAAAAGCTTACCGAAGAAGAGCTTGCCAAAAAGTCCGAAGCTATCGCACGTATAGAAGATCATCTAAACGCCTTTGAATCATCTCTTCAGGAACTCTTCGGCATGACCGACAGGGTTCAGGAAAATCTAAGCCGAATTAGGGATGAGTCCGCTTTTGTGGAAAGCACGGGCAGGCGCGTAAACGAAGCAAGGGAAAAATTTGAACAGGTTGAAAAGGCGCTGGAAGAAGCCGGAAAAAATCTTGAAGAAACCGAACAGCGGCTGGAAACAAAAGGCGCCGAAACTTTACAGCAAATCGCCCGCGAAGTTGTTTCATCGACAAAATCTACGATAAGCGGTTTTGAGGCCTCCGCGCAGGCGATTGAGCGCAAGGTTGAAACGCACCGCGAAGCGATAAACAAGGCGGAGCGTGAACGGGAAGCGAACATTGTCCGCGATATGGAGCTTGTTAAAAAGACATTGAAAGAAACTGTAGAAAACGCGGGAAAGCGCGCCGACAAGATGGAAGATGCCGCGCTCATAAAACTAAAAGAACAGGCGCAGGAGAGAGTTAATCAGGTAAAAGCGTTCTTTGAAGAAAAAATAAAAATATCGCAGGAAACTTTAAAAACCGAACAGGGAACAATACAGGAAAAACTTAAAGCCATTCATGATAAGTGGAACGCGGAGATTCAGGACATCAGCGTAAAGCAGAAGAATTTTCATCTGGAGTGGACAAAAACCTCCGCCGAACTGGACAGCGCGGCGAAAAAGCAAAAAGAAGAGATAAACGCCTCTCTGGCTCTTCAGCAGGAAGAAGTGAACGCGGCGATTACAAAAGAGCGCAATTCGGTCAACGCCGCCCTTGTTCAACAGCAAAACGACTGGAAGCAGAATTTCCTTGAGTTTAACAAGGCGGCGGAAAAACAGCGCAAAGAGCTGGAATCAAGCATAGTTACTTCCAAAACAGAACTTGGGCAGGCCATTGCGGAACTTAAAACAAAAGCTGCGGCAGCCCTTAAAACACAACAACAGGAAATTGATTCCGCTGTCAGCCGTCAGGAGCAGGAAACAAGCGGCATGCTTGCAAAACTTAACGCTTCCGTTTCCGATTTGCAGACTCAGGCAAAAACTATGCAGAAACAGCAACAGGAAGAACTTAACGGCGTATTAGGCGATCTTAAGGCAAAAACAGAAGCTGCCGTCAAACAACAGCAGGAAGAACTTGGCAGTGTGTTAGGCGATCTGAAAGTTAAAACTGAAACAGGCATTAAACAACAGCACGAGGAGCTTAGTAACGCGCTTGGTGAGCTTAAAGCAAAGACAGAAGTTGGCGTCAAGCAACAGCATGAAGAGCTTGGCAATGTGCTTGGCGAGCTCAAAGAAAAAGCGGAAATCGCCGTCAAACAACAGCAGAACGAACTTGACAGCGCATTAGGCGATCTGAAAGTTAAAACTGAAACAGGCATTAAACAACAGCACGGGGAACTTAACAGCGCACTTGGCGATCTAAAGGCAAAAACTGAAACGGCTGTCAAACAACAGCAGGAAGAAATTGGCGGCGTGTTAGGCAATCTTAAGGCAAAAACAGAAGCGGCCGTCAAACAACAACATGAAGAAATATCTTCCACTCTCAAGGAACTTAAGGAAAAAACAAACGCCGAGGCCGCAAACCAGTACAGCAGTATCAATGCGGCTCTGGAAAAACAGATGGAAGAATGGAAGCTTCTTTGCAGGGATACGGAGCAGAACATTATCGGCGCTAACGAAAAACGGCTGGAGGATTACAGCCGCATGCAGACAGAAGCGGTATCCCAGCTTAACAAGCTTGCGGACGATGCGGCCAAACTTGAAAACGAACTGCGCCTTTCTATGGAAGAGGCCGTATCCAGAGTAAAAAATGCCTTTGCCTCAAAAGAAAAAGAAATCGCGTCTTCAATGGACGCGGCGGCCGGCAAATTCAACGCACAGGCCCAGGATATGCGCAAGGAACTTGACGAAATGGATAAAGAGCTTAACAGCATTAAACAGCAGGCTATTAGTAACGCATCCGAAAAAATTTCAGCTTTTGAAAATGATTTTGCGGTCGATCTTGGCAAGCGAACAAGCGAAATTACGCGGCAAATAACAGAATGGCAAAACAGCCTGGAAGAGCGGCTCGAAAAAAGCGCGGGGAAAATTTCCGGCGAGTGGCAGAAGACGCAGGAGAACATCGCGGGCGAACAGCGAAAGAGCATCAGTACTTTGGGCGAGAAGCTGACGGCGGACTTGGAAAGACTTAAATCTGAAGCATCCGCTTTTGAGGAAAGCATCAGGGCGGACATGAAAAACTTCGATGAAACGCGCTCTTCATTTACGGAGCAGATCAAGCAGGACCTTGCGGAAATTCGCGTTTCTTCTGAAAACGAAGTCAAGACGCAGGTGGGCCAGTATCATCTTTCCATGCAGGAAACTTTGCGCCAGAAACAGAGGGAGCTGGAAAGCGAAATTGAAGAGCTTACAGGGCATCTTAAGGGCGAGTGCGCCGCTCTGAACGAAGCCGCAGCAGGTTCGCGGCAAAACTTTGACGAATGGCAGGGACAGTACAATACAAGAATACGCGAAATGGACTCGTCTCTGGAAGAAATCAGGAAGCGCGGCAGAGATGCCTCAGCCGAAAACGACGAGCGCATTGCCCAGTTCCGCGTGAGCCTTGACGATATACGCAAGGAACTGGACGCTCAGAAAAAAATCTTTGATCGCACAGGCCAGCTTAAACAGGAACTGGAAAGACGCATGGAAGAGATCAACGGGGAGCTGGATCGCCTGGATCAGAGAAAGAACGAAATCGCGCAGATGGAAAATCAATTTACGCGCATCAAACGGCTTGAGGACGAAGTTAACAACAAGATGACGCGATTTATAAATGAAAAACAGCGCATTGAACAAATGAAGGAAAATTTCGATCTGTTGATTAAAACTTCCCAGTCCGTGGAAGAAAAACTCAAGCATGTTTCATCATCGGACGATATTCTTCAGGCCGTACAGGTGCAGATTCGCAAGCTGGACGATCTAATCAAGGAGACAGAAGAAAAATACCAGCGCGTTGAACGCAAGGGCGAAGTGCTTAAAGAAACCAACGAAGGCATAGACCGCAACTTTAAGTCTCTGCAAAAAACAGAAACCGCCATCAATAACGCGGAAATTATCATCACCAAACTTTCAGATCAGTTCAACACTTTGCGCTCTTCGATTGAGTCGCTCGCCGCGGAAAATGAAAAAGCTTCCGACGCGGCGGAAAAAGTCGCGGCTCTGGACGACACGCTCTCTCAAATTGAAAAGCGCATTACCGAAATGAACACCGCCCGCGAATGGGTTGCGCGTACGGAAACAGAACTTCAAAATCTGTACGATGAAGCAAAAAAAGTTCTTAAACTTACCAAATCCTTTTTGGACGATGAAAATAAAAAAACCGGCGGTGTTAGGGGCAAAGGCGCACCGCCGCCGAGAGATCGCGACAATATTAAAACATTAAAAAGACAGGGCTGGACAGTTGAAGAAATTGCAAGCGCCACGAAATACTCCAAGGGCGAAGTTGAGCTGATACTGGAACTTGATTCAAGAAACTAAAACGGGAGATTTAAGGTTTGGAGCGCGGCGCATGGAACAAGTTTATAAAAGCGCGGGGAAAATTCCGCAAGGCGGCGGAGAGAATAGCGCGTGAGCTTCCAGAACTTGAAAAGTTACAGCAAAAACTGGCAAACAGCCGAGGGAAAGGGAAAAATTCTTTATACAAGGTCGAAACTTCCGTTGTCTACAACAGCGCCCTTGATGATCTAAAAGTAGTCGATGAAATAAAACTGATTCTTGTCGCGGATAACCCCGGCAGAGCAGAACAGGCCGCAGAAAACAGGCGCTACCTTGTCGGGCCTTCGGGGAAAATAGCGCAGAAGTTTTTCCGCGACAATCCCGCCCTTGGCGTTGATTTCCAAAAAAATGTAATTATCTTAAACAAGACGCCGATTCATTGTGCGCGTACAACAGAACTGCGGGAGCTTTGCAAAATGAAGGCTGCCGTGAGCGCCGTTTTGGAAGAATCGCAAAAAACCATGGCTTCCCTTCTTTTGGAATTCCAGCTTATCTTTAACGCGCAGGCGTGGATCATCGGCTATTCCGAAATGAAAAACGGCGGCCTTTTTGAAACTTACACGAATGAACTGAAAAAGCTTTACGCGACCAGGCCGGATATGTACAAACAGCTCTTTATCTTCCGCCATTTTTCAATGAACCAGTTTACGATAGATTTAAAACAGCAGACCCTGCCTGACGAAAGCGCGGCGCAAACGCTTAAACGTATAGGAACCGCGTACAGACAGCGCATACTTGGAAGCTGACTGGACATAAATCCTGCACCTTGTTATACTACATTAACATGAATTCCGTCCAAAACATTCTTCTGCGCCATATAGACAATCCCAATTCGCGTTTTGTTTTCCCGACGGATATTGCCTGTTCCAGATGGGCGGATCATCTTTTGTGTCTTCGCGGCGGCACGGTGGCTATGAACAAGTTCATAGCGTGGGACGTTTTTAAGCAAAATTCAATTAAATCCAAAGTTAAAAACAAAAAAAGCATACCTTCCGCGCTTAGAAAAATTTTTGTAAGCCGCCTTGTAAGGGAAAACGCCGAAAATGTCGAACAGGGAAAAGAACCTGTCTTTTCATCGCTGATACGGGCGCAGTGGGCGAAGCAGGCTTCCCAATTCGCGCCCTGGCTTGCCAGGCTCTTGCCCCAGCTTGGCTCGTGGTTCAACAGATCCACGGGCATGTCTATAGACGGCGTTTTAAGCGAGGGCGCACAAAAGGCAGGCGCGAAGTTTGAAGGTGACGAAAAGGATATGTTTACCCTTGCCTGCCGTTACGCGCAATTCCTTGGGGAGCACGGCCTTTTTGAGCCGGCATGGGAGACACCGCCTTTTAACGACGAGGGAATGGAGTGTTTTATCTTTTTCCCTGAGTCCCTGTCCGATTACGGCGAATACAGGGAACTGCTTGCGTCAAGCGGTCATGTAAAAATAATCAGCGCTCTTGACGCGGAAAAATTGAAGAACGACGCTTTCTTTTACACCAATTCCCGAAGCGAGATAACCGAGGCTTCTCTTTACATACGCTCTTTACACGAAAACGAAGGCATTGACTGGGACGCAATCGCGGTTTGCATTCCCGACAGCGAAAACTACGAGCCATACGTACTGCGTGAATTCGCAAACAGAAACATTCCTTATGTTAAACGCGCAAGCAAACCGCTTACGGATTATCCGGCAGGCCGATTTTTCCGCGCCGTGATTGATTGCACATCACGGGACTTCGCCTTCTCCGCGCTTGCCGCCCTTGTTTTAAACAGGAATCTTCCGTGGAAAGACAGCGAGCATATCGACAACCTTATCGATTTTGGCATCAAAAACAACTGCATCAGTTCATGGATAGAAGAAAAAGACGGAAAAGCGCAAGCTGTCAACGTATGGGAAGACGCTTTTGAAAAACCCTATGGCGTAATAGATCCTGCGGCGCGCGGTTTTTTTTACGATTTAAAAAGACGACTGCACGCGCTTCGCGCTTCTCCTTCTTTTTCCGAACTGCGAAAGCAGTATTTTATTTTTCGCGGGCGTTTTTTTGACATGGAAAAATGTTCGCAGGAGACAGACTTAATTCTTTCGCGCTGTGTTTCTGAATTAATGTACCTTGTTGAAATTGAAAAAGCTTTTCCCGATACGCCGGCAGTCGACCCCTTTATGTTCCTTGCGGAATATTTGGATGAGGTAAGCTACCTTGCCCAAACGCACGCCAGCGGAGTCAACATCCTGCCCTACAGAACCGCGGCCGCGGTTCCTTTTGACTGCCACATAATCCTTGGCGCGGGGCAGGACAGGCTGTCCGTCGTTTTTTCAGGGCTTGATTTTTTGCCGCGCAAAAAACGGGAAAAACTCGGTATTTTTGATGAAGACGCTTCGCTGGCCTTTATCGTTATGCACAAATTTAATTCGCTAAAACATGCGGCATTTTTTTGCTGTGAGCAGTCTTTTTCAGGCTTTACAATTCCCCATTCAAAGATAGGCGCACCTTCCCGGCCCAGAGAGCGTTATGCGGAGGATTCTGCGCTGGCGAATAAATTTGCGCCGGATTATTACAGCGCGGAAAATAATTTGTTCATGGAGCTTTCCGCGAAAAACGGCGCTTCATTAAAACTCCACGAAAATCAAAAAGATGGATTTGAAAACTGGAAAAAGAGGAGAAAAGACGGACGCGGCGCAAACGGCGAATGGAAATCAAACGAAACTCTGCGCGAATTTATTCGCGAAAGATTCGCCAATAACGAACTGTTCCCCGGCAAATACAGCGTCTCCTCGTCATCGCTGGCTCTTTATTTCAAATGTTCCCTAAAGTGGCTTTTCCAGCGCGTCCTTGCCCTTGAAAACGTGCAGGTCGAAGCAAGCCTGATGGCGGAAAATATTTCCGGCATGGTTTATCACGCCGCGCTTAATTTGTTTTTTACTCGTTTAAAAGAAAGGGGCGAAGCTCTTTTAAAACCTTCAAGCGACGAGCGACGGCTGTCTCTCCCCGAATCTTACCGCGCACTTTTACAGAGCAGTGTAAACGAAATATTTGACGGCTTTCCCGCTCTGCAATCCGGCGAAGGGCCGCAAATGAGCTCCCTTACGGCGCGGTTTTTACGCGCAAGCAAAAAACAATTTTTGTTTTATTTGGAAAACTGCCTCTCTCATTTCCTTTCGTTCTTCGCAGGATGCCGCGTTGTCGGGTGCGAAACTTCTTATAAAGCGCAACGCGGCATTTTTTTCCTGAACGGAAAACTCGACTGCATATTGGAATCCGCGGATGAGGGCAAGTATATTATTGTCGATTTTAAACTTAAAACAACGCCGAACCGCGCCGATTGCGTTATGGAAGAAAACGGCCTTGGCGATTTCCAGCTTCCGATGTACATAACGCTCGCCGAGGGAAACGAAAATTTAAAAGTTTACACCGCGCTTTTTTACAGCATTTTAAATTTAAAACCGGAAGTAGTAATCGGCGCGGTTCATGATGTAAATACAGATGCGGTAATTCCAAAAAAAGAAAGCGATCGCGTCGAGCGCGAAAGCACGCAGTACAACGATATAATGAAAGATTTTAACCAAAAAGCAAAGCAGTTTGCGGATGAAGTTTCAACAGGAAAATTTTCGGTTTTTGAAACCGAATACAGCGAATGTAATAATTGCGAATTTAACAGCATATGCCGGACAGTTTACGTAATCAACCGTGAGAAAAATATTACTTTGGGGAAAGATTGATGGAGACAGAAAAAAAACGTCCGCAGTTGAACGAAGAACAAAAAGCCGCCGCATTTTGCACAGAGAACGCAGTTGTCGCGGCCGGCGCGGGCTCGGGAAAAACCATGGTGCTTGCAAATCGTTTTGCATGGCTGCTCACAGAGAAAGGTTTAAAAGTTGATGAAATACTAACGCTCACCTTTACGACAAAGGCGGCGGCGCAAATGTACAGAAGGATTCATTCGCTTCTTAGCGAAATTGCGGAAAACGAAACAGGTCTTCGGGCGCAAAGAGCGCGTCAGGCTCTTGACGATTTTATCCACGCAAGGATACAGACGCTGGATTCCTACAGCGCCGCCATCGTAAAGCAATGCGCGCCGCGCTACGGCATCAGCCCGGATTTTACAATCGATCAGGAACGCTGTAGGAAAATACCGCTGGAAGAATCGCTTCCTTTTTTGATCAGCTTCCGCCATCATCCCGCCATCGAAAGACTTTATTCAGACAACCGCCCCAAAGATATTGTTCGCAATATTTTTACCGGAGTTTTGTTTAACTACTGCCATATAAACGAATTCAGGGATTTTTCCGCGGATGTAAAAAAACAATTTGAAATTATCCGCGTTGAATGGAAAAATCAGCGCGACGAGTTAGTTTCCCTGCTTAACGAAATGGAAAGCCTGATATTTGCAGATAACGCACTGCTCCCTGATCTTGTTCCTGTTATAGAAAACTATAAAAAAGGAAAAATCGAAATCCCCGAGCCTGAAAGTCTGCAAAAATATTTCGACCATCTTGCAAGTCTTCCGCCTGAAACCTGCATTGAAGAAGCGGAAGCCCATCCCCTGCAAAAAACAATGGCCGCCCTGCTTTCCTTTCTTTGCGATATAGGCGCTCTTAATCTGCAAAAGGGAAAAAGAGCAAACAACCCTGTAAAAGAGCAGGTAAAACAGATACGTTCCATGTTCGGGAAATTTTCTTCTCTTGCGGTTTCTTGCATGCAGGGCGGTTTTTTCCTTTCGATTATGCAGTTGATGACGGAATTGCAGAGCCGCTATATTCAAAGAAAACGAGCGGAAGGCGTTTTAACATTCACGGATATCGCGAGCCTTTCCAGAACCATTCTTCTTGAACAGCATGATATAAGGCAGAGCGAAAAAGAATCTTTTAAAGCGATAATGATAGACGAGTTTCAGGATAACAACGAACTGCAAAAAGATTTGCTTTTTCTGCTTGCGGAAAAACTTGAATTAACAAGCAAGGGCATACCGAGCGCTCAGGACCTTTGCCCAGGAAAACTTTTTTTTGTGGGCGACGAAAAGCAGTCCATTTATCTTTTCAGGGGCGCGGATGTCTCGGTTTTTCGCAAATTAAAAAACGAAATAAAAAGCGGAGAGCTTCCATTGAAAATCAACTACCGTTCCGCGCCCCGGTTAATCGGCACGTTCAACGCAATCTTCGGCGGCAGTGATTTTGATCCGAAGGGAAAAGCGCCGCTGTCCGCAAGACAATCAGTTTTCGCGCCCTCGCCGTCAGATACGAAGACAGATTCCGCTCTGCCGCTTTTTGAAGCCTCTTACACTCCTCTTGAAGCCGGAAGCGAGGGCGAGGGAAAATTATCGCTGTGCATACTTGATAAAAGCGGCGACGACAGCGGCGGTATGCGTCTTGCCTCCGACGAAAACGAAGCCCGCTTTACCGCTGAAAAAATCCGCGATTTACTCAAGGAAAAAACTGAATCAGGCGATCAAAAATACGCGCCAAAAGACATCGCTATTCTTTTCCGTGCGCGAAGCCCCCAGTATCTTTTTGAAAAACATTTGCGGCTTTTGGGAATTCCTTACACGTGTGAGGACATCAACGATTTTTTTTACAGCGGGCTTGTCAACGACATTATGTCCGTCCTGCGCCTTGCCGCATATCCGCACGACAGCGCGTCTTACGCGCAGGCGCTTCGCTCCCCTTTTGCCGGACTTTCTCTTTCAGGGACAGCTTTGTGTCTTGCAATTTTCAGTGAATCTGAAAATTGCCGGCCTTTTAGCGACGAGCCGCTTCCACTGCTCGACGCGCATGACAAAGACAAATACCTTTGCGGACAGAA
>JGI24698J34947_10000478_pt1 | contig 18766 bp, 22 predicted proteins | sample TergutMp193P3_FD_34947 | JGI IMG/M metagenome (IMG submission 34947) | reverse complement strand
ATTATGATTAAACTTGAAAGCTCTTGGTTGAATTTGCTTGCAGACCTTTTTGAAACTCCTTGGTTTGCGGAAATTAAAAGCAAAATAATTCAAGAGAGAAAACAATACACGGTTTACCCGCCGGCAAATCTGTTTTTCAACGCTATGGATTTATGCCCCGTGCCGCAAACCAAAATAGTGATTTTGGGACAAGACCCTTATCACGGAACAGGGCAAGCGCACGGGCTTTCCTTTTCCGTTCCATTCGGGATTGATATTCCGCCCAGCTTGCTGAATATCTATAAAGAATTGGAACGTGATTTGGGCATTAAACCACCTGCTCACGGCAATTTGGAATCGTGGGCAAAACAAGGAGTGCTGCTCTTGAACGCCTCGCTTTCGGTAAGGGCAAATTCACCTGCATCGCATTTTTACATAGGCTGGGAAAAATTTACGGACTTGATAATTGAAAGGCTCTCGCAAAATAAAGAGAATCTGGTGTTCATGCTTTGGGGAAATTTCGCTCGCAAAAAGAAAATCTTAATCGCTCAAAATAAAAACCACCTGGTACTGGAGGCTCCGCATCCATCGCCCTTATCCGCAAGCAGAGGCTTTATTGGCTGCGGGCATTTTTCTGAAGCGAACCGATTTCTTCAAGCTCACGGACTTGAACCTGTTTGCTGGGAACTCCCTTCTTAGCTGCCAAGCCTGTCACCTTAGTTTTAAGCTCGGAAGAAAATTTGAAATTCATGCCTTTGCTGGCAGCTAAAGGTATAAGCTCGCCGGTTTTCAAATTGCGACCAAGCCTTGGGTTGCAGGTCTTTGGAGAAAAAGTTCCAAAGCCTCTTATCTCCAAAGAATTGCCCGCTTTGATTGTATCTTTTACAACATCAAAAAATTGTTCAATTGAACTTCTCACATTATCTCTAGACATTCCGCAGGATATTGCGGTTTCATTAATCAAATCGCTTTTTGTGATTGGCATTGATAGAATATAGTTAAAACTTAGGGTAAAAAATTCCATATCTCCTGTGCAAATATTCTTTTTCGTCGTAGAGCGGTTCTACCAGTTGCAGCTTGCTCGGAACGTTTTGTTTTGCAAGGCTATCCGCATATTCCTTAGCCCTTGCACAGCCAAGTCTGTAACCTATTACCAAAACAGTATCGCCCGCTTGCCTGATTTCAACTTCCTGTTTTGCGAAAGACAAAACGTTCCCCTTGCGCATATTTATGTAAAGCACCATAGCGGCGTAAATTATTAGGATTACAGTTATTATTCTAACTATTCTAATCACTTCACTTCCAAGAAGGGCATAGGGCCGTTGCCACCGGTGTAAACAGGGAGTTTGCCATCCCATTTTTCAATGGCCTTCAAGTTTACATATTCTTTGCCGCCTTGTGCGCGTATTGCCTCTGCCTGAATGCGAATAGCTTCTGCTTCGCCTCTCGCCTGTGCTATTTTTTGGTCCGCCTCAACCTTCACCCTCTCCAGATTATTTTTTGCGGTAAGGGCTTTTTGCTCGGCAACCTGCTTGTCTTCAATAGCTTCGTTGAAAGAGCGGGCAAAATCGAAATTGGTTATTTGAACTCCGCCTGCGTCCACCACTATGTTATAGTCCAAAAGCTGCCGGGTTAAGCTCTCCGATATTTCATTTTTGAGCTGTTCTCGCAAGGTCAATAGTTCCTCTGCCGTGTAGCGGGCAACAACAGCTTTAACTGTTTCCTGAATACGGGCTGCTATGATTTTGTTTTCTACTTCCAAACCTACTTTTGAATAAAGCTCATCCAGCTTGTTATGGTCCAGGTGGTAGTTGAGAGTGAGAATGGTTGAAACCGTTTGCATATTTTTAGAAGCCGCAGCCGCAGGGGCTTCTGCTTTCTGGGTGCGGATATCCACTTTTGAAACGGTTTGCATAACCGGGATTTTAAAGTGCAAGCCTTCGCTTGTAACCGATGTTATTTTTCCCCATGTGAAAACAAGGGCTTTTTCGCCGGCCCTAACGGTATAAAACGAAGCGGAAACAATAATTGAGCCTATAACTATTACAATTATGGCAAAAGCAAGAAGCCTGTAAGACTGAGGAACGTTGTTTTGTGTTGACATAGGGGGTAATATAGAAAACGCAAATTTCTATATTAATCCCATGAAAATAATCTCTTATGTTTTTTTACTCGCTTTTTCCGCCTATGCCCAGTTGCTTTCCGGCGGGAATTTTGATGTTATTAAGGTTAATGGCGTTGGTATCAGCCAAGGAAAGATAGACAGTTTGGTAAAGCAGTTTGCGCTGGCTCAGGGGCAAGGGCAGAATGTTTCGCCGGAAACCATGAGCCAAATTCGCTGGCTTGTTGTAAATCAGCTTGTTGGCCAAGAGCTTGTAAAAGCGGAAATAGCAAAACAAGGCCTAAAGGCAGACGCAAAAAAAACTGATAGCGTTGTTGCCGTATTCAAAAAACAGTTCCCAAACGATGCCGCATTCAAGCAAGAATTGAAAAAAAGCGGTTCCACGGAAGCGGATTTCAGGAAATACGTGGAGAACCAGCTTTTAGCAGACCAGCTTTTGGAAAAGAAGATTCCATACCCTAAAGAACCAACGGATAAAGATAAAAAGGATTATTGGGAAAAGCACAAAAACGAAGCGATTAAAAGCGATACCATAGGCGGCATAAAAATTGTTTTAAATATCGCAAAAGGGGAAAACGCTCAGGCAATCCAGGATAAAAAGGATTTTTTAAAAGGCAAGGCCGCTGAAGCTCGCATGGCAAAAGCCAACCTTATGGTGCTTATGGAACAATTTGCAATTATGGCCGCCAGAATCAGCGAAGACCCGAACGCCTCAAAAGACGGCGGAATCATGAAGAAATTTTTGCCGAAAACTCAAGGGGAAACATTCGCAGGTGCCGTCAAAAACTTAAAAGTAGGCGAAATCAGCGAGCCTTTTGTGCTGGACGGCAATAAGGTTATGATGTTCATGCTCACCGAGAAAAACGATGGCAAATATGAGAGCTACGAGCATGAGATAGATTACATTTTACGGCTTGAATCCGAGCGCAACCGCCAAATGGCCACTAAAGACTACCTGAACCAGCTTTCCAAAGTCTATAAGGTTCAATACTTGAACAAGGATTATACCCCGCCGGAGGCTATCGGGAAGTAATTTAAAATTATGACTGATAAAGCATATATCACAAAATGGTGCTTCTGGTCACCCGGCAAAGGCAGTGCCGAATCACCGCCCTTGCCTTTTGTTTCGCCAATGGTTAAAAGACGTTTAAGCCAGCTTTCCCGCATGGCTTTATATGCCATACACGAAGTTTCTCAAGGCAAACAAAACATAAAAATTACATTTTCTTCCGAATACGGAGAAATTACGCAACAATTAAAAATTTCCGAAGAAATTATAGAAACCCAAAAAGTATCCCCTACTAAATTCAGCAATTCTGTTTTCAACACACCTGTGGCTGTGGCAACCATAGTGGAGAAGAATACGGCGGGATATTCCGCAATATGCGCCGGCAAAGATTCTTTTTATTACGGGCTTTGCGAATGCCTTGCCGCCTTGCGTTCCGGAGCCGATAAAGAACGCATTTATGTTAATGGAGACGAGCTTATTCCGGAACCTTTCCAGATATTATCAGATGGTGCCAATATACCTTTTATAATAGCATTTTTTCTCTCTTTAACGCCATCGGATTGCAGCATGGAGGTTCCAAAAGATTTTCATTGTACAGGGCTTGATTTTGCAAAAAATTTTTTACACATATAGAGTAGTAGTAAAAGTATTGTTTTTTATAAACTTTGGAGTTGGCAGCACCATCTTGAGTTTACTGCTTTTTCCCCTGTTTTTTTCAAAACCCAGGAAATTTGTTTCATTCTCATTCATGCTTTTTGTTTGGCAAATGCGCCTTTCAGGCATTTTAACGCTAAAAGTTAAGAATAAGGAAAACCTTAGAGATTTACATTCAAAAATAATAGTTGCAAACCACCCTTCCCTGCTGGATGTTGTTCTGCTAATCTCTCTGATTTCCAACGCAGACTGCCTTGTAAACAATTCGCTGGGCAAAAGAAACATTTTGCGAATAATAGTGAATACTCTGTATATTTCCAATGAGCTGGTTTTTGAAGAAATTTCAAATCGTGTTGCCAATTCTCTTTCAAAAGGAAATTGCGTTATAATTTTCCCGGAAGGTACGCGCTCTATCCCCGGCAAAGCGATAAATTTTAAAAAGGGCGCAGCACGTCTGGCACTCGAAACCGGTTATGATATTGTACCCATGCATATAGGCGGCAACGAAAAAATAGGACTTCGCAAACACGATGCCCTGCTCAGTTTTCATCCAACCGAAAGATATCATTATGTTTTAGAAGTTTTGCCCTCTATTTCTATTGATGAATACAAGGATATGCCAAAAGGCATAGCTTCAAGATTGCTTACCGAAAAAATTGAAAAGCAGATAACCGCCCAAGATTTTAATTGAGTTTTTTAAAGCGCAGGAGCGAATAGGAATTTGCTCCCAAGTTAAAATGCGATTCCTGTAAAACAAAACCGCCCTTCTCAATGGCTTTTGTAATTTCGGAAAATCTGTACATTTTACTGTTGCCGTTTGCCATGCAGGTGAAATATAAAGATGTTGCCTGCAGCGAATAAGCGCTTGCCTCAAATTTCTGCATATCCCATAACGGCTCCAATACAAAAAAATCCGCATTGGGCATTGCATTACCCACATTCCTCATAATATCGGAAATCTCTTCCAGCGAAAAACAATCCAAAAACTGGCTCATCCACACCGCATCCGCATCGGAAGGCAATTCAGGGTTTGCTTTTAAAATATCCGTTTCGCAAAATTTTATGCGCTCGGAAAAACCGGCATTTTCCACATTCTTTTTTGCAACGGAAATCTGGCCCGGCAAATCTACTATAACAACCTGAATATCCGGGTTGTATTTACAGGCGGCGAGTGCCCATTTGGCAGTGTTTCCGCCAATATCCACAAGTTTGCACAGCGAATTTCTAAACACAATCGGCAACGCTTCCGGAAAAGCTATGTCCGAATAAAAATGGTCAAAGGCAAACCAGCTTTTCTGTACCGGTGGCGGCAGTTGCGACAATGCTTCGTAAATCGTATTCCATTTCCCAAACACTTTTAAACCTTCCGGCTTTCCGTTTTTAATGGAATCTTTTAAAAATTTCGCTCCTTCGTAGCACACATCCTGCACAAAATCCATATTTGCTTTTGTCATTTCATCCTGTAAAATAAAGAACCCTGTTTTGCCAAGAGAATATTTAAACGGCTCATTTTCATCTACAAGTTTCAAAATCCCCATGCCAAGCCCAATTTCGGCAAGAACCTGCGCCCCATACTCCGAAATTCCGCATCCCTCGGAAATTTCTGCCGCGCTTGCCCCGGCGTTTCCGGTTTTGCTTATAAATTCCAAAATGCCAAGCTCCCTCATTGAATACGCGCTTTGGAAAGTCAAAGGCATAAAGGCAATGCGCTGGGCTTCGTATTTGGCATTCAGCGCGCTTATTTTTTTATCTGTGTAAAACGGAAACATTTTCAATCCTCGCTTTTTTTGAATATAAGGGACGTATTTATTCCACCAAAAGCGAAATTGTTAGACATAACATATTTGGCATCTATCTCTCTGCCTTCACCCCGTATATAATCCAAATTTGCGCATTCCGGGTCTATATTTTCCAGATTTATATTCGGAGCAAACCAGCCCTCTCGCATCATCAGAATAGATAGCCATGCTTCTATTGCTCCACAGGCACCGAGCGTATGACCGATGTAATTTTTTAAAGTGCTGATAGGAACGCTCTTTTTCAGGGCATTAAAAGTAGCAAATGTTTCCGCTATATCGCCTCTATCCGTTGCAGTTCCGTGCGCATTCACATAGTCAATTTCGCCTGGGGAAATTTTTGCATCCTTAATTGCAAGTTCCAAAGCGATTTGCATTGTATCTTTATTCGGCTGTGTTATGTGAATGCCATCCGTATTGGTTCCAAAGCCCGCAATTTCCGCATAAATCTTTGCGCCACGTGCGAGCGCATGTTCATATTCCTCCAAAATCAGGGTTGCCGCTCCCTCCCCCACAACCAAGCCGTCTCTGGACTTGTCAAATGCGCGAGGTGTTAAGTGCGGAGCATCATTTTTGGTACTGGTTGCAAACAGCACATCAAATACTGCGGAACTCGTAACGCTTAGTTCATCCGCCCCGCCGGCTATCATAATGTCTTGCTGCCCGTATTTTACGGCTTCGTAAGCATAACCTATTGACATGCTGCCGGATGTGCATGCTGTGTTGGTTGTTATTATGCGGCCTGTCAACCCAAAGAACACTCCTATGTTTACAGCGCAGGTCTGCGGCATTGAGCGAATGTAAGTTGTTGCGGAAATTCCTTCGCATTTATCGGAAGTGAGCATGGAAAAAAATCCCAGCAAGGCATCTACGTTTCCCATAGAAGAACCATAGGACACGCCGCAACTGCCGGAGCGCAGAATTTCATCCTTATCAATTAACCCGGCGCATTTAAGCGCGCAATCGGCAGAATATGTTGCCATAAGCGCAACTCGCCCCATTCCCCGCATTTTTTGGCGAGGATAATCCGGAACTGCGAAATTCACCGGTGCGGCAAGTTTTGTATTCATTTGAGAATATTTTTCGTATTGCTCCATGTGAACCGTGCAATTTTTTCTATTTCTCAAATTTGCCAAAATTTCCTGCCAATCCTGCCCAAGCGCAGAGACGCAAGAACCACCGGTAACAACCACCCTTCTNCTCATACTAATCCTCCGTTTACGGAAATCACTTGCCTGGTAATGTAAGANGCCGATTCGGAAAGCAAAAATTCAACTACCGAAGCAACTTCATGCGGTTTGCCGATTCTCTTCATAGGNATAGTCGGCAGTACAATATCCAGCGGAATATCNTTTATCATATCGGTTTCTATTAAACCCGGCGCAACGCAATTCACGGTTATGGAGCGGCTGGCAAGCTCAACGGCAAGAGCTTTAACAGCACCGATTAAGCCCGCCTTGGAAGCGCTGTAATTCACCTGCCCGCGGTTCCCAACAATACCGGCAACAGAACTTATGGCAACTATACGCCCCGATTTGGCCCTGCACATGGGCATAATCGCCGGATGAACCGTGTTAAAAAAGCCATTCAAATTTACGTCTATAACCTTGTCCCAATCATCATCGGTCAAAGCGGGGAATGCACCGTCTGAACAAATGCCGGCACTTGTGACAATACCGTAATATGTTCCGTTTTTCTCAATATCCCTTTCAATAGCCGCACGGCATTCGGCACGGTTTCGCAAATCGCATTGCAGCAAGTTTACCCGCCCGCCCTTTTCCTGCATTGCATTTGCAAGTGATTCAACGGAAGCGGAATTTATATTATAATGCGCAAGCACGCTATACCCGCCAAGGGCGAGCTTTTCCACTATGGCACTTCCTATTCCGCCGCTCGCGCCAGTGACCAAAACCCTTTTTTTATTCTTCATTTTTTACCTCCGATACATCTCTTATTTTTACAGTGCTCATTGTGGCTTTTGCCAACTCGGCACTACCGTGTTTAATTGAACAATCAAATAAAAACATATTGTCCAAAACAAGAACTTCCTTAACATAAATCAAAATGGTGGAATTCAACTCAAAACAAGGGACATTCGCAATAAAATTGCTAACGCTCAAAATAAATCCAAAGCCGGGTATTAGTCCTTTTGCCAAATCGCTTTTCCCGCTCAACGCAGCTATTGATTGCGCCATATACTCAAAACCGACCCACACGGGAACCCCTTTCAAACTGTCATCGTAAAAAAAACTGCTTTGCAAAATATCAACCTCTGCCAAAAGAGAGTTTTCATTCATATCATAAGAAAGAACCCTGGAGAGCAAGGACATTTTTCCCCTGTGCGGTATCAATTTTTCCAATGGCTCTGCAATTGGCTCCATTATGAACCCTCCGCAATAACGCTGGCATTATAGCCGCCAAAAGCAAAGGAATTGCTCATGCAGTATTTTAACTTGTTGCATTTTGCGCCCTTGGAAACAAAATTTAAATGCGGCAAGGCCGGGTCAAAAACACCGTCCCATATATGAGGCGGCAAAAACTTTTCCGTATTCTTTGAAGAAAGCGCTAAACAGCAAAAGGCAAGCTCCAAGGCTCCTGCCGCTCCCAAAACGTGCCCGGTGAGCGGTTTTGTAGAACTTACAGGCAATGTATCGGGAAATATGGACGAAACCGCTATGGACTCCATAGCATCATTGAGTTTTGTTCCGGTTCCGTGCAAATTTAAATAATCAATATCATCCGATTTCAAACCGGCATCTGCCAAAGCAAACGTCATCGCTTTTTTTGCGCCTTCTCCGCTTTCGCTGGGAGCCGTCATGTGCGAGGCATCCGCGCTCTCGCCAATCCCGACTATTCTGGAATCAAAAGAAAATTCATCCCTGTTTGTAAGCAGAAAAAAAGCAGCACCTTCGCCAAGCGTTATACCGGAGCGATTCGCGCTGAATGGATTGCAAATATCCGGGCTAACCGCCTCCAAAGCAGAAAAACCCAGCATAATGGAATTGGAAATCACATCTTCTCCGCCAACTATCGCCGCATCGCATATTCCCGCCTCAAACATTTTTTTTGCGGATATAATTGCGCTCACGCTGGAAGCGCATGCTGTTGAATGACTAAGGGTTATTCCCTCTATCCCGAACTTTTTTGCTATAAACTTAGCGGGATAATCCGCTTGCAGCACTTCAAATTTGCAATCGCTTGGAAATTTTCCCGTTTCTCTATAAATTTTAAGAGCATTGATAGTTGCATTGGAGCCTTTATAGCAAGTTCCGTTAAGCACTGCCACTCTGGTTTTGCCGAATTTTGAGATGACTTTTTCAATCGCAGGGGCAATGGATTCCAGTGCCAAATCGGAAATATAATTTATATTGCGATGTTCGCCGTCAATCAAAGCTATATAACGCTCCATATCATAAAAGACTTTCCGCACCACCCCTGAAGCATCACCCAAAAGCAAACCGCGCCAAATATCCTCTTTTGAGGTTCCAAGGGAACACGCCATTCCAAAATCTATTATATTCAAGGCCCTACCGCTCATGATAAAAAACTAGAAAAAATGACAGCAAAAAACACAATATAATTCCTATTGAAACGGAAATTCCCAAATGCGAAACCGGCGCGAAACTGCTAAACGAAAGCAAACCAAAGGAAAGCACGGTGCTTAACATTGATAAAAAAACCGCAAAAAACCTTACATCGGAGTCACCGCTCCCCTTAGAAAAAAACAGGGAATAGTCAACTCCTATTGCAAGCGTTAAAATCATGCCGGCAACGGCGAAAAAGCTCATGGAAATCCCCAATAAAGAAATTATGGCTATTGCCGTGGCAGATGCCAAAAGCGGAATCGCTAAAATTTTTACAGATGATTTAAAATTATAAATGAATGAAAGAAAGAGCAATGAACTTGCATAGGCCGCAAGCATCATATAAATAATTTTTTCAGAAAGAGCGGTAAGTTCCGTTTCCACTTCATTTCTCTTATCCACAAGAATTGCATTATTTATCCGCATCTTTTTTAACAGCTCCTTGTCTTTTATTTTAAGAAGCAGCACTGTACTATAGTATTTGCCGTCAATCTCCCCTATCCATAACTTGTCAACAGTCTGCCGGATTACCGCCGGCAAAGCACTATTCACGGTCAAAACCTCATTCCTGCTTCCTTGAAAATTTTCCCTTAGCGCAATCGCTTTATTTTTTGCCGTTAAAGAATCAAAACCTATTTGCATAAACTGTTCCGCATAAAGAGGCAATAGATTATCGTTTATAGAGTTATAGACTTTTGTCTGCGACTTGGCAGAAGGAATAAAAGTGCTTACGGCGAGATAACTGCCCAGAGAATCCAAATGCGAACGGAGAATTTCCTCGTTTTCAAGAGTTTCTTCGGGTGAATTTCCTGTAACTATATAAAATAATCCCGCTCCTGCATTTGTTATTCTGGCTACAAGCATTTCCGAATTCTGCAACTTTTTTGACATAGTGTAAAATTCCTGCAAATTATTTTTCATCTTCAAATTTAAAAATCCCGATACAAGCACAACAGCAAATGAGATAAATGCAATTATACGTATCACATTGTTATCTGCAAGTTTTCTTCGGAAAGCAAAGAATTTTTTCCGAATAAATACCCCAGGCAAAATACGTTTATTCTGGGGCGGCAATTTAAAATACGGGTATAAAACATTTACGGATAAAAATACGCTCAACAAACCCGAAAAGGAAAAAAATGCCATCTGGCTGAGCAAGGGAAACCGTGTAGTCATCAAGGCAAGGTAGCCCAGTTGGGTTGTAAAAAGTCCCAGGGCGAGGCATAAGATTATCTTGGAACGAATGCCAAAGCCGTTCTCATCCGCAGATGCGGCTTTGCAATGCGAAAAAAAGTGAATTGAATAATCCAAGCCCAGCCCGATAATGCTGGTACCGAATACAAAAGTGAATATATGTATTTCACCGAAAACAATGTGAACGGCTGAAGCGGCAAACAATGCGGAAAGCAGAGTAACACCTACTGTAACAATTAACGGAAAACTTGAACGAAATGCGAAAAACAGAAGCAAAATCACCGACAGCATAGACACAACCGTTATAGCGGAAATCTCTCTTCCCGCCTTTCCGGAACTTTCGTTAATGTGAAAGGGAATGCCGGAAAATGCCATATGCAAATCATGCTCTTTTTCTATTATTTTTGCCATTTCCCTTATTTTGCTTATAACATTTTCCTTGCTTGCAACAGGAGAGACATTTTTAGCGAGTTTCCCGTTAATTAAAATGTAAAATTCATCATTATCCTTTGCTACCCGCATATTTTCCCTAATTTCCCAAGAACCCAGCATTTGACCGCCCATAATATATTCCATGCCGTTTTCGCCCAAAAGAAAAGGGTCATCGTCTATGTTATCAAGAGAAATCAAAGGATTAGCACCGTATATTTTAGAAAATGCCCGTAAACGCACCCCGTTTATATNCGTATTTAATGCCTGTACAAATTCTTCCGTTTGCAATCTCATTCTATTTTCAAAAAAGAAACCTCGCAAACTTTGCATGGCATTGCTGTCCACATAAATTTCCAAAGCCTCCAGAGAATTATTTTCCGCAAATTCCCCGTATAATAAAAGAGCCGCCTGTTTAGCGGTTTCAAAATTTTTGCTGCCAATCAAAATCATGAAATTCGCAGAGTTATTTTTATTCCATTCGCTCTCGGCCTTGCTCACATCTTCCAAATCATATCTATGAGGCAGAATGGAATACATATCCGCATCTATTTTCCAAGGCAAGCCGCTCACGGCAAAACCGAGCACCAGCAAATGCAGCAATAAATAAAGTCTAAGGAACCATAAATTCATAGAACGCATAATCATTATTAGCCCATATAATTTTGCAGTTTTGCAAATGCTCCCCCTTAATCAGCATTACCACCGAAATAATTACTTCTCTAATACTCTTCTCCTTTGGAACAAGGGTTAATGTATCCGTCAATCCGTCGCCGTTCAATTTTAAATTGAATTTTTCCTTTAGTTCGTCAAAATCACCGGAAAAATATTCCCTCAACTTTTTCATCGGAAATACATTTTTATCCTGAAACGGCGTTTTTGTTTCCCATATCACTCCGTCTTTTTTAGAAACGCTGAAAGAACCCTGTGAAACAAATTCCTTGGATATTTTTGCCACATTTTTTGTCAGGCGAAAATCTCCGCTTACTCCCTGTTCCATATTTTTCTGCAACCTTTCCCAAATCTGCCGTTCTTTGGAGGCATTTTGCCCAAAAGCGAGACAGGCAAAGAATATGCACAAAAAAGCGCTTTTTTTATAAATTTGCATAAGCCTCCACCCTTTCTATAAATTCTTTCGGAGACTCAAAGCATGCTTCCCCGGTTGCAATATTTACAGCCATGTGGTCGCTTTCCGCTTTGGTCAGCAGTTTTCCGGTTTCCAAATCCGTGATTTTATACAGTATTCTCAACCTGTTTTCCCATTCAACCAAAGTCGCTGTAATACGCGCTTTCTGCAAAAAACACAGAGGCGCAATGTATTTAATCTTGATTTTAACAACCGGCCATCCGTAGCCGTCCGCTTCCATTTGGTTGTAATTGTATTGTATTTTTGAGAGCAGTTTGCAACGGGCACGTTCCATATACTGCGTGTAGTTCCCATGCCAAACGATTTTCATGGAATCCACTTCATAAAATTCCACCGTAAAATCAACGCTTGCCGAAAGTTCAGCCATAACAACCTCCTATAATTTCCAATGCCGCATACGAATCAGGTTCACCGTATCAATCAATTCCCTATCCAAAGACCGGTCGTCTTTTAGCGGAACAAAATCATAATCCGTCCGCATTCCGCGCAAGTTCAAAGCCTGAACAGAGGCCATAAGCGTAGCCGCAGTTACCTGTTCCGTCAATTCCAGAATACGTATGCAATCCCTCGCCGCTATTGTTCCCATGCTCACTTTATCCTGATTATGGCATTCCGTTGAGCGAGAGAACACGCTTGCGGGCATTGTATTTTTCAAAGCCTCAGCCGTCCATGCAGAAACCGCTATTTGCACCGCTTTAAATCCGTGATTAAAAGATATGTTTTTGCTGCCTGTTAAATTCGGAGGCAATCCCCTGTTGTATTTAACATCTACCAAAATCGCCAACTGCCTGTCTAAAAGGTCTGCAATGTTTGCAACTGCGTTTTTCATCGCATCCATGGCAAATGCTATATGCCCGCCGTAAAAATGCCCGCCGTGGAAAATTGATTCGGTTTGGGGGTCTATAACGGGATTATCATTTACGCTGTTCATTTCCGTTTCAATCAATTTTCTAAGCAGCGGAGCCGCATCAAAAAATACCCCTATGATATGCGGAGCGCAACGAATGGAATACGCATCCTGAATTCTTTTCGGAATAACATGTTCGCTCGCTTTGTAATTCAAGCATTTGCGAATTTTTTCTGCCGCTAGATTTTGCCCCAAGTGCGGTTTAACGGAAAATAATCTTTCGTCAAAGTGGTAGGCATTGCCTTTTATTGCAATGGAATTCATGGCCGTTATTCGGCAAGCCATATTTGCTATGTACTCCGCCCGCATAAACGCAAGAGAAGCAACCGCATTCATAACTGCGGTTCCATTCATAATGGCAATTGCCTCCTTTGGTCTAAATTTATACGGTTTAAGCCTCAATTCCTTTAATACATCCCCGGATTCACGTTTCTGGCCTTTGTATAAAACGCTTCTCTCCCCTATCAAAACACTTGCCAAGTAAGAAAGCGGGGTTAAATCACCGCTAGCACCGACAGAACCTTCTTCCGGAATCAAGGGCAAAATGTCATGCTCTAAAAGCATCGCTATGCGCCTTAACAATTCATAGCTAACTCCGGAAAAGCCCTGCGCCAAAGTGTTCAAACGAATAGCGATTATGGCCCTTGTTGCATATTCGTCAAAAAAACGCCCCATTCCGCAGCCGTGATAGCGAATTAAATGCAAGGGCAAATCCGCATAATGCTCAGGAGGAACCGTTTCCGTACAGGAATCTCCGTAGCCGGTTGTAACTCCATAGATATTTCTCTGTTCCCGCAAAGCCTTATCCAGAAAATTCACGCCGGAATCTATTTTTTCCCGGAATTTTTTTGTATCGCAAAGCTTTGCCTTTACCTGCTTGAATGCTATTCCATGCAAATGCTCTATACTCAAAAAATCCTTGCCTATTATGATTTTATCTTTCATTCTTTCTCCTCGTGTTCCACCCAAAAATCATAGAAATTGTACCATTGCATGGGGTGCTTCAAGCAATAATATTCCAGATGCCTAGCAAATTCTTCTGCTAAACTTGGAATCTGTTGTTTTCTCTGTAAATAATTTCCCTCTATTACATTACTCGCCTTGTGAATATGCATTTCGCAAGAAGACGAAAATCCAAAATCTTTGTCGCGCAAGGCAAAAACAAAATATACCGGCACCTTCAATGCACATGCGAGAGCAAAAGCCCCCATGGGAAAATATGCCTGTTCTCCGAGAAATCGCACGGGAACAATTCTGCTTCTGGTGTTCACGGAAACCCTATCGCCGGCAATAATAGCGACATTCCCCTGGGCAAGTTTTTCCGAAAGAAAAGCAACCGTTTCCGGGCCTATTGAGTTTGCGTCTAAAATATTTTTAAAAAATTTAGAATTGTTTCTTTTCAAAAGCTCATTTCGTTTGGGTGTAACGGATATATCCGCAATCGGATAAAATTCAAAAGCCCGTTTTACATGTGTCTTGTCAAAAGCGGCACTGGACCACAAGTATTCTATATTTCCCAAGTGCGAACATATTATCAAACAGCCGTTGCCGTTTTCCAATTGCCGGCATAATTCTCCAATATCATCATTCTGAGTTTCAATCTGCAAGATTGATGTTCTTCCGCTCCAGCAGTAAAATTTCTCCAAAAGAGCAAGGGAATAGGATAAAAAATGCTTGTACGAATCAAATAAACCCGCTTTTCCTTTGCATTTTTTCAAATAAATCAAAGATATCTTCCGCTCCTTTTTCAAAAGGGCAAAATAAAACGCCGTTATGACCATCGCAATTATATTTTTAAGAAATGCAGGAAAATAGCAAGCGACAAAAGCTATAAAACGCAACTGCCAAGAGAAAACAGCAACTTCCTTTTTATCCGCCCAGTGAGCAGAATCTTTTTTATCTTTTTGCAAATTTTCTCCTCAATAAAACAGTAAGCCTCCGTAACATGCCAAAAAACAGAAGTAAATGCAATCTTGAAATTTTAAGGTTGTCCCTAAACATTTTGAAGTGAGATATATTGTCTTTAAAATAAGAGATTTTTACAGGCAAAAACAAAAACGGCACTCCGCCCCAATGCAAGCGAACAAATATCTCTATATCAAAAGCCATGCGATAATCCCAAAAACCATCACTTGCCAAATCGCAGCATTTATCCACCGGATATACCCTGAATCCGCACATCGCATCGCTGATGTCCATAGACAAAGTTTCTATTGCCACCCAGAAATTCGTAATGCGCCTCCCAACAGTGCGAATTTTGGGAGCGGAACTATCATATATTGGAAACCCGGCTACCAAATAATCAGGCTTATCCCGCATTGCCTTCAAAAAGTCCGGTATAACGGATAAATCGTGCTGAGCATCGGCATCTATTTGTATAGCATGAGTGTATCCCAAGCTCTTTGCGGCTTTCAATCCATCTATAACTGCGGCTCCTTTGCCTCCGTTATTTTCTCTTGTTATCAATATTATCGTTTTAAAATCTTCGCACATCAATTTTAAGTGTTGCTTTGTCTCCGCATCACTGCAGTCATCCACAAAAATACCGGCCAGTTCAAAACTTTCCAAAGTCTTTGCTATTTTATGCAATGCTCTCCAATGATTATACACCGGAATCACTGCTGCCACACGAATATCTTCCATCATCGTTAACCGCAAAAAAAAGTTCCGGAACTGTATTTTTTATTGCCAAAAAATTCAAAATTGAGCGTTTTTTCTTTTTCCAAATAACAGATATGCAACTGCACTTGGGTATTCGGACGAATGGGAGTGATAAATTTGACTCGGGAAATTTTTTTTAAAATTATATGCGAGTTAAAAAACTTTTCAAATATTTTGATAACGGTACCAACCTGCGCAACGGCGGGCAATAGGGAATATTGCGGAAAATGCCCGTCAAAAAAATCGCTGCTTTCCGGAAAAAACAATTCTGCGAATATTTTTTTCTCGTCAATTTGCGAATTTTCAAAGGAAACGGACAAAACCTGATAATTTTCTCTAGGGAAAAACAGCTTTTCTATTTCTTTGCGTTTTATTTTCCCTTGCGTGTCTTGCGCAAAAGATTCCAGGTAACGCCATTTTTTCGGAATAACCGCGCTCTCTAAAAATTTTGCCAAATATTTCCTGAAAAATGAATTTTTCCGAAAATTGCTAGCCCCTGAAAATTGCTCCTTGCCTTTTTCATTCAAAATGACCGCTGCGGCCAAATACTGCCGCTTTCCGCTCAATGCCAGCACGCAAGCCTCCTGTACCAAACCGCAGGAAAGAATGCGCATTTCCACTTCGGGCAGGGAAATTCTTTTCTCCTCTATTTTAACAATAGAATCCGCCCTGCCATTCAACACAAATTTTCCTTTATCTAAAAACTCCGCCATATCTCCCGTAACAAAACCGTTTTTCTCCGCAACATACGGAGATTTCACACGCAGACAACCGTTATTTGCCAATGAAAGAGAACAAACGGAAAACGGCTGCCATTCGGGTCCATTTTTGGAAATGCGATGCGCAATTCCCCCGGTTTCGGTGCTGCCGTAAATTTCTACGGGCCATCGCCCGAAAAAACGCTCCGCATTTTTCGCGCTTTCAAAAGGCAAAGAGCCGCCGGAACAAAATATTCCGGCTATATGCAAATTTTTGCAATCGCAATTTTCCGGAATTCTTTTTAAAAATGCAGGGCTAGACACAAGAATTAGGTTTTTATCCCGAAACTCTTCCAGGGCTTCCGGCATTTCTATTTTTTCCGCCAAAAAAGGTGCCTCTAAGCGCAAAGGCAGCAAAAAAGAAACTAGAAGCCCATAAATGTGATGATGGCTAACGGTTTCGCAAAACAGGCAATCCTTTGCCGCATCACCCCACAAGCCGGCAAGTTCTTCGCATTCAATATTTAAATGTTCAAATTTTTTATGGACTTTTTTTGGCGTACCGGTTGTACCGCTTGTCCATAAAACAACATCCGCNTGTAAATCCACGCTNCCGTTTTCCGCAGAAAAAGAACCGCTTGAACAACAGACTTTTCTTATTTGCTCTTCGGGGATAAAACAATCTTCTTCTTCGCAAATTTCCCTTATGAANTCCGGGCTTATGTTAGCACTGACGGCAAGAGTTTTCTTTGCCTGCAAAATTCCCGTGAAGGCAACCGCAAAATAATACAGATTTTCGCTGTNCAAAATATAAGTGTTCTTTTTGCTTTCAATTGCAAACTCACGCANAGCGGAAATATCTCTTAAAAAATCCGCCTTGGTTTTTATGCCTTCTTTGCTGTAACACACAACGGAATTCATCTCAATCCCTTTTTAACTTTTTTACGCACCAGCCACTCTACCGCAAAAATAATTCCCATAAGAATATACGCAATTAAACCGTTATAAAGTGCCCAAACCCAATCGGGGGAATACAATATTGTAATAGAAGATGCCAATGCGTTCAACGCAAAAAATATGCACCAAACCTTGGTAACTCCCCTGCAATAACTTTCGATATCCGGCAAGTTAGCGGAGTTGCGAATAGAACTGTCGCTCAAAAGCGCTATGCGGAAAACTTTGGTTGGAGGATTAAAAAGAGAGGTGCCGAATGAAACAAGCAAAGCGAGGTTTATGAGCAGAGGGTATAATTTTAACAAGCTCCCTAAATAATTTCCGCCGAAAAAACGTAATACGGCCAAGACCAAAATCGGGTAAAACAGCGATAAAACGGAAAAAACCACTTTTACCATGAATGTTCACGCCTTTAATTGTTCACCACCATCGCATGGATTACATCAACAACATCTTGCAGTGTTCTAACTTTTTTAAACTCTGCCGGATCAATGTTTCTCGGCAAAATTGACTTTAATTCCACAATTAAGTCCACGGCATCTATGCTGTCCAGCTTAAGGTCTTCGTTCAGATTTGCATCCGGAACAATCGCTTCCTCTTTCAAGCCGAATTTTTCAGCCAGAATTTTTTTCAAAGTATCNAAAATTACCTGTTTATCCATTATNTTTCTCCTTTTTAACGGTTATATATTCAGCCAANGCATTAACCGAAGCGAAAGCCTTGCGGGTTTCATCGCTGTTTTGAGCAAAAGATACCCCAAATTCCTCTTTAATGGCAATNACCANTTCCAAAGCATCAATTGAATCCANGCCAAGCCCATCTTTAAAAAGCGGCGCAGAATCGTCAATATCGGCAACGGCAATATCTTCCAGCTCAAGAGCTTTGATTATTACCTCCTTTATTTTTGTATTCAAATCATGCATAATTATTTTCTCTGTTTTTCCGTTTGTTTAACAACATTTTCTATCCATTTAATCCGGTCTCTATCAAATTTTGTGTCAATGGATACAATATATTGCGAATCTTCGCCTAGGTAAAAAGTACATATAATATCATATTTACCGTACTTAGCTTTCATAATCAGCCTTTCTCCGCTTTTTGAAATTACCTGAGGAGAATATCTTTTAAAATATTTCTTAAATCCAACTTCTGCGGAATGGTAAAAATCTTCCAAATTGGAAAAATCGGCCTTAATTCTTCTCCATTCAATTTTTTGCGCATCAGCTTCCTGCGAAGAGACATACACTACGCAACATGCGAGCAATAACAACATGATTCTTTTTATCATCATAACGAACAAATATAGATTTTTTTTTGAGTATTAGCAAGTTTTTTTAAAAAAACATCATTATTTTGCGAAAATCGCCCTCCGAAAACTGTACCTTGCTCCATAAGCTCAAACCCTTACCGGTATTTTTCTACATTCTACGATATGAAAGCCGAATGGATAAACGCATTTATTCTTGCCACAAGGGACACCTTCCATAAGATGCTCATGATTGAGGTGGAAGCTGGCAAACCCTACCTGCTTACCGCAGAATCAAATATGAAGGATATTTCCGGCATGATAGGCCTTTCCGGAACAATCAAGGGAGCCGTGGTCATAGGCTTCCCGGAAAAAAGCGCGCTCAA
>JGI24698J34947_10000477_pt1 | contig 18782 bp, 26 predicted proteins | sample TergutMp193P3_FD_34947 | JGI IMG/M metagenome (IMG submission 34947) | reverse complement strand
TTGATTATGAAAAATTGCCGAAAGGAAACTGGCTTGTTACAGGAGGGTTTCCCTGCCAATCGCACAGCATTATCGGAAAAAGAAAAGGGGAAAACGACAAGCGCAATTTATGGCCTGAATGTGCAAAAGTTATTAGCAAAATACGACCAAAAATCGCATTGTTTGAAAATGTTTACGGATTACTTAATTCCAATGGAGGAAAATTCTTTAATAAGATATTATCTGAAATTTCCGAAAGCGGGTATGATGCGGAATGGCAGGTTATATCAGCTAAAGAAGTCGGCGCAATCCATAAAAGGCAAAGAGTGTGGATTGCTGCCTACCCCGCTGGCGAGAGAATATATGGGACTGCGTTTCAAAGCAAAATCAATTCAAAAGAAAATAATGAAAACTATAAAAAATGGGAACAATTTTACTCCCTTTCTTACGGAAATTATAAAATTGCAAACTGGGAAAAATTTGAAAGCAGATTTTGTAGAGATGATGATGGGCTACCCGGAGAATTGGACAGATTTAGATGCCTCGGCAATGCCATTGTTCCTCAATGTGCAGAAAAAATAATGTCATTGCCTGTATTTAATTTATGGAGAGAATAAAAAATTAAATGAATGTTTTTTATGATGGGGAAAGATTAAATGTTAGATTAAATAAAAAGAATTATAAAAATATATTGCATTTGGCGAAACAATCAGCTTATTTTGAATACGCGCATGAGATTGGCATAATGTCATTGCCGCCTACAAAAAGAACAGCGAGATTATTGTATGATATGGGATTAAGTTTCGATGATACGGCGAAAATATTTATTAATAAAATAGTTCCCAATAAAAATGAAAATGAGATTGATTTTTCTTTATTGAAGCCGCTTGTATTAAGGCAGTACCAAGAGCAGGGAGTTTCATGGATGTTATCAAATAACAAGAATTTTTTATTCGGCGATGATATGGGGTTAGGAAAATCTGTACAAATAGCGGCATACTTATTCTATAAGCAGGTATTTCCGGCACTGATAATTTGCCAGGCATCATTAAAATTGAATTGGGAAAGAGAAATAAATATTTGGACTAAAAAGAAATGCCTTGTATTGGAAGGATTAAATCCGTATCCTATTGATGGTTTATTAAATGAATTTCCGGTTGTCATAATTAATTATGACATACTAGGTAGGAAAGATAAATTGGAAGTTGAATATGAAGAAAAAAGGATTAAAGAAGCAAAAAAATTAAAACTGCCGTATAGAAAAAAAATAATCCATCCTGCAGGCTGGGTAGATATTTTAAAACAAATACAGTTTAAAAATATTATTTGCGATGAATGCCAAAGAATAGCAGAGCCGGAAATGGCTAGAACTATTGCCACGGTAGATATTTTAAAAGCGAATAAAAGAGCGCGATTTATTCCGGTGTCAGGAACACCTTATACGTCGGCTACTGAGCAGTTTTTTACGTGTTTACATCTCATAGATCATGTAACTTTTTCTAATAGGTGGCGGTTTAAAATGACATTCTGCAATCCGGTAAAAACTAGGTATGGCTGGGAGTTTAAAGGTTTAAGCAACGGAGATCAGTTGCATAATCTTGTTAGCAGAATTATGTTGCGCAGGTTAAAAAAAGATCATTTAAAAGAACTGCCAGAAAAAATAAAATCTATAGTGCCGATGGAAGTAAATAAAAACAGGTATAAGGATTATCAAATAACGGAAAATAGAATGTTAAAAGGCAAGATTGTTAATGAGAAACAAACATACCAAGAATTAAAAAGAATAGCATATTATATTAAAATAGACAGTTGTATTCAATGGATTAAAGATTATTTAGAAGTAAATGATAAATTGGTTGTATTTGTGTATCATAGGGAAAGTTTTAAAAAAATAATGGAAGAATTTAAAAATATTTGTGTAGGCATAAACGGAAACATCTCGTCAAATAAAAGACAGGCGATAGTTGATAAATTTCAAAAAGATAAAAAAATAAAACTGTTTATCGGTCAAATAAGGGCCGCCGGAGTTGGCATAACGCTAACAGCCGCTAGTGCGGTTGCGTTTGTAGAATTCGGAGATACGGCAACAGAACATGAACAGGCAGAAGACAGAATTCACAGAATAGGCCAGGACGCTGATAAGATTATCGCGTATTACTTAATAGCGCAAGGGACAGTCGATGAAGATATAATCGAAAATATAAAAATTGGTTATGCCAATCAAAAACAAGTATTAGACGGGGAAATTAATGCGAAATTTATAAATGACAGCCCGGAGGAGTTTGCTAGAGGAGTGCTGATGAAAAGGAGAAGCAAAATAAAAAACCTATAATAATAAGAGAGGGAATAAAGTTGGGATTTATTCGAAAAACAGTTGACAGTCAAATTTGTATTTTTATGTCATGTGATAATTGCAAAACTTTGATTGATTCGATAAGGGTTTATTCGTTAAATATACCGGAACTTACAGAATATATGCGAAATAATAATTGGTTGTCAATAGAGGCGGCAAAAATAAACAATTATAAAGCGCGGGATTATTGTCCGAAATGTGCAGTAGCACTTGGAATAAATAAAGAAATGCAAGGAGTAAGTTAAAATGAACGTAAAAAGAACTGAATTATTAAAGGCATTGAAACAATGCTTGCCGGGAATTGAAAACGGAAATTCTGTATTGGAAGGCGCGGATTTATTTGTTTTTAACAACGGCTATGTGCATTCATATAATGATGTAATATCCGTTTCAGTCCCGGTAAAATCCGAGGGGTTATTGGGAGAAGGAATTGACGGTGCTGTAAAAGCAGAAGAATTTTACAGTATTATAAATAAATTTAACGGCGATTTGATCGAATTTACCGCCGAAAACGACAAGTGGGTTTTAAAATCCGGAAAGGCAAAAGCGGAACTGACTTTAATGGCAGGCGATTTTTCAGAGCGGTTTGAAAACATAACGCCCGAAAAAAAGAAATGGCTTGAGATATCCCCGGAGTTCACGCAGGGGCTTGGCATTTGCAGAATGTCAAATAACAAAAACGCCATTTCCGGTTTGTTTGTCACTTCTAAAGACATTGTTTCATCAGACGGGTTTCAAATAAATTATTTTAAATACAAGGGGGCGGATTTTGAAAACTTTTGGATTTCGGACGCTTCCGCGGGGGAATTGCTGAAAGTCGGCGTGTTGACGCACATTCAATTGAAAGGCACATGGGCGCATTTTAAAACCGCTGATAATACTACATTTTCAATCAAGACGTTACAGGCGGAAAAATGGCCGTATGAAAAAATTTTGGACGTTTTGAATACGCATAAAAAAACAAAAACATCTGTTGCCGCAACATTCCCGAAGAAATTATTTGATGCTATTGACAGAGCTTCCTCTTTTTATTTTGACATATCAGACAGCAAGGCGGTTAGGCTCTCAATATCTTCAAAGCGCATTATGGTTTCCGCAGAAAGGATAGCTGGCAAGTTTGAGGAAAAAGTTGCTTGGAAAGATGAGCCGCCGCAATTTCCCGCATTTGAATTATATGTTGACACAGACATGATTTTGTTTGCGGCAAGGCGTTCAATGTCGTTTTATATACATGAGATTGAAGGCAATGCGCCGAGAATGATCTTTACAATGGAAAATTCGACACATTTAATGGCAACATTGTCTATTGGTGATGTGGAAAAAACGGAAACAGAAAAACCGGAAAAGAAACCTATAAAAGCAGAGACGAAAAAAGAGAATGAGGCAAAAAAGGAAACTGCAAAACGTGAAAATAAAAAATCAAATGTGCCTGCAATGTATGATGATGAAACAGATGAAAATGAACAGGAAAAACCGAAGCCTAAAAATTCTAATTCATCAAAAAAGAATAAAAAAGATGATGAAGAGGAACTGGACACATTCCCTACAGAGGATGAAGATGATGAAGGCGACCCCGATATGGGAGATGAAGAAGTAAATGAAGACGACGATTAGTTGTCTTATGCCCTGCGGTAGATTGCTCTGTCAATCGGAAAGGAATAGAAAGAGTGCCGCAGGGCTTTTATTTTAAATTAAGGAGATAAATAAATGAAATTAATTATTTCATTAGATATAAATGAAGAATTAGGAGAATTGAGCAGTTTATATATTGAGTTAAATAATATTTTTAAAAGCCATGTTTTTCGTTGGGGGATTACAAAAAGATTTTTTGAAGCAGTGCTAAAAACAATTAAAAATGTAAATGAAAATAATAAATATTTTGATAATGGTGCTATTGAAGATGGCTAAAGTAGGATTTTTAGATGATATTGATTTGCAAATAATTCGCGGAGATGAAGGAAAATCTAAAAGTAAAAAAACGAAACAAAAAATATTTACTTGTTCAGATTGCGGATTAAATATGCAATGTCAGACGCCTAAATTCCCGGTATGGGGGAACGGCAATAAAAGAATATTAATTGTATTAGATACTCCATCTACTAAAGAGGATGAATTATCAGAGCCGTTTTCAGGGCCGAGAGGAACATTATTAAAAGAGTTATTAAAGGATAGATTGGGAATATCAGTTAAAAAAGACTGCTGGGTTACTTATGCTGTTAGGTGCTGTTCTAGGAAAAATATTAAATCTCATAATGTTGACGCTTGCAGAAAATATTTGCACGAAGATATAAACGAATTAAAACCGAGTGTTATTATTCCGTTTGGTTATTGGGCTATGATTGGCATTAGCGGTGATATTTTAACAAATAGAAGCAGGGGGAAGGTAACGGAAGACTGGACGGATTTTACAATACCGGATCAAAGATTTCTAACATGGATTGTTCCGACATGGGATATTTACACATTAAATCTTGATACTAATAAGCCCGACAGTATAAGAATTATGCAGTTTATTTCGTATTGGGAAAATGCAATAAAATTATTAGATGTGCCAGTTAGTAAAATAGACTATGAAAAAAGAGTAGAAATATTAACAGATAAAAATGAAATAATAAACAAGTTAGAAAAATTATTAGAAGTCGCAAGGTTTCATAAAAAAAGCATATTGTCGATTGATTTTGAAACTACAGGAAGAAAGCCTTATAGGAAAGGACATGAAATATTGTCGATAGCAATTTCAAGCGGCATTAAGTCATGGGCGTTTAATTTTGATGTGAAAGATGAAAAAATGTTTAGGGCTATGCAGGATTTATTAAAATCAAAATATATTTACTGGCGTGTGCATAATGTGCAATTTGAATGGCTATGGGCAAACGCAGTATTTAAAACTTATCCTGTTAATCTTGATCAAGACACAATATTAGGGCTTCATGTAATGAACAGCGGGAAAAGAAAAGGATTGAAACCTAATGTATACTGTATTTTTGGAGTTGCCGGGTATGATGATGTAACTGAGGAATATATATCCGCTCCGCCTTCCGAAGAGAAACTGCATGGCGCAAACGCTTTTAATTTAATGAAACAAATAAGAAATGAAGATAATTTATTATATAACGGATTAGACGCATTATTTACATATTTAATTGCGGAATATATAAATGATAATTTAAGAAAAGAAAATTGGATTGGCTATAATTTTTTAATGGAAAGCGCGGTTAATTTATGCAAGGCTCAGGAAAACGGAATAAGGGTTAATACGGGCGGCGTTGCTAATTCAAGAGAAAAATTAACGAAAGAAATAGACAGACTTGAAACTCAGATACAAAAAATGGCAGAAAAAGCAGGGTGGCCGAAGGGAGAGCAGTTTAGGCCGTCCGCTTCTATGGATATTTCAAAATTGTTATTTGACATTATGGGTTATGAGAGTTTAAAAAGCACGCCTTCAGGGGAACGATCTACAGACAAAGAGGCGTTAGATAAAATAAAAGACCCTGTTGTAAAACTAATTTCTGAATGGAAAAAATTGCAAAGATTAAGGGATACATATTTAAACGGGATTGTTATTGAAGTTGTCGATGGGCTTATGAGGCCGTTTTTTAATTTGTATACTGTCGTCACTTATAGATCGTCGTCAAGCGATTTTAATTTTCAGAATATTCCTAAAAGAGATAAATTCAGCAATAAAGTAATAAGGGAATTATTATATCCTCATTACGGGCAGAAATTAAATGAGTATGATTACAAGGGAATTGAAGTCGCTGTTGCCGCCTGTTATTGCAAAGATAAAAACTTGATTAAATATGTTACGGACTCATCAACAGATATGCACAGGGATACGGGAATTGAATTATTTATGTATGAAGATAACCCGCAGGATTTTTTAAAAGCGGACAGGCAGACTACTAAGGGCGGGTTTGTATTTGCGCAATTTTACGGCGATTATTATTTGAATTGCGCATTGCATTTATGGGAGGAATGCACAAACGAAGCTAAAACAAATTTAAAGAAAAACGGCATAAGGAATTTAGATGACTTTATTGATCACGTAAGGGAAGTAGAATATAGATTTTGGAATAAAAGATTTCCTGAATACGCGCAGTGGAAAAGAGACACCTATAAATTTTATTTAAAGCATGGGTATTTGGACAGTTTAACAGGTTTTCGTTATTATGGGCCGATGACAAAAAATGAAGCATTAAATAGGTGCATACAAGGTTCGGCGCATCATGTTCTGTTGCGGACGTTTAATAAAATAATGAACGTAATTGAAGAAAAAAAATTAAAATCAAAAATGATTGGGCAGATACATGACAGCATGATACCCAGCGTTGATCCGAATGAGGAAAATTATATTGATAAGATGATATGGTATCACGGCACACAGGAAATATATGATGATTTTAAATGGATTATTGTTCCGATAGAAATAGAAAAATCCAGCGGCGAAATTGACAGGCCGTGGGCAGAAATGAAAGAAATTGGTTTATTGGGAATGAACGGAAAAATAGCGAAAAAATAAATCTATAATAAATGGTAGAGGATAAAAATGATTTTTGAAAAAATCGGAATTACAAGAAAGTTTTTTTTTGACATTGCGTTTTTAGAAAAAGCAAGATGTTCAAATGATGATACACGCACTCAGTTAAACGGAATAAATGTTGAGCATGAAAAAGGCAAAGTTTTCATGGTTGCAACAGACGGAAGATTTATGAATATTATTGAGTATGAAAAAAAGGACGCGCCGGACATTGAAGATGGATTTTATATAGTAAAGAAATGCGCGAAAGACATGATAATTCTTGAAAAAAGCGAAAACGAATCTACATTTCCGAGATGGCGTATGGTTATTCCCGAACAAAATATTTTAGTGGCTGAAAATATCGGTGACAGCGGAAAAACTAAAACAAGTGATTATTCTTTTTACGAACTTATTTATATGCTTAATAATTTAGGGAGTTATGTTTGTCATGAGTATATTAAACCAATAGGCATATTAGGTGTAACATGGGATATATATTTGAATCCGCATAAAATCAATTCGGCGGTTATGTTAAAAAATCATACAAAAAATATTTTTAGCAACGGCAAATATACAACGGTTATTATGCCGTTACACAATACGTTTCATGCGGTTATTTTAAACGCACTAACATTGTTAGATGAAACACTGCATTCAGTCAATACGGATAAGGAGAATGTTTTATTTGCGGGTACAATTTACAGAAAGAAAAAACTGCTTTTTGAAATGTAAGGAGAAAAGAATGATTATTGAAATCGGTGCGTTTAAAATAGATTTGCGTCATGTTGCTATGTGGGAATGGGGAATCGAGTTTGATTTTTACAATAAAGAAAGAAGACAGCCTTATATTCAGTTTTATTTTCCGGGGGGCGCGAAAGCACAGAGGTTTCTTGAATTGTCAGATGAACAAATAACATATTTGAAAGACCAGTTAGAAAAATGGGAAAATGCGGTTAACGCCGCTGTAGAGCTTAAAAAATATAAATAGCATAGGGGGGAATGGAATAAATGTCAACAGAAAATAAAATGGAACTGTATAGAAAATATAGGCCGTCAACATTTGCGGAGATAGTCGGCAATGAAATGGCGATTAAAACAATCAGGCAGGAATTGAAACATGGGAGCCATGTTTTTTTAATGACAGGGGCGGCAGGAACGGGAAAAACAACTATTGCAAGAATTATGGCAAGTTATTTGAAAGCCGGGCCAATGTCAATATATGAAATTAATTCTGCGGAAAACAGAGGCATTGACAGTGCAAGAGAGATAATGGAAAAAATGAGATATAATCCCTCCGATGGCGAAAGCATGGTGTGGATTTTAGACGAATTTCATCAACAGACGAAGCCCGCGCAGGAAGCGTTTTTAAAGCCGTTAGAGGAAACGCCTAGTCATGTTTATTTTTTTATCTGCACTACAAATCCCGAGAAACTTATAGCTCCGTTAAAAAGCAGATGTTCATTGATTGTGATGAAACCGTTACTGCCGGAAGAGATGGAACAATTAATCACTAGAACAGCGGAAGCAGAAAAAATAGAAATATCTGAAAATGTTATTGGCAGAATCATTGAAATTGCAAACGGAGGGAGCAGGAAAGCATTAAAACTTTTAGGGAAAATTTTATATCTTGACAATGACAAAGAAAGATTAAGGGCGTTACGCGATGTGTCAAACGAAGATGAAGCGAAAGAAACAATTGATTTTTGCAGGGCGTTATATTCCGGTAAAAATTGGAGTACGGTTTCAGAATTGCTTCAAAAAATGGATTTAACAGAGCCTGAGAGCATAAGATACGCAGTTTTAGGATATGGAAATTCTATTTTGATGAAGGGAATGAATAGTAAGGCATTAAAGGTCATGGAAGCATTTTCGATGGACACATATACTACAGGGAAATTCGGTTTGACAATAATGGCAGCGGACGCTGTTTTAGGAAATTAAAATGGATAAAGACGAAAAATCGGAAATTATAAAAATGTTAGTTGATTTACGGGAAAAACATGAGAAGTTTTCCGGGGAGTTTGAAAGATTACTGGAGAAATTATTAATTAAAGTTGAGAAATTGAAAGAATGAAAAAATACGGAGAATGGACTGAAAAGAGATGGATGGAACATCTTAATTTTTTGATTTGTTCCGGTAGATTTACAAGCGGTTCTATTGCGTCAGATTTAGCAGAAAAAAAGCGTTATTTAGAATTATGCGGCGATTATGATAATTTACCGTCAAATATTAAAATTAATATAGCATTTTATTCTTCATTTGCTAATTATATACATGAGTATCCGGGAGTTGATGAACAGCCAAAAAGCGTAAAAAGAAAAATAGAAATATTTACCGGAGTTAGTAAAGATAAAAATAAAATACCATTATTTTAGGCAGGTGTGTTTTGTAATAATTAAGTCTTTCAAATATTTTTTATAGGCAGAAACAAAGTCTATAATAATAAGTGAGGGAGCAAAGGAGAAAAGAAAATGAAGAAATCAGAGTTAAATTTTGAAAATGATTTGAGCATTGACAAATACAAACTTGACGAGGAATGCGTTACACATTCCGCTTTATATTACCGCTATTCTGAATTGGCGGCGAATGCGAAAAATGAGGTTGGAATATTGTCTGATAATCTTAAATTAAAAATGGGTGAGGCCAATATTGAAATCAGAAACGGCTTTATTAAAAAAGAGGCAAAGTTCACGGAAGCGGTTATTAATGCGGAAGTTGAAAAAGACGAATTTGTTATTGAAGCGAGAGAGGAACTGCGGCAAGCGGAATTAAATCTTGCAAGGCTACAGGCAGGGGTTTCCGCTTTTGAACATAGAAAGTCGCAATTAGACAATCTTGTAAAACTCTATTGCGCTGGCTATTTTTCAACTCCGACAAGTTCCGGCAAACAAAAAGAAACAATCAATGAACAGGCAAGCAGGGACGCGAGGGGAAAATTGAATTCAAGGAAAAAGCCTACTGTTAACGATGATGAGGACGATGAATGAAAAAGTTATTAAGATTATTATTTAAAAGAAATAAAGTTACCATTTTCGAAGATCAAAATTTTCAAAGGGAATGGTATGAAAAAGCAAAATTAATGACACTTAAAGAATTGCCATTATTCCTTAAAGAATTAACACAAAATTATATACACGATTACGGAACTATTTGCCATGCTATCGTTGCAGGTGCGGTAGCAACTGCTCATGCAATAAATCACAGCGAGCAAGGCGGGATAACAGGGCAACAGGCAAGTTTTATTATGTGGGGATTTATGCGGAATTGGATGGGAGAAAAAGGGCCGCAAAAATTATTAACTTTTAATGAAATGCTCTATCCGCATTATAATAAAAAGTTTCAAAAAACCATTACTACAGAAACATGGAAATATTTACAGGAACAAGCCAGAGAAAAATTATCGGAAGGCAGAGCTTGTAGAGAAGTAATTGAGCATTGGGAAAGCATTGTTGCAGGAAATGTTCCTTTCGGGTATACGATTTGTGATAAGCAGTGAATAAAACTAATTGATGTTATGTGCAATTAGTTATTTTTTTATTAGGAGTAAACAAAATGGCAGTAAAAACAAGGGCAAGGAAAAAAAGTTCATCTTTGGCAAAACGCGCAAAAATATCACACGCAACCAAAGATCAAGGAGGGGGCGGAAGCCGCGTGATTAACTGGAAAGACATTGACAGCGAAGTGCAGTTTTTTCAGCCTGCTGTAGGTAAAAACGCGATCAATATAATTCCGTTTGAAATTAAAAGCAAAAACCATCCTCTTGTAAAGCAGGGGCAGATGGAAATCGGCGAACTGGATTATTGTCTTGATATTTGGACGCACCGCAATGTCGGGCCGAGCGAGAGTTCCGTTATTTGTCTAAAAAAGACATACGGAAAAGCCTGCCCGATTTGCGAAGAAGCGGAAAAAATGAAAAAAGCGGGAAAAGAGAAAGAAGCGGTGGCTTTGATTGCAAAACGAAGGGTTTTTTACAATGTAGAAGACACAAGAAAAAAACCCGGAGAATTGCAAGTGTTTGAGGTTTCACATTATCTATTTGAAAAAGAACTGATTGATGAAGCTAGAAATGATGAAGAAGGGGAAGACACTTTTATTGACTTTGCCGATCCTGAAAATGGTTCCGTTGTTCGTTTTCGCTGTTCAAAAGAGGTTAAAGGCGGATTTGAATTCAATGAATTTAAATCTTTTTCTTTCGCGGACAGGGAAGACCCGATTGACGATGAATTGCTTGCGTCCGCAATTTCATTTGATGAATATTTGAATGTGCAAAATTATGAGCAGATACAGGCAATCCTTTTCGGCGCGGACGAAGATGATGAAGACGATGAAGAAGAAGATGAAAAACCTGCGAGAAAAAAAGCACTGTCAAAAAAACCTGTCAAAAAAATTGACGATGAAGACGAAGACGAAGACGATGAAGAAGACGAAAAGCCTGTTAAAAAAACACCGTCGGCAAAAGAAACAAAAAGAAAACTTGTTGATGATGAAGACGATGAAGAAGAAGATGAAAAACCTGCAAGAAAGTCATCTGCAAAAAAAGATGAAACACAGCCGAGTAAGATGAGGTGTCCTCACGGCCATGTGTTCGGCAAAGATGCGGAAGATTATAAAGACTGTGAAGACTGCGATGCTTGGGTAAAGTGCGTCGGACAAAAAGAGTGATTTATGGTTTCAGAGGGCTGTTAAAAAACCGCCCTTTGAAACTGTAATTATAAAAGGAACAATAGAAATGAAAAAACAGCAGGATTTTTTATATTTTAATACCGGGAACACTTTATTAGATTTAGTTGTCGGCGGCGCACAAAATGTATACGGGTATCCCGCTGGCAAATTTATAAATATTGTAGGCGACAAGAGCGCGGGCAAAACATTTTTAGCGAATGAAATGATTGCGTTTGCGTATCATAATTTCGATAAAAAGAAATTTAAATGGGTTTATGACGACTGCGAAGCGGGCTATTCTTTCGACACAGTATCAATGTATGGATTTGAGATTATTCCTAAAGATGAAAACGGCAAGCCGTTGCGGAATATGTCAACTACTGTTGAAGAGGCGTTTGTCAATATAAGCAATTTTGCGGAAAGTTTAAAACAGGATCAATTCGGCGTTTATGTTTTAGACAGCCTTGACGGATTGACAAGCGATGAACAAGATGAACAGGCAGAGGATAGAATAAAAGCTGTTAATGCTGGCAAAAATTATGACAAGGGTAGTTACGGAATGGGCAAGCCTAAATATTTATCAAGAGAATTTTTTCCGCAGTTATGTTCAAAAATACAGAATAAAAATATACTTGTCGTTATTATTTCTCAAGTAAGGGAAAATATACAGCCGTTTTCTTTTGAAAAATATACGCGCTCGGGCGGCAAGGCTATGGATTTTTACGCGCATACTGTTTTATGGCTGGCAACACTGAAAAAAATAAATAAAAAAGGAAAGCCCGTCGGCGTTATAATAAAAGCAAAAACTACAAAGTCCAAAACATCAAGGCCGTTCAGGGATTGCCAATTCTCTATTATTTTTGATTATGGCATAGATAACATCGGCAGTAACATTGATTATTTATTTGATTTGCGGACAGACAAGGGAGAATTAATTACAGCGGCGGCAAAAAGCATTGTATGGGGACGGGGACGCGGTAATATAGAAAAACAAACATTGATAAAAATTAAAAGATTTTTGAAAAACACAAATTATATTCCCGAAGGAAAAAAGAGAGAAGTTAATGCGTTTGAACAGTTATTAAACAGCGTTAATAAAATAGATATGGAAAATGCGCTGTCATTCATTGAAAATACAACCGAATTAAAAAAATCATATAATATGACTTTTGATAGAAGCGGAATAACAATGTCAAGAGAATCATTGATTGAACATATAGAGATAAATGGGCTAGAGAATGAACTTATTGAGAAAGTAATTGAAAAATGGGAAAGCATTGAAAATGATATTTTATCTAAAAGAAAAAAGAGATACGCGACACAGCCGAGAGGAAATGAATAATGGATATTGAAAACAGCGTACAGAGCATTATTGATATTACAGAAAGAGAGAAAAATCCTAATAATAGCAATTGGACTAAAGATATATTGTTTTTTGCAAATGACGCTTTAAAACAGTATAAGAAAAATCTGAATATGATTATATCATTAAAAGAAAAAATAGATAAATTATCAGATGAAATTAAAAATAAAGACGGAGTATTATAATGGCTAAAATTGAATACCAGTCTTTTCGTTTTAGAGAATACACATTGAAATTAATTGATCAAATAAATGATATTATTGAAGAATATAAAAAGCAAGGATATTCATTGACATTAAGGCAGGTTTACTATCAGCTAGTTGCAAGAGGATTAATTCCCAATAATGCCAGGCAATATAAAATTATCGGAAACGCTGTCAATGAAGGCAGATTGGCCGGATTAATTGACTGGTATGCCATAGAAGACAGGACTAGGCATATTAGGCGAAACTCCCATTGGGACAGCCCCGCCGCTATTATTGATTCCGCAAGAGCGGGTTATTATAAAGACCATTGGGAAGATATGGACGCTTATGTGGAGGTATGGGTAGAAAAAGACGCGCTGATCGGCATTGTTCAAAAAGTTTGCAATAAATTAGATGTTCCAAATTTTTCATGCCGTGGGTATACAAGCCAGTCCGAAATGTGGAGGGCGGCGCAAAGATTTATTCAAAAAGAAGAAGAGGTGAAATATAACATTTTAATTCATCTCGGAGATCATGACCCGTCGGGGATTGATATGACAAGGGATATTGAGGAAAGATTGAAGTTTTTTAATGCCCATGTGCAGGTCGAGAGAATTGCTTTAAACAGAGATCAAATTGACGCATACAAGCCGCCGCCTAATCCGGCGAAGCTAACGGATACCAGATGTCAAAGTTATATAAAAAAATACGGCAAAGTTTCATGGGAGCTGGATGCGCTTCCGCCGAATATTTTAGAAGAATTAATCGAAAATAAAATTGAGGAATATATGGACGACAGTATATGGCGCAATGTAGAAGATGAAATTTATAAAGAGAAAATGCAATTAAAAAAATTATGCGATAATTGGGGCAAAGTTTGTTCTTATGCGTTTATGAAGGACGTTGTATAAATGGCAAGACAAATTAATTTAACTGAAAATGAAATAGACACAATTGTTTTTGTGCTTTCAGATTATCCTACACTGTCTAATGTGGCGAAAAAATATAAAAAGATTATTGATAAACTAACTAAACCGCATAAAAGAATAAAAATATCATCGGCGAAGGCCAAAGGAAGAAACTTGCAGAAATGGGCGGTTGAGAAAATAGCTAAATTGTTAAATGAGGAATTAAGCAATGACAAGGATATGAATAATATTAGAAGCCGTGAAATGGGACAGGCGGGAGTTGATGTGTGGCTTCATAAGAGCATAAGAAATAAATTTCCTATTGCTGTTGAATGCAAGGCGCAGGAAAACATATCGCTTAATGCTTTTATAGAACAGGCGAAAAGCAATACATCTAACGAGTTACCATTTTGGCTTTTAATAATCAAAAACAAGGCAATAAAAAATCCTGTCGCTGTTATGGATTGGAAATTATTTGAGTGGCTGTATCAATGGATAAACTGAAAAGTATTTTATATGCTATTTTTGCTGTTTTGTATGCTCCCGCATTATTGTTTTTAGGGTGTTTGTTTTCAGATGTTTTAAATTGGCTTATCAAAGCAATCTGTCGTTGACAGATGTTTTTAGATTTATACGGAGGTCATTATATGACTAAAAGAAAGAATGAATACGGAATTAAATGCCTGTTTATGTTTCCGGCATTTAAAATCACTGATCCTGCAACAATGGCTGTATTGCAGTTAAAAACAGCGGTTGAATTCTTCCCAGATGAATTCTTGCCGGATTTTTTGGACGCGCAAAACTCTATCAGACAGAAATTTGAAAATCAAAAAATGGCAGTGGAAGCCGCCGCAGACGCGCTTATTGATTTTTTCAATGAGTATGAGCCGAAGGGAGTGAAAGTTAAAGTTGATGTAATCAATAATAACGCTTTCTTTCCTGTTGCCGTAACTGCGGAAAGCGGGTCTGCATCGTCTGTTGAAGCAGATGAAAAAAGAGAAAACAAAAAAAAATCTGAAAAGCCTACTGGCAAGAAAACAGGTCAAGACACAGAAACAGACGATGAATAACTGCCTTTGATTTTATGCCCTGTCAGAAATTGGCAGGGTGTTTTTTTTTTGTAACAATTAAGTTTTTCAAATTATTAATTTTACCGCGTTTTACAATTCCTATAATAATAAATAAGGAAGTAAAAATGACAGCAAAACAGGCCATTAAAGCCCGTTGCCATGATTGTTTGGCAGGATTGCGTCAATGTTTTTTCGAAAACTGTATTTTTAAAGGACTTGCAAAATCAAAACAAGGCGCAGACAGAACAAAAGCTATTCGCAAATATTGCCAATGGTGCATGAATAATAATCCGGTAAATCAATGCAATTCCCCGGACTGCCCTATTTACCAGTACAGGGCGGCTCATTCGGGCGTTCTAAGGGTCAGTTTTAACGGCAAATTCGCCTGAAAAACCCCCTATTAATGTACACGGGAGCGATTCCAAATCAAAAAGGGTAAAAGTATACCGCCCGGCAAAGGAAACTCCTAGAAACATCGTTATTTGAGGTTTTCAGGGGCTTTTAAAAATACTAGGTTTTTGATCGTTTTAGGGGTATTTTGTAATAACTAAGTCTTTCAAATATTGACAAAATAAAATAAATTGTTATAAAATTATTACTTGTCGGGAGATACGGTAAATGGCAAAATGCAAGCATTGCGGCAAGGGCGGAATATTTTTTAAAGTCAATGAAAATGGTAAATGCAAAGAATGCGAACGAATAGAAAAACTCGAACAAGAAGAAATACAGCTTAAAAAAGAAATTGAAACTTTCTTATCAGAACGTCAAAAAACAGAACAATCATATAATGACATTAAGGAACGCAGAGATGTTTTATACAATGAAATAGCAGAACAGGCAAAAAATGACATAGAGATAAAATACAAAGACATAGTTGATAAAACAAATGAATTTCAAAATAAATATGAAACACTTCGGGAAGAATATAATAAGTCTGAAAAAACAATTGCCAGTAATGCAAATAAATTATTAAGGATTAAAACTTTATTTAAGAGCATACAATATTCAGCTAAAAGATTTTTTGATTATGAAGCCGTTGCAAAAGATATGCTGGCCGAAACCATACCGGACGAAGTTGATGATTTGCTTTCTACTACTGTTAAATTAAAACTTAATCTTATGGATATTCGCGATCTTAGAAAACGATATATTCAAAATAATAAAGTGATTAAAGAATTACTCGTTAAATACCAGTCACGGTATACGACAAAAACCAATATGTCAATTTACCGTCTTATGGTAATTGCGCTAGAAGCCGAACTACAAAATATTTTATATAATATGAAATATTCAAAATTAGATAAAGCAATTAAAGATTTAAAAACAATGACAGCAAAATATCAGAAAATAGCATCCGATGGAAACCAAAGTATAGCTCCTACAATAGTTAAATTTATCGGAGAGATAGAGTATCTTTATATTGAAGCTGTAAATATTGAATATGAATACTATATTCAAAAAGAACGGATTAAAGAAGAACAAAAAGCCATACGGGAACAGATGAAGCAGGAAGCCGCAGAACGGAAACGCTTAGAAGAGGAAAGGAAAAAAGTTGAAAAAGAAGAAGAAAAATTCAAAAATGAAATTGCGGAAATTGAACGTTTGATTGCGGAAGAAAAAAATGCTGTCGTGTTAAAACAGCTAGAAGAGCGGAAGGCAAAACGGATAGATGAATTAAATACTATTGAAAAAAAGAAAGAAGATATTATCAGACTTGAGCATGGTTTAGCTGGCTCTGTTTACATTATTAGTAATTTAGGGTCATTCGGCGATAATGTTTTTAAAATAGGTATGACAAGACGGCTAGTTCCCGAAGAAAGAATAGACGAATTAGGCAATGCTTCTGTTCCTTTTAGATTTGATATACATACTATTATTTTTTCACAAAATGCGCCGGAACTTGAATTAAAATTACACAGGCAGTTACATAATATGCGCGTAAATAAAATAAATTTAAGAAAAGAATTCTTTAAAATAAGTATTGATGAATTAGAGGAATTGGTTTATTCGATTGAGCCTACAGCAGATTTTAATAAAACAATGCTTGCGGAACAATATTATCAAAGCATGGCTGTTGAGGAAGTGCCGGATTCTGTAGAAATTATTAATGAAAATGATATTGATGAAGATATTGAAGATGATGAAACAGAATAATAAAAATTGAAATCTATTTTTTCTTTGCAGTTTTGTTTTTAGATTTTCCCTGTTGCTTTTTCGGCTTGCCGGGCGGGGGAGCCGCTAAAAGTATGTCTAGAACTGACGGGTCATATAACGCCTGTCTTGATACAGGCTTAATTCCGTGTGTGCATAGCCATTGTTTTATTGCGCTTGTATTTTTGCCTGTTTTATGGGCCATCTCGCTCATTGTTATAAATTCTTTTCCGTTAACCTTCATAATCTTAAATATATACTCTTTTTTATGCCTTGTCAAGCAAAACATTACCTAAAAGTAACATTTTACTATACAGGCATTAAGTAAAAACACAAAATATTTTCAAAAAAAGTGAAAATAATTTAAAAATCTCTTGACTTATTATTACAATTAGGTAATAATTATAAATATAAGGATACAGAGAGTATCCAATCAGAGGAGGCAAGGAAATGAAAGAAAAAACATTTTGGAGAGTGATGATCAACAAATACGGCAAAGCTGAAATTTGTGAAATTCACGAATACTACAAGCCGGAAAACGAAGGATCGCTGGCAAGTGGCGGTATTGTGTTTTTTGAAAACAAAAAAGACGCTTATATAGCGGCAAGTTTGTACAATTAGGAGGCAAGGAAATGAAAGAGAAGGTAATCGCAAAGCTGGTTAAAGGCGGTTGGAATGAAAAAGACGCAGTGGCAATGGTTGAAAAATATCTTGACTTAGCGTTACAGCGCGGTTGTGAGACTGTGAAAGAAATTGCGGACGCAGTGGCATGGTTCGTCTCTGTATAGAGCGGATAAGGATTTGTAATAATTAAGAATTATAAATCCTATAATAATTAATGAGGAGAGAAAGAAAATGAATAATGCAAAATGCTTTGATTGTATAAAAAAAGCGGTTATTTTAAAAAACAGGTTTTGGAAAGAGAATAAATTAACATGGGGTGAGAATTTGGAATTAAGCACTATTCTTCATAAAGTTTGTTCTTGGGCTGAGGTAGATGTTAAGAAAGTTAGTGATGCGGCGTTAAAAGAATTTCAAATGGGCACAAATACAGCGGGAATATAAAGGAGATGATTAAAATGACAGAGCAGGAAAAAGCGTTAGAAAAATTTATGGAAAGCAACGCAACAATTATTTCACAGCTTGAAATACTGAAAGAGTATTTTGAAAATCACACGGGGATAGGCCCGGAAGACGTTACATGGGCTCATGTAGGCAGTGAATTTCATGTCATTGACTTGCTTGATGAAGTGTTTGAATTTTTGGATTTGAATTAAGGAGAAAGAAAATGAACGGACACGCGCCTAGAGGCGGCTGTATCGGCGTAAACGGCGAATTTTATGAGGGCGGTAAATTTTTGCCGTCTAATCCCAACAGGCCGAGGGGAATGTCTACAAACTATGGAACGAAAAAATGCGAGATAGCGCCGTATGTTTGGGATACTTATAAAGGCAAACTAAAGCCCGACAGGAAAATGGACGCTTTTTTAAACGGCCATTCGATATTGAACAAGGCGCAAAAAATATTGCTTTCCGCATAATAAACAAGGGACATTGAATTTTTATCAATGTCCCTTGTCTATAATAATAAG
>JGI24698J34947_10000475_pt1 | contig 18798 bp, 17 predicted proteins | sample TergutMp193P3_FD_34947 | JGI IMG/M metagenome (IMG submission 34947) | reverse complement strand
GGGGGGGGGGGGGGGGTATTATCGTGCTTGATCGGGTAAGCGGCAGTCCGCAGGCGCTCAGCCTGACGAACCCGCTCATCGGGGAATGGACGACCAAGTGGTCAACCAACGGCTCAACATGGGGCACCGGGATCAACAGATGGTCGCTCAAGTACCGCGCCGATGGGACGGTAAAGACCTATCACCACTCGGCAGGCCATCAGTTTGAAAACGGCTACGGCCTGCGGGGAAATACGCTGGTCACTTTTGGCTCACTGCGTTTTGGCGGTCTTCCCGCTACCAACAACGCGCCGGTACTGGCTACGCTCACTCCCCAGATAGACGGCACATGGCGGGTAAAAGAACTGCAAACAACCCTGCCCGCGACGGGTACGAATTTAGTTGAGTGGATCTATACCAAAGTTGACGCTGCGCAGTGGAAAGAAGAATAAACGGCAGTAAGTTATCTATAGCGTAAACAAGTAGAGTATGTGACCGCCGAGTTTCGGCAGTCAGGGTATTTTCTACCAATAAAAAACAATAATTCTCATGGAGAGAGGTTTTCGTGTACCGTACGAGAAACTTAATTTTTGTGGTCGTCCTTGCGCTGTTTTTGATCGGCTGTCCTGCCGGCGACGATGACTCAATGAGCGATAACGAAAAAACCCACCCCACCGTAACATGGCCGGAAGGTTTGACCGCCATTTACGGGTCAAGCCTGGTGAATATTCCGCTTGCCGCGTACGCCAACAACGGCGGAATTTCGGGCGTGTTTAGCTGGACAACGCGTTCTGATTCCGTGGGCGATCTGGGCGCACAATCGCATAACATGACCTTTACCCCGGACGATGCGGCAAACCACCACACGGTTACCCAGGATGTTACTATCATCGTACGGCTGGTGGAAATGGTGCGCGTTGAGGCGGGCAGTTTCGAGATGGGTAAAAACCTGGGAACCGTCGGCAGCGATTCAACCCCGGTACATAATGTGACGTTGACCAAAGACTTTTACATGGGCGTTTATGAGGTAACGCAGGCGCAGTATCAGACCGTAATAGGAACGAACCCCAGCGCTTTCAGCAGCAGCAGTGTGGTCATTATCGGTATTAACAATAATCTGCCGGTGGAAAATGTATGCTGGTATGAAGCGCTGATATTCTGCAACAAATTGAGTGTATTGGAAGGCTTTAACCCCGTGTATAGCATAAGCGACAGCGCCGATCCGGCGGATTGGGGAACCGTACCGACAAACGCCACCAACGCGACATGGAACGCCGCTATTATGGACACTACCGCAAACGGCTACCGGCTGCCGACCGAAGCGGAATGGGAATACGCGGCAAAGGGGGGCAACACCGGAGAGCAGTTTTCCTATGCGGGGAGCGATGACCCTGAAGAAGTGGCGTGGCAATCCACCAACAGCCCTATAGTGGCGAGCTTTAGAACCCACATGGTAGGAACACTAGCGCCCAACGGTTTAGGCATATACGACATGTGCGGGAATGTGCAGGAATGGTGCTGGGACTTGTATAATATGTATACATCTGAGACGCAGACTGATCCATTGGGTCCAACGAGCGCCCTCACGCCGAATAACCGTGTGATCCGCGGCGGGTCGTATAACTCAAGCGGGGGCATAATCGTATCGTCGCGAAGCCCCCGCGCCCCGCAGACCAAGAACGCCAACGGTGGTTTTCGCCTCGTCCGCGCCGCCGAGTAGGGAGTATGTCATGAGCACCAGAAACTTAATTTTTGCAATTGCCGCAGCCCTCGCGCTGACGTTTACCGTCTGTGACAACGGCATAACCGATCAAACCGATCTCATCGTAACATGGCCCGCAGACTTGACGGCATCTCGCGGACAAAAACTGGCGGATATTTCGCTTGCCGCGTATACCAACGACAACACAGGTACGTTTGCATGGGATTCGCCCGATCATCCTGCCGGCGCTTCTTTTGGCGCGCATCCGCATAGCATGACCTTTACGCCTAACGACCGGTCAAAATACAACGCGATTAAAAAGAACGTTAATGTTCGGGTATCTCTGGCGGAAATGGTACGCATAACGGGCGGAACCTATACAATGGGCAGCCCCCCGAATGAGCAGTACCGCGAAAATAACGAGGCTCAAGTTAACGCGCTCATTGATGATTTTTACCTGGGCAAGTATGAGGTAACGCAGGCGCAGTGGTATGAGATAATGGAGACGACGATAGAAGATCAGCAGGCTTTGGCTGATATCGCGTCATCGGCTGACTATGGCAGGGGGGATAACCGCCCGATCTATTATGTAAGCTGGTATGACGCGCTGGTATTTTGCAACAGGTTAAGCGCGTTGGAAGGTTTAACTCCCGCGTACCGCATAGATGATGAAACCGATCCTGACTGGTGGGGAGACATACCGACAGAATACAAAGCGGAATGGAGCGCGGTTGAAATCGTCGCGGGTTCCAACGGTTACCGTCTGCCGGACGAAGCGCAGTGGGAGTACGCCTGTCGCGCCGGGACAACAACGCCCTGGTACAGCGGAGAGACCGATGAAAACCTTGGCGATTACGCGTGGTATGTCCAAAATAATGGCCGCAGCGGAACGCCTGAATACGGGGCCAAGCCGGTAGGCGCTAAAAAGCCGAATGATTTTGGCTTGTACGATATGCACGGTAATGTGTGCGAGTGGTGCTGGGACCGGTGCGGGATATATCCGGTGCTGTCCGATCCGCTGGGCGTGTGGATAACGGGGAATAATTTCCGTATGATACGCGGCAATTCATGGAACTATCCGGCACGGTACCAGCGCTCCGCATTTCGGGACTTCCACAATCAGTTCAGCCGGAACTTTCGTACAGGCTTCCGCCTCATGCGTCCCGCCGAGTAGCGTATAATAAGGAGTGGTTTTGAGAATGAGAACAAACATAATTTTTGCCATTGCCGCAGTCCTCGCGCTGATGTTTGCCGCCTGCGACAACGGCTTAAACCCCCGCAGCGACGAACCCGAGCCCGCCATAACATGGCCTGCGGACTTGTTTGCGGTGCGCGGGCAAAAACTGGCGGATATTTCGCTTGCCGCGTATACCAACGGCGACACAGGTACGTTTACCTGGGATTCGCCCGATGATTCTATTGATCCTGACAGCGCCTTGGGCGCGCAGCCGCATAGCATGACCTTTACGCCAACCGATACGGCAACCTACGAGGTGGTCAAAAAAAATGTCAATGTGCGGGTATCTCTGGCGGACATGGTACGCATTACCGGCGGAACCTATACGATGGGCACCCCCGGTAACAACGCTGCTGAAAAACAATTTCAGGTTACGGTAAGCGATTTCTACCTGGGCAAGTATGAGGTAACGCAGGCGCAGTGGGAAGAGGTAACAGGGATGTCCATACAAGACCTGCAGGATCGCACTACCGCTAACCAAACAATGAGGGAGCGCAGCTATGGCAGGGGGGATGACTTCGCGGTCTATTATGTAAGCTGGTATGACGCGCTGATATTTTGCAACCAGTTAAGCGCGTTGGAAGGCTTAACTCCCGCGTACCGCATAGGCGGAGAAACCGATCCCGATTTGTGGGGAGACGCACCGATAAACACCGATACGGCGGGACAAACAAAATGGAACGCCGTTGAAATAGCGGCGGATTCCAACGGTTACCGTCTGCCGGACGAAATGCAGTGGGAGTACGCCTGCCGCGCCGGAACAACAACGCCCTGGTATAGTGCGGAGACCGATACTGACGAAGACAACCCGCTGGCCGATTATGCGTGGTATAGCGTAAATAATAGTGGAACTTATGGAGATGATACTTACGGGGTTAAGCAATCAGGTACCAAAAAGCCGAATGATTTTGGCTTGTACGATATGCACGGTAACGTGTTTGAGTGGTGCTGGGACCGGTACGCGACCAATCCGGCGGTTTCCGACCCTTATGGCTTGTGGTGGTATACGATGGGGGATAACCGCAATAACCGCATAGCACGCGGCGGTAACTGGAACGATACCGCAACGAACGCCCGCTGTGCATATCGGGGCAGCAGTTATAATAATCCGTACCTTCGGAACACAACTACGGGGTTCCGCATCGCACGGCCATAACCGCGCGGCTTGCTTGCGTTAACCATGAAAATTTTGTGGTTAACGCGTATACAAAGACGAGAATTGGGGAGGCAAACTGCCGTTGGCAGCGCTTTCCAAAAGTAGTAAACTATAGTTAAAGAGAGGTTTTTAAGATGAGAAACAGCATAGGCATAGCCCTAATCGCGATAATCGGCCTCGCCATGACCGCATGCGACGACGGCATCAAGGGGCCTATTGACCCCATAGATGGCGGTATTGATTTGAGCATCAGCCCCATAGACGTTATTGGCGGCGACGCCATAGATGAGTCGGCGCTCAGTTCCTATCAATTTACCTATTCCGCCCAGCCTGGCCTTTCCCGGATTATGGGCTGGCAGTGGAAAATACCCTACGAAGGGTACGATTTTAAGTGGTTCTTCAATAGCGACGGAATCATTCCGGTGATCCATTGCTGCGGCTGGGTGGAATTAGACGAGAAATACCGCTATTTACTGTGCGGCAATATTCTGGCCACCTCCTACAGCGGCCGCGATATCAAAATCGACTACATCACGATGGCTGCAAACGACGCTTCTTTCACCTGGAATGGGACAACCTATCCCCGAGGAGACCCGCAGATCGGCCCGCTTACCGCCCCGCCCATGCACATAACGAATGACCTGATCGGAACCTGGCAGGGAGATGACGCGGAGTTTATCTTCGGTTCCGATTCCCGGGTGTTGATAAACTCCGAGGAATACGGCTATCTGGTGTTTCAATCCGAAATGCTCACCATAGGCCCCCTCGTCGAAGGAGAGCCGGCAGGTTTATACAAATACACGCTCAAACGAACCGGAAACAAACTCAACCTGAAACGCTCCGACGGCGAAAAATACACTCTTGAGCTTGCGGTCATCCCCCTTGCGGAATAGATAAGAGGTGAAAAAAAAACTCTCTTTCCAGTGGCTCTTTCTCTTCCTGCCGGCGGCGCTGGCCATCTGCCTTGCCGCCTGCAAACCGGAGCCGGATCTGCCCCCCGACCCCCATGTTTCCCTGATAAACCCCTTTATCGGCGTCTGGAACGATGGAGGGCAATACTGGCAGTTCAAGCCCGACGGCGCCGGCGGCAGGGCAGCCGCGCAAGCGGGACCGTTCTCCAATGACTTCAGTTTTTTTATCTACGCCGGCCAGGATGTCCGAACCGCGCCATCAAAGGGCAGCTTGATAATTTTTGACGATAACGACATTACCCGTTACTGGTTTTCAATTACGGGGAAGCAGGTAACCCTGAAGGAATCAGAGAAATCGCCCGCAATAATTATGACGCTGGAACAGGTAAGCGGCGATCCACAGGCGCTCAGCCTGACGAATCCGTTAATCGGGGAATGGTCGGCGGATTGGTCGCTGCCGGGTAATGAACACAACAGCTACTCTACATGGTCGCTCAAGTACCGCGCCGACGGAACGTTAAAGGTCTTTCATCAGGGCGTCGGCCATCAGTTTGAAAATGCCTACGCCCTGCGGGAAAATACGCTGGTTATATTTGGCGAATATCGTTATTCTGACATACCGGTAGCAGCCCAGATCCATAAACAGGAAAACGGTAAATGGCACGTACAGGAAACGCAGTCAACTTACGGGATGGCTGAGTGGTTCTATAAAAAAGTTAAGGCCGCGAAGTGGAAACAATGAAAATATTTTTGTCAATCTTTTTATTTTTTACCGTCCTCATGGGAAGCGCCGCCCTGCCCTATATCCCCGGCTGCCCCCTGCATGATAGCTGCGTGCGCGCCTTCAAACAGGAACAGCGCCAGCGCCAGCGGGATCAACGCCAGCGGGAAAGCCCCGACGCCCCGATAGCAGAAGAGGATGAGACCGAAGACGGAGAGGACGGTGAAGGCGGTGAAACCAAGACGCCCAAAAAACCGCTGGGGTTAATTCTGGGGTTTCAGCTTGACCTGGGGGATTTTAATAATAAAAAAAACGACTATATCAACCTGCGGCCATCCGTGGCGTACCTGAACGGCTTTGGCAATCTGGATGTTTTTGCGAGTCTTTTTTATACCCTCTCCCTTGACGACCCGGGGCTGTCGCCCGTCGGGAGGGACGAAAAACTGAACACCATGAGCCGCGGCGGCATTGAGATGAACGCCGGGTATACGTTTGATCTGAGCGAGCGTTTTACGCTGGCGCCGGAGCTTGATAACCAGCTCCAGTTTGATTTTATGCCGGACGCCAATTCGCTCTACAGCAACGGAAAATATCTTTCGTACGCGGTGCTGGAACCTGCAATCAGAGTCGGCTACGATCTTGAGGTGGGGGATCTCACCGTAACCAACAGCCTCCCCTTCGCGTACGCCGGCGACATGGCGCTCGATTATACGATTGCGGCATCGTTTAACGCGCTGCTTGGTTTTGGCGTTACCGTGTCATGCGAGCTCTGGAATTTGTGGGTAGACCCGAAGAGCGAATACGGGCGGACTAATCCGGGTTTTCAATACGGAGAAACAGAGTTGACGCTCAATTATTGGCGGGGCCCTTTTTTCGCCGCCCTGACATTGACGGCGGACGGCGATTTCAAAAAGTTCAGCGTGGAACCCTACGTGTCTTACCGGATCAAAAAAGCCAGCCTCTTTGCCGGCATCATTTTCTCTAACCTGGGAGCAACGGGGACTGATGATGAGGTTCGCCTGAATCAGATTCAGGGGAGACGGGATGTCAGCGGCGTGATCCCCTCAATAGGAGTGAAATTCAGATTATGAAAACAAGTGTTGTGTGTGCGGTTCTGTTTTTGACAACGGCCGCGCTATTTGCCCAAAATATTTTTGTGGGACAGTGGGAGCTTGATGGCGTCTATTACCGGTTTAATACCGACGGCACCGGCGGCGTCTCTCAATCGCCTGATGGCAATTTTGTGGAAGAATTTAGTTTTCTGACCTGGGAAGGAACAGGAATCACGCCGGGTTATCCCCGATTAAACACGCTGCTGTTGGCCGGCGGATCGGGCAATTCCCCCCAGGATGTAACGTTGAAACTCTACTCCTATACGGAGAGCGGCGATACGGTGCGGGCGCAGGACAGCGATGGAAAACAGTTGGTCTTTACGCGGATTGCGGGAACCCCCGCGCCGCTTGACATACGCCCCCATCCGCTGTTGGGGCAGTGGGAAGCGAAGTGGAGCGGCGGGAATCATGACGGGGCGCTGGGGACATGGTCTTTCCTCTACCGGCCGGACGGTACGGTCAAGGCCTATCACCACCGCCTGCATCAGTTTGACAACGCCTATCTGGTGCGCGGGAATGTTCTTATCATATTGGGAGAATGGCGTTTTCATCCGTCCTTTCCGCTTAATGTCGGCGCCATTACCGAAAAGGGAAAGGACTCCGTATTTGTCCGGGAAGCCGGCGGCATAACCTGGGACTACCAGAAAAAATCCAGAGTTGCCTGGAAAAAATAGGGGGAGAGATGATCTATTACCCGGATTCGTTAGTCGATCAATGGATCGCCGACGATGTGGCGCAGGGGGATTTAACAACCCGGATATTGGGCATTGGGGCGCGCCAGGGGCGTATAATTTTTTCCCTGAAAAAAGCGGGGCGCACCAGCGGTATTGACGCGGCGGAAAAAACGCTGCGCAAGCTGGGTCTGGAAATTACCGAACGCGCCGAAGATGGAATCGATGTACCGGATATGGGCGTACTCATTCGCGCCGAAGGGAAGGCCGCGGCGCTGTTTATGTCCTGGAAAGTTGCGCAGAACGTGCTGGAATGGTCATGCGGCGTTGCCGAATATACCGCCCGGATAGTCAGGGCGGCGCGATCAAAAAACCCGCTTATTCAGGTTTCAACCACCCGCAAAAATATTCCGGGAACCAAGGCCCTTGCCCTGAGCGCGGTTTTGAACGGCGGCGGCATAATCCACCGCGGCAGCGCGTCGGAAACCATTTTATTATTTGCCAATCACCGCGCGTTTCTCGATTTTGACAACAGCGCGGAAGCGTGGAAGCGGGTCATTGATAAACTGCGGACAGAAGCGCCGGAGAAAAAAATTATTATCGAGGCGGAAACCATGGACGAAGTAAAAGCCGCCCTCCCCTCCCAGCCCGATATTATCCAGCTTGATAAATGTTCTCCCGCCGGCATCAGGGAAGCGGTCGATTTGGCGGCAGGCCGCTGCCTCATCTCCGCGGCCGGGGGCGTTACCGTGGACAACGCCGCCGATTATGCGGAAGCGGGGGCCGGCCTCCTCGTCACTTCGGCGCCCTATTACGCGAAACCCTCCGATATATATGTTACAATAAGCTAACATGGAGAAAGCGAATGGATCTTTTCCCGCTCTTTAACTCGCTGCGCATATCGACCATCGCCACATCCATTGCGGTGGTTACCGGTATTCTCCTCGCTTACGCTGTTTTGCGCCTGCCGCGCCTGCTCAAGGGCGTTTGCGATACCGTTCTGACCATTCCGCTCGTACTGCCCCCGACGGTAGTCGGCTATTTTATTCTCGTGTGGCTGTCGCCCAGAAGCGCGATAGGATCAAAATTGCAGGAATGGTTTTCAATCGTCATTACCATGCGCTGGTACGCGTCGGTGATTGCCGTCGCCATTATCGCGTTTCCCTTTGTGTACCGGACCGCTCGCGGCGCGTTTGAAAATTTTGATCAGAACCTGCTGGACGCCGGACGGACATTGGGACATAGCGAAGTCTATATTTTTTTGCGGATATTATTACCGAATTGCAAGCACGGAATTATGGCGGGAGTGGCGCTGGCGTTCGCGCGCGGTTTGGGCGAATACGGCGCAACCAGCATGGTGTCGGGCTACATCGCGGGCAGAACCGCCACCGTTTCAACATCGGTCGCGTATTTCTGGCAGATCAATCAGGATGATATGGCCTTCTATTGGGTAATGATCAATCTGGTAGTCTCATTTTTGTTTATGATGTTGATAAATATTTTTAACAAACCTAAGGTTTGAAAAACCAGGTGAGAGGGTAAATAATGCTGTTATGTGAAATCGAAAAAAACTTCAAAGGGTTTTCCCTGAATGTACATATCAACACCCAATCGGGCGTAACCGCGCTCATGGGAGCATCGGGCAGCGGCAAAAGCATGACGCTCCGCTGTATCGCCGGAGTGTCAAAGCCCGATAGGGGACACATATCATTAAACGGCAAAGTGTTATTCGATTCCGCAAAAAAGATAAACCTGCCGCCGCAACAGCGCAACACGGGCTTTTTGTTTCAGGATTACGCCCTGTTTCCCAATATGACGGCGCTGCAAAACATTATGACCGGCGTAAAAGAAAAAAAACGCCGCGCAAGGCAGACCGCCGCTGAGGAACTGGCGCAGACATTTCACCTGTATCCACATCTGGATAAATACCCCCACCAGCTTTCCGGCGGCGAAAAACAACGCTGCGCCCTCGCGCGGATTTTGGCCGGCTCGCCGGACATACTCATGCTTGACGAGCCCTTTTCATCGCTGGACAGCCATCTGCGATGGGAACTGGAAATGGAACTTGCCGCCCTGTTCAGGGATTTCCCCAAACCGGTTTTGTACGTATCGCACAACCGCGATGAAGTGTACCGCTTATGCGGCGACATCGTGATCATCAACCGCGGCAAAAGCGAAATAACCGGGGATAAATGGGAGCTATTCAAGAACCCGTTAACCGTTCAAACGGCGCGGTTAACAGGCTGTAAAAATATCGCGGCGGCGGCGGTTCAGGGGTCGTTAGTCTCAGTTCCCGATTGGGGCGTTGAGTTTAACCTTGCCGAACCGCTCCATGACATTCATTATGCCGGTATTCGGGCGAATCATATTGTCCCCGCCTCTTCCGTACAACCAGAGGATATTGCCGCATCGCTTTCATTTGAAATCGTCAATGAAATTGAGGATACCTTTACCGTTATTTTGATGGTGCGCAAGCAGGGGACGGATTTGCCGCCCATCAGGTGGGAAATGCGCAAAAAAGACCGCGAAGCGCTGCGAAATGTTCCGCAGGAACTTGCCTTATTAAGGGAACATATATTATTCTTGAAGCAGGAGGCGTGACCATGAGCAAAATAGCGGTATTTACCAACAACGATTCTCAGATTTGCGACTTTTTTGACGCCGGACGATTTTTGATATTTGAACGCGGCGAAGCGGCAGCAGGGTGGAAAACGGTCAGCAATACGCAATTTGAAAAAATAGCGCCCAGCAATCCCGCCTTAACGCGACGCAATACACAGGCGCTTTTGCCGCTCATCGAAGGCTGCGACGTGCTGGCAGGCGGTACGCTGGTTGGCATCCCCTTCTCCGTGTTCGACCGCGCCGGTTTGCACATTTTTGAAATTGCCGCGATTAACGACGAAGTCTTTAACGGAATCATCGAAGATTTGCAAAACGCACAGGCAGCCATCGCCGCGAAGGAGAAAATTATCAGGGAAGCGAAGCCGGTTGAAACTTCAACGCCGGGCGTGTACTTCCTGGATTTAATCGCCCTGCAAAAAGAATGTCCTGAAGTTACCAGCAAAAAGGCAATGATGGACTTTTTGAAAGACACGCCGTTATTGGAATTGCGCCTTGTCTGCAAACACATCCCGCCGTGGATTGAAAACAGCGGATTGTACAATGTACAAGTGACCAGCGACAAAGACGGCGAAGTCCAGGCAGTTATTACGAAAAAGTGTTAAAAAAATATGCATAATTTCGACCTTTTGGAAAATAACGCGATACAGCTTGCAAGCGGCGTGCTGGCGGGAGTGGAAAGCTACTCCTGCTATCCCGACGGCGAATTGTTGGGGGTAAAACTCGCCGCAAAAAATACGCTCGCAACAAACGCCGGCGAATTGATCCCCGCATACACCGAAACTCACCGCCGCAAAAACAAATACTCCGTGGAATTTTACCAAAGCGGCATGATAAAAAAAATAGCGTTAAATGAAATACAGGAAGTGCAGACGCCGCTGGGCGAACTTCCCGCCGAACTGGTCATGTTTTTTGAAACCGGCGAGTTAAAGCGCGTTTTCCCGCTGGACGGCAAAATCGGCGGGATGTGGAGCGAGCAGGAAGAAAAAACCCTGGCAATACCGCTGTCATTTGAACTGCCCTTTACGGCCTTTACCGCGATCATCGGCGGAATCGCTTTCTACCGGAGCGGCGTTATCCGCAGCATTACGCTGTTCCCCGGGGAAACGATCCCGATTGCGACAACATACGGCAAAATAATGGCGCGTAACGGTTTTTCATTGTACGAATCAGGAAAACTTGAATCCCTTGAACCCTCCGCTCCCATGGTAATACAAACCCCCATCGGCGCAATTACCGCCTTCGACCCCAACGCTTTGGGCATCAACGCCGACATCAATTCGCTGGCCTTTGACGAGGACGGCAAAATAATAGCGCTAACCACCGTACATAACCGCATTGCCGCGCAAACGGCTGACGGGCAGCTTTTGCAATTCGCCCCCCGTGAAGTGGTCAATCCGCTGGACGACGAATCCATGATTACCGAGGGGCTTAAAATCTCCTTTGATTACGATACGGACACGGTACAATTTGCCGAAGGCGAGAACCATACCATACTGCTCATTTCCGGCTGCGCCTTTACCATCACCGCCCATTCCGCGTCAACGTTAATGTGCAGTCCCGCCGATTGCGCGGGGTGTGCGGTGGGGTGTAAGAGTTGAAGACTTACCACGGAGTACACGGAGGAAATTCAAATTTTTATTTCTCCGTGTACTCCGTGGTTAAATTCTTCTTCTACCTTGTCGAGCGTCTCGTCTATGTCGGCCTCGGTGTGGGCGCAGGAAACGAACATCGCCTCAAATTGTGAGGGCGCGAGATAGACGCCTGCATCCAACATTCCGTGGAAGTAGCGGGCGTAGAGGGCGGTGTCGGCTTTTTTGACCGATTGATAATCGTCCGCCGTCTCAATGCCGAAAAACAGGCAGACGAGGGAGCCTATCTGGTTTACGCAGGCTTTTATGCCGGAATTGCGTATAATGCCGGAAAGTCCGCGGGACAGTTTTTCGCCCATGGCGTTGAGGTGGGTATAAACGTCCTGCTTTTCGAGGGCTTCAAGTTGGGCGAGTCCCGCGGCCATGGCGACGGGGTTGCCTGAAAGCGTTCCGGCCTGATAGACGGGGCCGCTGGGGGAAACAAGTTCCATGATATCTTTCCTGCCGCCGTATGCCCCCACCGGCAGCCCCCCGCCGATGATTTTTCCGTAAGCGGTTAAATCGGCGCGGACGCGGTAATATTCCTGGGCGCCGCCTTTGCACAAGCGGAAACCGGTAATCACTTCGTCAAAGACCAACAGCGCGCCGTATGTGTCGCATAACTGCCGCAGTCCGCTTAAAAAGCCTTCATTCGGCAATACCACACCCATATTGGCGGCGACCGGTTCAACGATGACACAGGCAGCGTCTTTTTTTTTCAGCAGTTTTTCAACCGAGGCCAAATCGTTATACGCAGCGATGAGCGTATCAGAAGCGACCACGCTTGCTACGCCGGGGCTGTCCGGCTCACCGGTCGTCAGCGCGCCGGAACCCGCTTTTACCAGCATACTGTCCGCGTGTCCGTGGTAACAGCCTTCAAATTTAATCACTTTGTGCCGTCCCGTGTACGCGCGGGCAAGGCGCAGAACGCTCATCACCGCCTCGGTGCCGGAGTTTACCATGCGCGCCATTTCAACGTTAGGCGCAAAGGAGATAATTTTTTCCGCCAGCTTTACCTCCGCTTCCGTTGGCGCGCCAAAGCTCATGCCCTTTTGCGCGGCGCCGGTGACTGCCTCGCGGATTGCGCTGTAGTTGTGCCCGAGGATCATCGGGCCCCACGAACAGACATAATCAATGTAACCGTTGCCGTCTACGTCGTAAATTCTGCTCCCTTCCGCCCGGTCGATAAACAAAGGGGTTCCGCCTACCGCCTTAAACGCGCGTACCGGACTATTTACTCCGCCGGGCATAACTTTTTCCGCTCTCTCAAACAGCGCCCCCGACGTATCAATCATCCGATGTCTCCCTTTTTTATTGCCACGGCCAGTTCTTTGGCGAAATACGTTATCAGAATATCCGCCCCCGCGCGGAAAACGGCGACCGCGCTTTCGCACATTATGTTATAATCGCCGGTGGCTTTTATCATGGCGTATTCGCCGCTGACGCTGTATGCAGCTAACGGCAGTTTTATCATCTGCGCCGCCCGGGAAATGATGTCGAGGCATGGAAGGGCGGGTTTCACCATAACGATATCCGCCCCTTCCTCAATGTCGATCTCGATTCGTTTTAAGGCTTCCCTGCTGTTGTGAAAATCCATTTGATAGGTTTTTCGGTCTCCAAACTGGGGCGCGCACCCGGCGGCTTCACGGAACGGGCCGTAAAAAGCGGACGCGTATTTTGCGGCGTAACTCATAATGGGAATATCTTCGAAGCCGTCCGCGTCCAATGCCGTTCTTATGGCGGCGACGGTTCCGTCCATCATTCCCGAAGGGGCGATCATATCAGCGCCCGCGCGGACATGGGAAAGGGCTGTTTGCGCCAACAGCGGCAGGGTGGCGTCGTTGGCAATTTTACCGTCATGAACAAGGCCGCAATGTCCGTGCGATGTATATTCACACAGACAAACATCGGTGACGAGTAACACGTCGTTCCCCAGCGCCTTCTTTGCGTTTGCAAGCGCCTGCTGCACAACGCCGTCTTCGGCATAAGCGCCAAGACCGTACTCGTCTTTAACTTCCGGGATGCCAAACAGCAGGAACGATCGTACTCCCGCGTTTTTTGCCGCCTCAATGCCTTTGGCGACCGTGTCCGGGCTGTAGCGTACCTGTCCCGGAAGCGAGGGCAACTCTTCTTCAACCCCTCTACCCTCTCTGATAAAAAGCGGGTAGATAAGGGCATCGGCGGAAAGCCTGGTCTCCCGTATCATATGCCGCAGCGCATCACTGCCGCGCAGTCTTCTGGTTCGTGTTTTCATGTTTTTTGTATATCACCTCTCCGTAATACGCTTTAGTATGCTATCATTGTGCCGCCAGTCTTTGCCGGTTTTTACCCGCAGGTCAAGATCGATTTTCCAGTCAAAGATGGCGCGCAGTTCTTTGAGGGCGGCAAGACGGATCGCCTTGATCATCACGCCGCCCTTGCCCACTACCATTCCCTTTTGGGATTCGCGCTCGACCACGATGAAGGCGCGTACCCACAGTTTTTGCTCCGCTTCGTTAAATTCGGCGTCCGCTATCTCAACGTACAGGGCATGGGGGATCTCCTGGCGCAGGCGGTTAATCGCCTGTTCGCGGATAATTTCGGCAATGCGAAAATCAACTTCCTGATCGGTATAGTATTCTTCGCCATAAAACGGCTCGCCTTCTTCTGCCATATCGTATAACGCCGCCAGCAGCGGCTCAATGCCCGTATTGTTTTTGGCAGAAATCGCATAACAGCGGTTTTTTTCCAGCGCGGGCAAAGTCTGTTCAAGAAACGCGTACACCGCGTCGCAGTCAACGCCGCTCAGATCGGTTTTATTCACCGCAACAACGAGCCTGTCCACCGCGAATGGGACAAGGAGCGCGGCAATTTCTTCTTCTTCCGGGCCGGGGGGGCGCGAGGCGTCCAGCACATAGAGGATAATGTCGGATTCGCCGGCTGCCCTGCCGGAAATATCCGCGAGTTTTTTGTTGAATTTTTTTTCAGATTTATGGCGGCCGGGCGTATCAATAAACACCAACTGACCCTGTTCCCGGTTGACAATGCCCCGAATCGCGTTGCGCGTGGTCTGGGGAACCGCGCTGACAATGGACACTTTTTCGCCGCAGATTTGGTTTACCAGGGTCGATTTTCCCGCCGACGGACGTCCCACTACCGCGACAAACGCCGCTTTTTTCTTTTCAGATTGCATCTAACGGTCTGTCCTTGGCCGCACCACCTGTTCCCCCGTATGGGTATAAACCGTGGTATTGGGCGGAACGGATTCGGTAATCCACACATTGCCGCCGATGATACTGCCCTGCCCGATAACCGTTTCGCCGCCCAGAATGGTCGCGTTGGAATAAATCGTAACGTCGTCCTCAATCGTGGGGTGGCGTTTCTTGTTGCCCTCTTCTTTTTTGACCGAAAGCGCTCCCAGAGTAACGCCCTGATAGAGTTTGACATTTTTGCCGATAATCGTTGTCTCGCCAATGACCACGCCGGTTCCGTGATCGATAAAAAACGATTCGCCGATTTCCGCGCCGGGGTGAATGTCGATGCCGGTGCTGCCGTGAACAAGTTCGCTCATCATGCGGGGGATGAGGGGAACCTGCGCCTTCCAGAAATAATGGGCAAGCCGGTGAACGACAACCGCCTGAAAACCCGGGTATGAAAGTATCACCTCTTCAACGCTTTTTGCCGCAGGATCGCCGCGAAAGTTAGCCTGCATATCCAGCGACAGGGCGCGGCGAATCGCCGGAAGTTCCTCAAAAAAACCCTCCACGATCATCTCCGCCGCCGCGTGACAGCCGCCGTGGCCGCAGGTTAACGCTCCGGCGCGAACGTAAAACGCGAGACTCTTCTCCACCTCGCGGATAAGTTCGCGGGCAAGGGAGTTTACCTTTTCCGCGGTAACCAACTGCAAATCGTTATGTTCCAGCCCCTGATTTTCCCGGAAGCCGGGAAAGATAAGCTCATCCAAACCGTGCACAATGCGGGCGATATTTTCTCTGCCAGGCAGATTCGCCCCCCTGGAATGATTCACCATACCGTAAGAGCCGTAGGTCTCCAAAAGGGAATCGATGCTTTTGCTTATTCTATCCATGTGATACCATATAGGGGCATTTTTTGCCGGAAAGCACGTCGATGAGATTCTGTACCGACACCGCCGCCATCAAAGCGGTGGCTTCGGCGGTGCGGGCCGCCGTGTGGGGGGTCAGCACCACATTGTCAAGGCTGAACAGGGCCGGATCATGGGGCGGCTCAACCTCGTACACATCAAGCCCCATTCCGCCCAAATGACCGGATTGCAATAACGCGCAGGCAGAGGCTTCGTCAATCAGCCCGCCCCGCGCCGTGTTGATCAGCAGCGCTCCCTTTTTCATATTACACATAACATCAAGGGAAATAATATGGCGCGTATCGGCTTTGAGGGGCAAATGGAGGCTGACAATATCCGATTCGCTCATCAGTTTGTCAAGACTAACCGGCATAATCCTATGCGCCTGCGCGTATGCGGTATCGAGCGCGGGATCGCAGGCAAGCACCCGCATGGAAAATCCCGCCGCCCGCCGCGCCACGGCCTTGCCCACCGCGCCGAGTCCCAAAATGCCGATGGTTTTTTTATACAACTCAGTGCCGATAAAACGGTCCCACTTGCCCTCGCGGGTATGGCGATCCAACAGCGGCAGTTTGCGGGCAAGGCTCAGCATCAGGCCAAACGCCAGATCGGCAACCGCCTCGGCATTAACGCCGGGGGTGTTGCATACGGTAATGCCCTGTTCGCTTGCCGCCGCCAAATCCACATTGTCAACGCCGGCGCCGTAACGGGAAATAACTTTTAAGCCTTTCGCGCTTTCGATTACCTTGCGATTAAAGGGATCAAGTCCGGCGATACAGCCGTCGCAGCCTTTAAGCAGAGGGATAAGTTCAGCCTCTTCCAGGGGCTGGTTGTTGGGGTTGAACACCAGATCCCCCGCAAATAATCGCAGCTTCTCCAGCGCGGGGCTGACCATTGAGGGCTTAAAAGAAGCGGGCGTTACCAGTATTTTCATGCCGATTGCCTGTCTTCCTCCACTTTATCCACCAATGACGAAAGGTCGCTGCCGCCCTTGAAACGCAGCACGTTGACCATAAAAATGTTAAGTTTATTAACAATATTGGGCGGCAGCAGGTTTCCGTCTACCTCAACTGAAAGAATCGGGTAGTTGCGCTCGCGCGCCCAGGGGGTGAACAGTCCCTCGATCACCCGGCCGATAAGGCAGGCAAACGGGCTGATGTTTACAATGCCCGAATAGCCCGCGTCCATTGCCGCCGCCGCCGAGCCGGAAGAAACGGCAATTTCAGAGTTAAGTTCCAGGTTGACAAAATGCTCCTGCGTATACTTCATAATATGGTGCATATCATGCGGCGTTTCGGGGATAAGGCCGGTAGGCTTCAAAATGGCAAGCGTTTTTTTCTCGATATGATGTTTCCACCACTCCTCAATTTGCAATTTTTTCAAATCTTTCCACGGCGGGGAAAAAAGCCGCTTGCCCTGTTTTTGCAGTTTGATCAACTTGTTCAGCGCGTATTCGCGCACAAAGTCGAGGTAATGAATCCATTCGCTGATACCGGCAACCTTTACCACAATGCCGCGCTCGCTCATCAGGTCGGTCAATTCGCCGACGGCAAAATCATCGCGGCGCACATAGATCTCGCCGACAACCAGCACGCGCGGGCAATCGGTCACTTTTCGCTTTAACGGAATTTTTTTAACGTCGGCGGCAACGTGCTTAAGTTCTTTCCATATCCCCTTGGGGTTATGCTCCACCGCGTGCATGACCCTGCGCCATGAGTGTTCAAAATCCGCCTGCGCCTTGACCGGATCAACCGCCGTTGCCTTGAGCGCGCATTGAATGTCTTTAAGGTAATCGGACAGCACCAGCCCTTTCCACATCTCCTTGGCAAAATTGGAGCCAAGTTCGGTGTAAGAATTATCCGCCGAAAGGATAAACACCACCACATTATCAAGGCGCATATCGCGGAACAGGTTTTCATAGTAGACATAGTACTGCCCCGTGCGGCAGGGGCCGGTAGTAATGGGCACAAAGAGCAGGTACAGCTCGTCCTTGCGGTATTTGTCGCTGAAGAAGAATTCCAGCGCGCTGCCCAACACCAGATGGCTGGGGACACATTCCTTGCCCGAAGCGTGGGCGCGGGCGATTTGAATCGTTTTGTTAGTCGCAACCGGCAGCGCCTCGGCGTTGATGTTCAGACCGCGCACCGCCGCGCCCATGTACTCGGTCGAAATAGCCCCCATGTTGGAGAGCAGCACCTTTACCCGCGGGTTACCCGCAATCGCAACCCTCTCGCCGGATTTTACATTGTCGATGCGCAGATCAAACTCGCCTGAATCTTTTTTCTCGCTGACAAAACGCCAGCCGTTGTCGTAGCGCTCCGCCTCAATCTCGCCCTTCTTCGCGCGGTAGCCGTCAATGATGTCAAGAAACGCCTCAACGCGCGTATCGACGCCCGCGTCCGCCGAGTGGGAATCCAGTTCCAGCACGAGGAAAGGCTTTTGCCCCATCACCCATTTGATGTAATGGAGAATGAAGGAGTCGGGCGCGCACGAAAAATTGGAAATAAAAGTAAGATAAATATTGTCTTCTTTTTTAAGCAGATTCGCCGCCTTCACATCCTGCTGGCCGTAGTACCAGTACATATTGGGGAAAATTTCCTCATCGTGGAAGGGCAGGATGTCAAAGGGAACGATTGAGTAACCGCGCGTGGTAAATTTGCGCGGGATGCCCATGTTCGCCTCCGGCGTGAACGCGTTATACGGCCTGCCCAATGTCGCTATAACGGGGCGGTCGGCTTTGCGCGCCTCTTCCAGCGCCTCAAGCCCCATTTTATACACCGCGTCAAAATACGCCTGCTGTTTCGCCCACGCGGTATCAAAGGCCGCCTTCGTCGCCGCCTCGTCAATGCCGAGCCTCTTGGTCATCTCGCAGAACAGCTCCAGCGCCTTGCCCTCGCCAAACTTAAAACTGACGACTAACGGCAGCCAGCGGCTTTTGTCGATATCGGGAAACGCCTTTTCGATATAATACGGAAGCC
>JGI24698J34947_10000474_pt1 | contig 18807 bp, 11 predicted proteins | sample TergutMp193P3_FD_34947 | JGI IMG/M metagenome (IMG submission 34947) | reverse complement strand
AGATTTTGCACGGAACCTGTTGAACCGCCGTGTACCGAACGGTACGCACGGTGGTGTGAGAGGACGGCCGTCCAACTAATGAACGGCCTCCTACTCGATTCATGCTGTCGATGTTCCAATAGTAGGTCTTTCCGGCTTTAATAAAGTGTGCTATGACCATACCTCCTGAATAGTTTCCACGTCTAACTGTGCCGATCAGCCTTTTCAGCACTGTCTCTTGGGTATAGTCAGCATTAATTACCAAAAATACGTTTTCTGCTTTCTTTCGTGCATCTTTAAAATTCTCCCTTATCTTTCTTTTGTTGCCGGAAACGGTTTTGAATTCCATGATAAGGCCGTCTACTATGGCGTCAGGGTGTTTGGTTTTGCGTGGCCCGAATTCAGGCAGTAAGTAAACCGTATGACCTAGAGCCGCTAAAATACGGGCTTGTAATAATTCCTGTGCAAGTACCTCTGTCTGCCTGTTGCTTCGGGGGGTGCGGGAATCCGCCATAAAAATATGTTGATCTATACCTTTCCAGTGTTCGTTGGGAAACAAGCGGAAAGCTAGCGCTTGGGCATTTTTGGCGTTTTCCAAAATTTGCGAAGTGTCCATAAGATAAGCATCATTTGTGCTCTTATTATGATCAAGAGGTTTTTTCATAATAATGTAATTCCTGGTTTATTAGAAAAAGGACACATAAATAAAACAAAAAAAGGTTATTTTTTATTCCTGAAACTTAACGTTTGTTAAGTAAGGTGGAAAAAGAAAGAGCATCGTCGACTAGCTGTGGGCAAAAAAAAGAGCCCCCCGGGAAAAGGAGGTGAGGAAACCCGGGAGGCAGGCTGACGAATACGATAGATGATTCGCATAAGGTGAGGCGGATTAGTCAATGCTGTAAGGCTTCAACCAATCAACGTATCGTCAGAACTATATATAGGATACGAAAATAGGATGAGAGGGTCAAGGCTTTTCTGATGAGAATACCGTTAAATATGCAGGAGATTTTATATGGTGTGTACTTTTTTATACAAACTCTAATTTGTCGCTCTGATCGTAACTGGCATTATACATATCTATCTGCGCGGCGGAAGCGGTAAATCCCATTCGGGCAGCTCGATGGGCGGAACGACTTTTTCTAATGGCCTAGGGGCTGACCGAGAAGTATCAAATTTGGCTATTTTGTCTTTTATCGACTCCACATATAGTACATCAATAATAATCGTGCACTATATGTAGTGTCGAAATTAATTTTCTCTTACTTCTCGGTCAGCCCCCATAATGGCTCTATATAACGCCCATGCTGCCCGAATAGGATTTCCCCCTCCCACCGCAACATAGATATGTCTGATTACAAAGCGATCAAAGAGACAATTAGAGTTTTAAGCATGGGGGAAGAAGGCATTTTACTATACTGCCATGTTGAATAACAGCAAATTATTCAAAATGCCCTCTTTACCAATCCCAAAATACTAAATTGACGGGCAGTTTGCACATTTTAAGCGAAATAATAGTGGTAAACAGGTGGTTAAATACCGTGGAGAACCATCTATTTGCTAATAAGACTATACATACGCGAGCCGAATAAGCCCTGATTTGCCTCTTGTTCGCTTTATCGTCAGACATATCTTTGTCGCGGCGAGAGCGGGGAGCCATGCGGGCAGCATTGGCGTGCTAAAATAAAGGCTCTGCCGCGTGCCCGCGGCAGCGGGCAGGCCGCCACGATAGAGCCACGCCACGAGCTGACCGCATGGCTAGCCCGCTTCGCCGCGCCGATTTGATATGTCTGACACCCCTTGCGCCGCCTGCTGTTCTTTTTTTCGATCTTATTGTAAAATCGACTGGGGTCGCAGGAGGTATAAAATGCCCGATTCTAATTCCCAATCTCAAAAACAGGAAGCTGATCAGAACAAGAAAACCAACGAGAGATTGGCTTTGATACGCCACTCCGTGAGCCATATAATGGCGGAAGCCGTGACCCGACTTTTCCCGGGGACCAAAGTCGCCATTGGTCCGTCTATTGAAAATGGCTTCTACTACGACTTTCAATTTCCTGCGGGCGAGGGCAACAAACCCCCAATCGTCGCGGATGATCTTGCCGTCATCGAAGCGGAAATGAAGAAGCTTATCGACAGCCGCCAGAACTTTGTGCGGGTGGAGCTTGGCCGTGAGGACGCCCTGGCGCGTTTCTCAGGCGAGCCCTTCAAGCAGGAACTCATCAGCGACCTTCCCGCGGGTGAGACCATCTCCATCTACGAAAACCGTGACGCGGACGGCGGTCTTCAATGGGCGGATCTCTGCCGGGGCCCCCATGTGCAAAACACGAGGGAGATACACTCCGGGGCGTTCAAACTCATGAGCATTGCCGGGGCCTACTGGCGGGGGGACGAGAACCGGCCCATGCTCACCCGCATCTACGGAACCGCCTGGGAAAACCCGAAAGACCTCAAAGCACACCTCGCCTTTCTTGAGGAGATTGAGAAGCGGGATCACCGCCGCCTGGGCAAGGAGCTTGACCTCTACTCGATTCACGAGGAAGCCGGGGCGGGGCTCATCTACTGGCACCCCAACGGGGGCCGTATGAGGGTGGCGATTGAGGATTTCTGGCGGAGCGAGCATTACCGGAACGGCTACGAGATTCTCTTCACCCCTCACATCGGCAAGTCCTGGCTCTGGGAAACGTCCGGCCACCTGGGTTTCTACAAGGAAAGCATGTACAGCCCCATGGAAATCGACAAGCAGAATTACTATATAAAGCCAATGAACTGCCCCTTCCACATTTTGATTTACAACAACTCGGGGCACTCTTACCGGGACCTTCCCCTGCGCTGGGCTGAACTCGGCACGGTGTANCGTTACGAGCGCTCGGGGGTGCTGCACGGCCTNCTCAGGGTGCGCGGTTTTACGCAGGACGANGCCCACATCATCTGTACCCCGGAACAGATGGAGGCGGAGATTCTGGAGGTGCTGCGCTTCAGCCTCAGCATCTGGCGGACTTTCGGTTTTAAGGAGATAAAGGCATACCTGGCTACCAGGCCGGAAGAGGCCGTGGGCGAACCTGCCCGCTGGGACGCCGCACTGGAGAGCCTCCGCAAGGCCGTTGACGCGGAGGGCCTCGCCTATGAAATCGACGAGGGGGGTGGTGCGTTCTACGGCCCCAAGATAGATTTAAAGGTCAGGGATGCCCTGGGCCGTGAATGGCAGATGACAACGATTCAGTTTGACTTCAACGAACCTGAGCGCTTCGACATGACCTTTGTGGACGCAGACGGCAAACAGAAGCGGCCCTACATGATCCACCGCGCCCTCCTTGGCAGCCTGGAGCGCTTCTTCGGCGTGCTGATCGAGCACTTCGGCGGGGCATTCCCGGTATGGATTGCCCCGGAGCAGATCGCGGTGATCCCGGTGTCGGAGGCTTTCAACGACTACGCGAAAAAAATCGCCGGGGAACTGCGCGAGGAGGAGCTGCGTGTCTCTGTGGAACTCGATGATTCCAGGCTCAACGCCAAGATTAGGAACTGCCAGAACCGCAAAATCCCCTATATGCTGGTTGTCGGCGAAAAAGAGGCGAGCGAGGGAACCGTATCCGTTCGTCTCCGCGATGGCAAGCAGATGCCGTCAATGAAGATCGATGAGTTCATCGTCTACGCGGTTGAAAAGGCGATGTCCAGGGATTTGGAGCTTTGAAGCGACTAGGAGAATTATTCGAATTTCCTCACGCAGAGACGCAGAGCCCGTAAAGGACGCAGAGAAAGTAGAAAATCAAACACAAACTCATTCCTTTGACATTTTCTTGTTCGTGAGGGTTTGTGCCGTTCGTAGTAAAAATTTCTTTTGATTCTTCGCGTCCTCCGCGCCTTTGCGAGAGCTCTTCTTCATGTTACTTATACCGCAAGTACAGCAGCAGCGGGAGATGATCGCTCAGGCCGTTGCCGTTCCGGGGGATGTACCTGTTTGGCGTGCCGTTTGAGGTGGTGAAGGGCGCGTGGTTCAGCACAAGGCAATCGGAAAAGGTCCACCCTGTGCCATCGAAGAGGGCTTCCGAGAGAAGGAAGTGATCGATGGTTTCCCATTTGTCCCTGTAGTAGTACGAGCCGTCGTTCAATTCAACTCCCCAGGGGGAGTAAAGCGCCGGAACGTCTTCCATATACCGGGAGAGGGGCGGCTTTTCTGCACTCAAGACGAGGAAATCGGGGGAACTCCTGGAACCGGCTTTCGCCGCCAGGGCTGCCGCGGCGGGGTCGTCGGGAAGTAGGGCGCTGAAGACGGATTCAAGGTAAAATTCGTCGTGGTTTTCGTTGAGATCGCCCATGATGATGACCGGGGTTCCCTCTTCCTTCTGCTTCAGTTCCAGAAGCCGCCTGTGCACTACCCTGGCGGAGGCCCGTCTGAGGCCTTCGGTATCCTTTCCGCTTTTCGATTTCCAGTGGCAGAGGAGGAAAACGAGCGGCTCCCCCCGCGGTTCAACCCTGACTTCCAATACCGGCCTTGGGGCGGTCTCATCCCCGATTGTAATCGAATGAGACTTTATGTCCGTGATTGGAAAACGGCTTAGAATACCGAGGCCAATGGACATGTCGGGAATGTTGGAGAACGCAGTCCAGTTGTATAAGTACTTTGAGAGGCCCCCCCTTGAGAGGTCTTCAAGAACCCCGGCATTCTCGACTTCTATGAGGCCGATAATATCCGGGACAGCCGTCTTGTCGGACTGGATCATCTGTTGAATCGCCTGGGATATGGCATTGATCCTTGCCTTGTACTTTTCAGGCGTCCATCCCGCCCCCACGCGGTATTCGTCGTACTCGTTTCCCGAATCCCGCCCGTCAAACAGCGCCTGGACATTCCATGATGCCACGCTGATAAGTTCCGGCTCCGCCGGTTTGTTGGGTGATATGACTTCGCACCCAGCCAGAACGAAGATCGTCGACAAGAGAATGATTAGGTTTGTTGTGTGTTTCATACCCTATATACTGCGCGGAAATGCGTTTTTGCTTTGAAATTTTGAAAAAAAATAAAAATAATTCTAGTAGACCTCTCACGGAGGCACAGAGGACACGGAGGATGATATATTGCTTGAGTCTCTCACGGTCTTCTGTGCCCCCGTGCCCCTGTGCGAGGTCTTCTTGATTTATGTGCCTCTGTGAGAAATTTGGAATATGTGCCCTACCGTAGCATTCGCAGGAGGGCGCGCAGCTCGGGGTCGCCGGGAAGGGAAGGGCTGCTTTGGGGCTGCGTCCTTTCGGCGATGAGGATCACCTCGTCCCCGGCGCTGATGCGGTCGAAGAAGCCGTTTCGCGTCAGGCGGCCCACCGAGACTTCCTCGTCGGCGCTTTCAATCGTCAGCTTCCCCACCACGTCGTCCGGCGTGAAAACGAGTCCTATTCCCTCGTTCATGATCTCGGTTCTTCCCTTCATCACCACGTTAAACTCGTCGCCGTTTTTTACCCCATCGGCGCGGCCCTTGTCGATCAGGCCCTGGTCATTGCGGCGGATGACGAGTTCCGCCCTGAACGGGAGGCTCGCGGAGAGTTGGTCGACGATGCCGCGGCTGGCGTTACGCAGCCTGTCGGGGCCGGTGCGGAAGGTGTTAAAAACGGCGGCGGGAGTTCCGGTGCGGGCGACGAAGAGCTCCCCCTTTATCGAGATGTCCCTCTCGTTTTCGGTGACCGACACCACGAGGAAATAGTCCGCGCCCGCTTCACGTGCCGTGCGAAAGGCCGTCGCGAAGGAGGCCTGGCGGAGTTCCAGGTCCATGGGGAGTATGTTGCGCTCGTGGTTGAGGAGGTCTTTTATGTAGGAGGATGCCCCGGCGCCGGCGTCGACGTGGTAGAAAGAGGCCTGCGAGGCGACGGAAAAGATCGCCACCTTCCAGTGTGGTTTGTTCAATAGGATAGGATCGACGCCCCAGCGCCTGAACAGCGCCGTGGAAAGGAGGGCGTTATATGTCTCCACCGCGTCGTTGAGGGCGCGGTCCGCGAGGCCCATATCCTGCAAGAAGCGCAGTTCTTCAAGGTAGCGGGCGGGATAGCCCGAGAGCCGCAGGAGTTCCGCGTATTCCCGGCGGTCGGCGGCGTAGGGGTTGAGGCGGAGGCCGCGCCGGTACTCAAAGAGCGCCTGTTCCATGAGGTTCCGGTTGCGGAAGTCCCTCGCCCTGTTAAAATGCCAGGACGCCCACCTCGCGCGCACGGGGTCTTCAAGCCTCGAATTGCTAATGAGGAGTTCCTCAAGGCTGGCCCTGATGTATTCGTCATCGGGATCGATATTCGCCGCCGTACTCAGTATTGTCTGGGCTTCGCCCAGCCTTCCCATGCGGATATAGGCGACCCCTTTCAGGTACCACGAGAGGGAATCATTGCGGTTCAATACGATGAGTTCGTCAGCGAGCCGCGCCGCTTCCTCGTACTGGCCGGCGCGGTAGCGCAGGGACGCCAGAAGAAAACGTGCCGGGGTATAGGACGGGCGGTAGTAAAGGGCATTCTCCGCGTGCCTGATTCCCTCCGCCAGCCGCCCGTCACGGGAGGCGAGGTAAGCGGCGTAATAATGAACGCGGTAATCGCCTTCATGCTGGAGCAGCGCCCTGTTGATGTAAGCCTGTGCGTTTTCCGTGTCCCCAAGGGAGCCCAAAACGAGGGCCAGCGAAACGAGAAGCCGCCTGTCGTCCGGGTAGCGGCGCACGGCCTCGCGGTAACGGGTCACCGCGTCGCCTGCGCGGCCCCGGGCGATGTCAAGTTCTGCGGCGGCGAACAGCGCCTCCCTGTTGTAGGGCTCGCTTTGAAGCACCTGGTTGACAATCGCCTGCGCTTCGTCAAGCCGTCCCAGGGCGATCATCGTGTGGGCTTCAAGGTTTGCCAGTGCTGTGTTAGACCTCGAAAGGCTCCTCGCCCTGCGAACCCAGTTCAGGGCCTCGTCGTATTCGCCTAGTTCGTAGTAGCATTCGGCAAGGGCGGCGGTCGCCTGTGCATGGGCGGGATTGACGCGCAGGCACTCAATCAGCGCCTCGGACGCGGCATACCAATCCTCCGCCACCATGTAGGTAATGCCCTGCTCGTAAAGCGCGGGCGCGGAAGGCGCTTGCGCGAAAAGTCGTGGCAAAGAAAAAATCATAATGCAAAAAATTAAAGAGAATCGCCTTCTCATACCCCCCCCAATATAATTGACTCTGGCCCTTAAAATCCTCTCACGGAGGCACGGGGGCACAGAGGAGAAGAAAAAGAGAAGAAAGAAAAAGAGAAATTTCTTTGTTTTCTTCCTCCGTGCCTTTGTGCCTCTGTGCGAGGAAATCCAAGTGTTTCACTCTTCTTTCTTTCCCACGACGATCTTGACTGAATTAATCTTGTGCCCGTCCATGTCCTGGATGATGAAATCATGCCCGTCCCACACCTGTTTTTCGTATTTGACCGGAATTTTCCCGAAGAGGTCGAAAACGAAGCCCCCCAGGGTGTCGAAGTCCTCCACCGGGAGGGTTATTCCGATGCGCTCGGCAAGGTCCTCAAGGTTCACGCGCCCGTCACAGAGCCATGCACCGTTGCCAAGTTCGAGGATGTCCTCCTTTTCATTATCGAACTCATCCTGAATATCTCCAATGATTTCTTCCAGAATATCTTCCATGCAGACTATGCCGGAAACCCCGCCGTACTCGTCCACCACCATCGCTATGTGCACGCGGCGGCGGCGGAATTCGCGCAGGAGGTCGTCGATGCGCTTCGCTTCCGGGACAAAGAAGGGCTTGTGGATAATGGCTTTGATGTCAAACGTGTCGCTTTTGACGAGGCTTTTGAGTATGTCCTGGACATAGAGGATGCCGATGACGTTGTCGATGGTCTCTTCGTAGACGGGAAAGCGGGAATGGCCGCTTTCGATGATGCGGGAGAGGAATTCGTCGCGATCCGAGCCGGCGGAAATGAACATCACGTCGATACGTGGAACCATCACCTCCTTTACGGTGGTATCCGAGAGTTCCATTATCCCCTGGATCATCTCCTTTTGCTCGTCTTCGAGGGAGTTAAAGGTTTTTTTGTCTATTTCCTTGTCCTTTTTGGAGAATAATTTAAAACTCATAAAATTCTCTCCAAACTATCTAACCACGGAGTACACAGAGGAGCACGGAGTTTTTGAAATGAATTCCCTCCGTGGAACTCCGTGTCCTCCGTGGTAAAAATTGATAGGCTCTCAAATTGGGAAATAATGTACTCTTGCAGTGTCAGCATTGGTTCATTTGCCTCATTTGTGGCGTGGTCGTACCCGGCGAGGTGGAGTATTCCATGCACGAGGAGGCGGCGCAGCTCCTCATCGGCGGGAACCTTGAAAAAACGGGCGTTTTCCTCGAGCGCGTCCAGCGATATGACGATGTCCCCCGCGAGGAAGCGGCCGCCGGGCCCGGTTTCACCCAGGGGAAAGGAGAGGACATCCGTGGGCTCGTCTTTGTGCCTGTATTGGGCGTTAAGCGATTTGATGTAGAGATTATCGCAGAAGAGCACGGACAGTTCCCAGTTTTTCCGGCCAAGGCCGCCAAGCACGGATTTGATAAAATCGCCTGCGGAGTTGGTCCAGGACGGCAGCGTGATTCCCTCCGCGTTAAATAGAACCGAATTCATTTTGCCCCGGCCCCTCCGGAGGCGGCTCCTTCGGCATTCGGAGCGGGTGTTTCCTTTCCTATGTTTTCCCTCTCTACCTTTTCGTCCAGTTTGGGATATTCAATCCTGGAATGGTAGTTTGCTACCATGACACGGTAGAAAGCGTTCTTGATGGTTTCAAGGTCCTTGAAGGAGAGTTCCGACTGCGCGAGCTGGCCGTGTTCCACCTTGTTCTCGATGAGTTCCTGGATGAACTTTTCCATTTTGCTGGTCGTGGGTTTGGTCATCGATCTTACCGCCGCCTCGGTAACATCAGCAAGCATCACCACGGCGCTTTCCTTTGAGCGGGGCGGATTGCCGGGATAGCAAAAATCTTCGATATTGACGGGGGACTTCTTGCCGTCTTCCTGCTTCAGCGCCTTGTCGTAAAACCAGGTGATCACCGAGTTGCCGTGGTGCTCCCCGATAATATCGATCACGTCCCTGGGCAGCCCCAACTGCCTTGCCTTTTCCACCCCCAGTTTCACATGGCTGCGTATAACGGTTGCCGAGAGACGCGGGGCCATCTCGTCGTGCGGGTTATGATCGGTCTGGTTCTCCACAAAATAGCCGGGATTTTCCATCTTCCCGATGTCGTGGTAATAGGCGCCCACCCTGGCAAGAAGCGGATTCGCGCCTATGTCCTGNCAGGCGGCTTCCGCGAGGTTCGCCACCATGATTGAATGNCTGTAGGTGCCGGGCGCCACCGTGAAGAGGCGCCTTAGTATGGGCGTGTTAAGATCCGAAAGCTCTATGAGCCTGAAAGCCGTCGACGCGTTCATCACGTGCTCAAGGGGTGAAAGGACGCCCAATACAAGCATACCGGAGGCAATCCCGTTAAACGCCGCCCAGAAAAGGGAACCGCCGTATATTTCGCCGGGCGAATTCTGCCAGAGAAGGACAGCCAGCATGGCGGCGAGGTTTGCGGCGGCAATGACAAGCCCCGCCTTGACCAGGTCCATCCTTATCTCCGCCCCATGAAGCGAATAGGCGGCGACCACCCCGGAGACCAGGGCGAAAATATACGATGCCGTATCGAAAGAGCCGGTGAAAAAAGCCCCCAGCGGAAGGGCCATTGCCAGCATCAGGGCAAGGCGCGGATGGACAAGAATCGAGGGGAGCATCACCACCAGCGCCGTGGGGGCGATTACGGACACGGGCACCGGCTCGATGGAGACGTTCCTCAATAAAACAGAACCCGCTATATACAGGGTCGAGAGGCCGGCAACGAGGTACGTTTCACTGTCCGTCAGCGAACGGCCCACGATCCTGCTTCCCGACAGGAACATCAGAAGGCTAAAGAGCATGAAAAGGAAAATCAGATAGGCGAAGATCATGTGGAGCCTGTTCCCCGGCAGCGTCGTCATGAGGGCGTTGAGTTCCAGCATTTCGTCTTCGGTGATGACAAAGCCCTTTCGTATAACCCGCTTCCCCTGTTCAATGGTCCGCGTCACAGGCTCAAGCGCCGACTTGACTTCGGTGATACGGCGCTGGGTATCCTCATCGGAAAAGAAAACATTTTCTTTTAAAAAGGGCAGGAGGAGTTCGGGGACAAGCCTGACAAAAAGGTATGAATACGAGTCCGCGAGGACATGGTTTTCCACCGCCTCGATGATATTGTCCTTTGTTACAACGCCCTGAAGTGAAATCCTTTCCTGTTCGAGCCTCGTGCCGGACTGTCGGATCAACTCCACCACGTCGGGGTTTAAATGCTCAAGCCCCACCTGTGGGATAGAATAAATTCCCCTTTCCAGGATCGCGCCAAGAATGACGGCCCCGTCGCGGAGTATCGCCTCAAAATCGCTGTCCTGCTGGTAGAGGAGATTCAGGACCTCGTCGGGAAACTCCCCTGGAAATTCCGCCTGAAGCGCGAGCGTAAAAGTCTGCATCGAGGAAGCTTCCGTGAAGAGGCTTTCCGCCAAAGCGGTGAAATGGTTCCACCGGTTTCGAAGCCCTTCCGTTGTCTCGTAGGAATAACGGAATACCGCCGAAACAAGCCGCTCCTGGGCCTCGCTCCTAAGCGCCGTGGCGTGTTCATCTTGATAGGTAACGGTCCTTTCGGCGATTACATCCCGATCCGCGACCTTTCCCACCTCAAAGTCCCCGAAACCCCTGCCAAAGTCCCGGCTGGAATTCATGTTGATAAAGACCACCACAAAACAAATGAGGAAAGCCGCAATCCAGGCGATCCTCCTTCTGGAAAACGAGAATAATTTTTTTGGGAATGTTATTTTAAGAGCCATAATTGCCGCCGGAAGCCTCTTTCTTTACCTCATTTTCATACGCCTGGATGATCTTCTTTACAAGCGGATTTCGCACGACATCCCCCGTGTGAAGGTACGCGAAATGGAGGCCTTCAACGGCGGAAAGGAGGGAGACGGCGTGGAGCAGGCCGGAATCGTTCCGTCGTGGAAGGTCAATCTGCGTGATATCCCCGGTGATAATTGCCCGGCCCCCTTCGCCTATCCGTGTAAGGAACATTTTCATCTGTTCCTTAGTAGTATTCTGCGCTTCGTCAAGAATTACAATACAGTCGTTGAGGCTCCTGCCCCGCATGTACGCCAGGGGCGCAATTTCAATGATCCGGTTTTCTTCCATACGATGGATCACGTCGTAGGGGACAAGTGATTCCATGGCGTCGTAAAGCGGGCGAAGGTAGGGGTTTATCTTCTGCGCCAAATCACCCGGAAGAAAGCCAAGGCTCTCGCCGGCTTCCACCACCGGGCGGGTGAGCACGAGCTTGCGCATCTTTTTGGACAGCACGAGGCTCAATGCCTGCGCGATTGCGAGGTACGTTTTTCCCGTCCCCGCCGGCCCTATCCCGAAGCTGATGTCGTTTTCCCTCATGCCGCGTATGTACGCCGCCTGGTTCCCGCTCCGGGGATAGACCCTGCCGAACCCATGGGGGATATGTATGATCGTTTCCTCATTTGAGTCGTCTTTCTTTGTGAGCGCCCGTACGTACTCCGGCGAAGGATTCTCCCCTTCCCGAACCAGGGCAATAAGGCTGTCCATCAGAATCCTGAAACGTCTGACCCCATCGCCATCCGCCCCCTCCAGGCGAATCTCGTTGCCCCTTGCGGCGATCCGCCCGCCAAGCGAGCCTTCGATGACTTTGAGATTTCCGTCATTTGCTCCGCAGACACCGGAAAGAATATCCCGGTTGTCCAGCACAATAGTTATACTCTCGTCCAAGCATACTCCCTTTGCAAAGTTTATGTTTCCATTCAATAGAAGTCAAGAGAACAAAACTCTAATTTGTCGCCCTGATCGCAAACGGCGTCAGGCATATCAAATCGGCGCGGCGGGAGCGGGAAAGCCCATTCGGGCAGTTCGATAAACGCATTTAACAATTCCGGCTAATGGGCATGTGAGTGCCACCGGCGAAACCGTTTGGGGAACCCGGCGCCGGAGCCGCCTGACCGCTGAAAAAGGTGACCGTCACCTTTTTCAGCGGTCAGGCCTGCTTCCCCTTTAGTCTTGCCTATTTCGCTCGTCTCCTTTGCCGGAGAGCCCAAAGATGGTTTCGCCGGTGGCACTCACACGCCCATTTACCAGATTTATTACGCTGCATGTTGTCTGTCTGAATGGTTTACCCCTCCCGCCGCAACAAAGATATGTCTGATTTCATAGCGATCAAAAGACAAATCAGGTTTTTCAGACGGGAGGGAAAATGCCCTCTTACCCCTATAAAAAATGCTAAATTGTCGGGCAGTTTACAAGTTAAACGAAAAAATACTGGTAAACGGGTGGGCAAGTACCACGGAGAAAACATCTTTTTGGACTCTCCGGCGCAGAAGACGAGGGGAATAGGTAAGACTAAAGGGGAAGCAGGCCCAGCACCTGATTTTCGAGCGAAAATATGTATAATTCTACAGATGCAGTCTTTAATTAGGTGCTGGGCGGCTTCGCAGCCGGGTTCCCCAAAAGTTTTCTCCGTGGTACTTGCCCACCCGTTAGCCTGAGTTTTATTCGATTTTTTGTGTACTAATCTCCCCGACAAATTGGGGTTTGAAAACCTTCTTGACCTAATATAGCCCATCATGCTAAAATGCAATGTTACGTTTAAAAACTTAATTTGAGATTCTTTCTTTATCGAATGAATCCGAGGAGCTGTTCATGCGTAAAAGTCGTCTTTTTGCGTTAGCTTTCGGTGTCTTACTTGCGGCTGCGCTTGTTTTACAACCGGCTAATGCCCAGACTAATGAAAACCAGAACAATGACGAATATCCAAAAGCAGGGTTCTTTTTCGGCGCGGGTATGTCCAGGGGTATCTTTACCTCCGATAAAATGTCGGTTTATTCTGACTTCGACATATTGCAGTTGAGCCCCGCAAAGATTGGCGCTTATTATGAGCTGCCGCTTGGGATAGGCAATTTTTTCGCGGGGCTGGAAGCCGGGTTCGCCTCCAAATCGCTGTTCGGGGGCGGGGGTAACGTAGACTTTGTTCCCATTAACCTGAACGCGACCTTTGCCTTTGGCATTGCCGATATCGTATACATCGGCCCGGTTGTGAAACTTGGTATTTTGGGACTCCTCGGCCATGACGAGTATAATATCCTGCCGCTTTTGGGGGCGGGGCTGGACCTGGAAATCCGGTACAAGTACTTCCCGTTGAGCATCTATGCCCAGGGCGGGATTAACGCGTTCCCAACATCGTATAGCTTCAGCGTGCTGCCGACAGTGGAAGTGGGAATACGCTTCCCCCGCGGATCGTTTGGAGGTGCGCCGCCAAGAGAGAATGTCGCGTCAGCGCAACAGACCGGCGGCGCCCAGGTCTCATCTCAGGCGGCTGCTCAGGGTGGCGCCGCGAACCAGCCTGAAACCCCGCCTGCCGCCGCGTCGACCGCTCCCACCGTTACAGGTTTGACCGTTAGCCCCTCTGTCGCTACGGTTAACCAGGGCGCCACACAGCAGTTTTCCGCACAGGTCAACGGAACCAACAACCCGCCGCAGACCGTCACGTGGTCGGTTACAGGAGGTTCAGCCGGGACTTCAATAAGTCCTACCGGCCTCTTGACCATCGGCCCAAACCAGGCCCCCGGCGCCCTCACCGTCAGGGCGACATCAACCGCAGATGCCTCAAGAAGCGGCACGGCTGCCGTAACGGTGCCTGCGCCGGCGGCAGCGCTTGTGCCGCCTGGAACAGCCACACCGCCTGCCACCACACCGGCAGCCCCGACTGTTTCAAGCGTGACCATAGTGCCCGGTATTATCACGGTTCCGCAGGGTACTACACAGCAGTTTAACGCCCAGGTAGCCGGGACCAACAACCCGCCGCAAACCGTCACATGGTCTCTCACAGGCGGGGCGGCAGGGACATCGATAAGCCCAACCGGCCTATTGACAGTCGGCGCGAACCAGGCCCCCGGGACCCTTACCGTCACGGCGACATCAACCGCCGATACTTCCAGGAGCGGAACGGCAACCGTAACGGTGCCCTCTCCTGCGCCAACGGCTGCCCCGACCGTCTCAAGCGTGACCGTAGTGCCGGGGATTATCACGGTTCCCCAGGGTACAACACAGCAGTTTAACGCCCAGGTCGTCGGGACCAACAACCCGCCCCAAACCGTCACATGGTCTGTGACAGGCGGGGCGGCAGGGACAACTATCAGTCCGACAGGCCTCCTGACCGTCGGCGCGAACCAGGCCCCCGCGACCCTTACCGTCAGGGCGACATCAACCGCCGATACTTCCAGGAGCGGAACGGCTACCGTAACGGTACCCGCTGCCGCGCCGGCGGCTGTCCCGACTGTCACGAATGTGGCGGTAACACCGGGTATTGTCACGGTTAACCCCGGCGCCACACAGCAGTTTAACGCCCAGGTCACCGGGACCAACAACCCGCCCCAGACCGTCACATGGTCTGTGACTGGCGGGGCAGCAGGGACAACGATAAGCCCGACCGGCCTCCTGACCGTTGGTGCGAATCAAGCCCCCGCGACCCTTACCGTCAGGGCGACATCCACCGCCGATACTACAAGAAGCGGAACGGCTACAGTAACCGTGCCCGCTTCGACATCGTCCCAACTGACGCCTCCGGGAGCAACGACTCCACCGGCAACGACTACACCCCCGGCGGCGACTACTCCCCCGGCAGCGACAACGACTCCCCCGGTAACGCCACCCCCGGCGGCAACGACACCACCGGCGGCGGCTACTCCCCCGGCAGTAACGGCGCCGCCGTCAGCACAGGTCATACCGCCTCCGGCCCCGGCCCCCACAGGGCGCAGGGATATCATGGACACCAGCAAGCACAGGCTGTTTGCTGAAATTCATTTCGAGCCTGATACGGCGGTCCTTATTGAGAGCGGCCGACCACAACTGGAAGCGGCGGGGCGGTATTTACAGGCAAATCCCAACATATGGATTCTCGTACGGACATACACCGCCCCGTTTGGTACTGCGGATGGCCGATTTATGGTCGCCCTTGAAAGGGCGCGGTTCTGCAGGGATTACCTGCTCCGGAATTTTGGCATTTCGCCTGAAAGGATCATCGTTGAAACCCTCGCATCGGAAAGGCTGCCTGAAAACGTCGTAATTGAAGAGTGGATAACCTATCGTACCGCTGAGTTGATAATGATTGACGAATAACGCCTTATTACCCCGCCTTCTGGCGGGGTAATTATTTCTTGAAGAAGCAGGGAGCTGTCCATGTGTAAAAATCGTCTTTTTGCAGTTGTTTTAGGTGTTTTTTTGACGGTGTCGGGTTATGCCCAGACGAATGATAGCGAGTCCGAATACCCAAAAGCGGGTTTCTTTTTCGGGGCCGGAATATCCAGCGGTATCTTTACCGCTGATAAACTGTCCGTNTATTCCGATTACGATATAACCAAACTAAACCCGGTAAAGGTAGGCGCTTACTATGAGCTGCCGCTGGGAATTGGNAACTTCTTCGCGGGGCTGGAAGGCGGATACGCTTCCGGGTCAAGCTTTGGGGGAGGGGGCGGGGTGAGCTTTCTTCCCGTTAACCTGAACGCGACCTTTGCTTTTGGTATTGCCGATATCATATACGTCGGCCCGTCCCTGAAAGCCGGAATCATGGGACTCCTGGGGAGTGACAAGTATGATTTTCTGCCGTTGCTGGGGGCCGCCCTTGATCTGGAAGTCCGGTACAAGTACTTCCCGTTGAGCATTTACGGCCAGGCAGGGGTCAATGCGTACCCGACAACCAACGGTATCAATGTGCTCCCGACGGTAGAGGCAGGGGTAAGGATCCCCAGGGGAGCGTTTGGTAGTTCAGGATCATCGACTCAGACTACACAGTCATCGAGAACCGGCGCCGGAACGGGTGGCGGCTCGGGTTCGGGGGCGGGTGGCAGCGGCGGAACCGGCTTAACAGACGGAACAGCAGCCGGTACGGGTGGCGGTGCGGGAGCGGGTGGCAGCGCCGGAGCGGGTGCAAGTGGCGGAGCGGGTGGCGGTGCTGGTACCGGCACGGTAACGCCTCCGGTGATCCCTCCGGTCAGAACCCCATTCCAGTTTACGCCCACTGGCACCAGTAGAATTATCACGCTGGAGGACGGCAGGCAGGGGCTTTTCAGCAGCGTATATTTCGAGCCTGACACAGGGGTCCTGATCGAGAGGTATCGCCCTGTTTTGGAGGAAGCCGGACGACTGCTGACGGCAAACCCGCAGTTGCAACTCACCCTGAGAACTTACACGGCCCTCTTTGGCACGGCCGCGGGGAGACTCATGGTCAGCATGGAACGGGGAGAGTTCTGCAGGGACTACTTTATCCAGAATTTCGGTATCGCTCCTTCCCGAATAACCATCGAAGCCTATGGCTCGGAAAGGGAGCCTCTATCGGCAAGGACTGACGATTGGGTGTCCTACAGGTGCGCGGAGCTTATAATTACGGAATAGGGGAATAAGGGAGTAGGGAGTAGGGAGTAGGGGAAAAAGGGAATAGGGAGTGGGGAGTGGGGATCAGGGTGCGCTTAGTTAGAACGGGGCGCTTGATAACAATACGCGCCGATTACTTACAAAGCGCACCCCATTCCCTATTCCCCAGTCCCTTTAGAATATGACAATGAAGCGTAATTCAGCCCTCTTTGGATTATTGTTCATCACAGCGTATACTCTACTTTCTTTAGCGGCAATTTTTCTTCTTGTACGCGGCATGGGCGCGGTGGCGGGTTTGTTCCTTGGCCAAGATAGCGTCATTGTTGGCGCGTTGTCTCAACTTGCGAAGGCGCGTATAACAGTGCCCGTTTGGATACCGGTCTGCGGCGCGGCTGCCGTATACGCCTTCAGGGCGCAGTGCATAAAACGTTCCGTCGGAAAATCCGCTGTGGTAACGGCTGTCTTAATTGTAGTCTTACTGTGTGCTTTTACCGCCGCTTTTTTGCTGACCAGGGTGAATGGCGTCTTCGTCCATGTCGCGATTGGCATAATCAGGATGCTGCTGGGAAGCGGGATGTTATAGGATCATGATGAAAACCATGCTGGCGGTTCTCGCCGCTTTTTTTATGCTTGCCTCGTGTTCTCCCAAACCGGAGGAAAGCCAGGCGGACACAGCCGGGACCGTGTGGTCCGCGGGCTATGGGCAGGCGGAGCTTATCCCCCCCGATATGGATACCAATACCTACTGGATTGCGGGCTACGCCGTGGACAAGGCGATAACCGGCGTGCTCGACTACCAAATGGCGAAGGCGCTGTGGCTGGACGACAACTCTGGCCGGGGCGGGATTGTCATTGCCACCGTTGACTGCATCGGGCTTCCCCGCGCCGACGTTGAAATAATTCGCAATTCATTGAAGGCTTTCGCGGAAGAAACCGGCTGCCGTTCCATAAACGTCATCTCCACCCACTGCCACGCCGGGGCGGACACGCTCGGCCTTTGGGGGCCAATCGGCGTCAGCGGGCGTTCGCCAGAGTTTCTGCGCGTTGTGCGTGACGGGGTGGTCAGCGCGGTCAGGCAGGCCTATGATTCGCGGCAGGACGGCAGGCTGCTCTATGGCACGGTGGTTACCGAGGGCATACAGAGGGATTCCCGCCCGCCAGAGGTGTTCGACCCGACGCTTCACTCCATTCGTTTTGAGCCGTATGGCGGTGGCAAGGGCATCCGCGTAATCAACTACGCCGCCCACCCCGAGGCCCTGGGTTCGCGAAACACGATGATAAGCGCCGATTTTCCCGCGTATATGGCTTCGCATATCAAACAGGTCTCAGGCGACGACGCAATCTACATCCCCGGCGCGATTGGCGGGCTTATCGCGACCAGGCGACAGACGGGCGACGACGGCGAGGAATTGCCGGATTTTGAAAGCACGGTCTTGACCGGACAGCGCCTCGCGGATCACGCGCTCGGTGTTACGAACGAAAGGGAACTCGCGCCCGGCGTGGCGGTGTACAGCAAAGAGGCCGTGCTGCCCGTCGACAACAAGGTCTACGTCATCTCTGCATTTCTGGGCACAGTGGCGCCGATTACCCTCCCCAGGGGCGGGCGTCATCGCCTCTCCATGGTCACGGAGGTGGGCCTCCTAAAATTGGGCGACCTTCGTATCTTCATGGTACCGGGTGAACTGTTTCCCGAATTGGCGTACGGCGGCGCAGCGCTTAACCCCACCACCCTTACTGATATAGCCGGGGAGGGCTTTCTCATCTTCGGCCTTTGCAACGACGAGATAGGCTACATCGTGCCGCCGGGCGACTTTTTCCTGCACGGTACTTCCCCCTATCTGCAGCGCGGCGTCGACGCGACAGGCAGAAGCCATTACGAGGAGACGAATTCGGTGGGGCCGCTCACTGCGCCTCTCTTAATCGAAGCGTTAGGTGAAGTTTGGGGACTAGGAGTTAGGGATTAGGAAAGCACTCGAAAATTTTCTCGCAGAGGCGCAGAGAACGCAAAGGAAGAATAAAAGATGATCAATCACTTCTCCTATGGACTTGCGTTCCTGAAATCGCCAAACCGTATGGTAGTCGTTTCATCTGTTATAGGCATGCTGTCGATAACGCCGCTATAAGAATCCAATTCATCCGGAGTGTTTCTGATAGAAAGCAAAACTTTAAAAATGCCGCTCCCGGTAAATGGCGGAAAACCGTCGGCCTCCATATTATCCAGGCTTATATTGGCAGTACCGTTGCTTATTGGCGCGGGAACGCGGTTTTCGGCAATAGGGTAGTCGGTATCAATAAGAATAATAACCGCAAACCCGCCATTATGTTCCGCCGGTATTTCGTTAACGATTATTTTCTTTTGCGGCTCGTTTT
>JGI24698J34947_10000473_pt1 | contig 18810 bp, 23 predicted proteins | sample TergutMp193P3_FD_34947 | JGI IMG/M metagenome (IMG submission 34947) | reverse complement strand
GTTCACAATAACATGACTCGGTTTAGTGATGCTATTGGTAGAAAGTGGATTTGTATTGCCAGCGGTTCTGACGTGCCTAATATTACGCTGGCGTTCTACAAACTTTTGTACGATGGTCGGACTGATATGTCGGCTATGATGATGCCTAATCTTATTCCTCTTGATGATGTTAAATTGGTTAAATCAGGAGTTGGTGGTAGGCCTGTTGAGGTTTACGAGGAGCCGGAGTTGCCTGAACCTTCATCTGATTTTGTGGTGTCTTCTGTAGAGGATTTTAAACGTGCCTTACCTGACTTGCAGGAGCTTGTACTCTTTCCGCATCAGGGTGACGTGCCAGATTATGGATACAGAGTTTTCAAGGACACTGGTATGGTGGTTTCCGCTGCTGACAGACCTTTTATTGCTGGAGCGGAGAAGACAATAAAGGAGTTTATAGGTTCCTCTGAAAAAAAAATCTCTAGGCACGTAAACTCTGCTGTAAATTCAGTTATGAAATGTGATACTTGTTCTAACGATCAGTGTCCTGTACGTGAAAGTGGGGCTGATTGTTATTTTCCTTCTACGGCTACTTATTGTGGAGAGCAACGTGGGTGGGGGGATTGCGATATTCACGATTGTCCGGTGTTCAGAGCTGGTGCTAAGTGTTATCGTCTTGAGTCAGCCCTTTTTTCCGCTGCTGATAGGGATTCTAGATACCCAAATTACCCACCTGAAGAGGAGATTTTTAAGAAAATGCCGGGGCTTAGGGGTCTGAAGCGGGATGCTGAAGGTAGATTTATAGATCCTGATACAGGAAGATCCCTTGACGATTGGGATGATGACGATTCTATAGAAAAGGGTTTTTAGGTTCCCACTATAAACGGAATAGTGGGGTTTCCAAACAATCTTATACACCCTTGTATTCTAGACATAAAAATGCTATATTTAACTCACCAGATAAAGATTATGTAGATTTATCTGGTGAGGCTAGGACTTTCCTTGATGGTATTTGTAAGAAGGTTCAACAGAGTATTCCTTCCAGTATGGTTAGCCCTATAACAAATCTGACTTGGAGGGTTACTAATGGTCAAATCGTATTGTTAGAAGTGGTTGTGAAGGAAAATCCTCTTAGGTTTGAGTATTCTTATTTGGACGGTTCTGGTGGTAAACATACTGGGGTAGTAGACCATAAGAGTAAACTATTGCCTTTAGTTAAGAAGGTGGGTAGATGAAACGGTATAACGATCAGGCTCAACGAGAGTTGGAGGCTTTTTTCAAAGGTTTATCTGATGAAGATCTTGCAAGAGCAAGAGCTTTCTTTTCAGATACCCCTGTAAACTCATCTAATGTTTCTTCTTCTTTGGATATTAACGAGGATGAAGAAGACACTAACCCTTCTTTTGACGATTAATTTTATCTAAAATTCAATTTCCCACGCTTGTTTTTCTCTTGCTGGTAAGATACACTCTTGGTAAGGGGTATTTTATGGCAGAAATGGTTAAGAGTATTTACTCTCATTTAGGAGCTAATGGTATTTTATTGGAAAGTTTCCCGTTTCAGTCTGAGGCTGTTATGGAGGCTTTTCTTTGTGAGAATCCTGTTATTTTGAGTTTAGAAAGGTTAGATGAGCCTGTTGTTATAGATCGTCAGATTCAATGGAATAAGGACGATAAAACTGGTAGAATAGATATGCTTATTTCTTTTGGTTCGGAATATGCTGCTGTTGTGGAATTAAAGAATGGTTGCTTGACAATGGCACATGTAGATCAGTTGGAGTCTTATTTGGGTAATGATTTATTTCTAAAGAAACGTGCTGAGTCTTTGCCTACGGATTCTGCTGTGGATATTAAATGGTTTGGGGTTTTGGTTGGTGTTGATGTTGAAAATAAGCTTTTATTGAAGGTTTTGAATGGGGATTTTAAGACTAAAAATGATATACCTATTGGGTTTATTATTTTAAGTAGGTTTAAGGGTGGTGATCAGTCTTTTATTCTTCCTATTGTTTATCCGCCTGTTCTTAAGAATAAACCTCCTTTATACAGGTTTAATGGAATAGATTATAAAACTTCTCAGTTAACTCATGCAATGTTGAAAGATTATGTAGAGAAACATTTTAACGACGTTTCTTTTTCCAGGCTTGTAACTATGCTTGGTGGTATTAAAGCTGGGAAGGCTATTATTGAATTATGGGACGAAAAAAGAGAAGCAGACTTGGAAGGATACTACTATACGAGGCCAAGTTTAAGAATCCCCTTGCACGACGGTAACGAGTTAGTTGTCAGGCGTTGGTGGTCTCTTGAGGAAATAAATAAGATTACCAGCGTTGCTTCTGTTCTTAATTGTAAATTTTCTAAGGTTTAATTTTTAGTTTTAAATACCCTTATTCTTCCTCTCCCTTCCCTTTTCTTCTCTCGTATAAATTGGTGTGTTTATATATATCTAGGTGGAGGCTATTCAATGAGTAATAAAACTAATGTCAGTTCAAGTCATTTTTCCCCTACTCCGTATCTTATTGAGAGTATTGCTGATCGTGTTTTGAAGAAACACTCAGATTTTTATGTTTTGGATAAGGATAGTCAACTTAATGCTATAGCTGATGATATCAAGAGGAATGAAATGGGTGAGATGCATATGGATCCTGCGAATCTTACCCTTTTGGTTCATGCTTTTATGTCTAAGCAGGTTTCCTCAGTCAAGCAAGGTTCTCCCAACCTTAAAAACCTCATTAAGTCAGCAGCTTATTATTTTAAAGGTATTGATGTTGGAGATCTTGCTTTAGAGTTTTTCTGTTTTGAAGATGATCGTGAGAGAGATTTTAGAGGAGGTTCCTACTTTGGGTTGGGAGACGATGATTTGTTTGAGCACGCAGTTACTTGGCTTTCTGAGGTGAAAGATCTAGGAGATATGGAGGATCCTGATGTTGAAAAGGCTGCTTGGAGGATGTTGAGTTGGATAGATGCTAATAAGGATTCTATTGCTTCTTCTAGGCGTTTACAGAATAGTGGTTCTAAGCCTAATCTTAAAAACACCATCAAGTCAGCCAAAGAGATGAAACTTCAGCTATTTGACACTGGTGCTTTCAAACTAGACTTATCCCAAGAGAAAGACAATTCCCTGCTTTGTTCAACAGTAAAAGGTTCTTGTGATGTTGGTGCAGTTCTCTCAGTTGCTTCTAGGGATGGTTATACGTTCCAAGACTTGTCGCAGGGCGTTGATTTATCTAACTCCCCTCTCTTTACTGAATATCAAGACCTGTTGGTTTCTACGGCTGTTCTCAAGCCTGATACATTACAGACTGTTAAGCGCAAGATTGCATCAGGTGTAGTTTCTGGCAAGGAGTTAGGCAAAGAGCTTCAGCAGTGGGGTTTGGACAATCCAGGACAGGTATTTCAGTCTATGCAGGTGTTGGGGACTGATCTTGCTGGTGGGGATAGTTTTAAGTCGGTAGGTGTTCCTATAAAATCGTCTGGTAAACTTAATCAGGCTACTTTGGATTATTTTGCTAAAAGAGGCATTACTAAATACGGAATCGCTGGGGGTTATATTTGTTTTGAGGATTCGTTTGGTCATAACCCAGGTTTAACTGTGAGTGTTCTTTTTGACGATGGTGATATTGGTAACGGTTGGGGTATTCGTAATGATATGCTTCCTTGTATTCAGGCTTATCTTGAGGAGTATGGAGCAGGTGATGCTGATAAGCCTCCTTATGGGGAGAGATCAGCAGCTCTTGGTCAATCTGCACGGAACAAAATGATAAAGATCAATAATCAAATGGTTCCCTTCTCACGTATTCTTTCGGGCGGTAGCAAGCTGGGTTTTTAGACGCTCACCACAAACGGAGTGGTGGGCAGTTAGTTAAGTCTAGTCCTAACCCTGAGACAGCAAAGGAAATTGCTAGGTTATTAAAACGGGGTAAGCGCAATCGAGAGGCTTACGAAGAAGTTACTGGTTTGGACTGGGATGAGAATTATGATATTGCACGGGATCTTTGTGAGATGGCTCATGATATGGTTGACGATTGGGTGGGGGCTGACTTTGGATCGGATTCTGGGAAGCCATCAAAAGATGAGGCAAGGGTATGGTTTCAGGATACTCTAAGGAAACGTGGTAATACCTATCATTTCACAGGTGAGGAGAAGGGACAACTTAATAACTACATCAATGAGTTTGGTAATACATTCTTTTGGGCTGATTCTTCAGCTAAACAACCTCTTTCTTCTGCTTCTTCCGCAACTAGCAATGATAACTCCTCTGCTTATCTTTCTATGTCTGCTATGGGACAAGTAAAGCTCAGTATGGAAGCAAGATCACAAGCAGAGGATTTTTTTCGTGTTCCTTCGGGGCATCTCAAATCTGTACTTTTTGATGGTTCTGAAGAAGACAAGCAACGATTTATAGACAGGCTTCAATTTTACTCTACTTTTGAAGATCGTTCTCAGTCAGACTATTGGTATAATATGCTGATAAAGAACGTTCAAGAGAGACTGGACATTTATTCTTCTGGTAAGCCGTGGCAGGATCGCATAGGCACAGATCTCTTTGGTTCTGGTGACGGGGCTATCATTGGGGAAGATTCAGACCTTCATTGTGCATTACAGTATATTGAGGATAACAACATCCCTCATGATTTTGAAAGAGTGTACGAAGCTCTTATAAATGCAGGTATGTTTGAGGATGAGGACACTGCTTTTGACGTGGCTTTTTTGGTCTGTGATGCACTTGGTGTGCCTATAGCTTCTTCTGGTAAAATACCCATCCAGCAAGACCTTAAGGGTTTAATTGCAATGGTTAGAAATTGGCTCCAGAGGGTACACGAAGGTTTGATGGAGAGAAGTGTTTTTTACCAAAATCTTATGCGGCTTTTAAAGGGTAACGGTTACTCTGGTAGCAGGGCTAATAACATTTACGAAGAATTAATGGCTGGTAAGCCTGTTGAGGTAGTGATGGCTTCTTTTAAGCGAATACGGAGCTCCCTTGATCCATTGAAGGCGAAGGTATTTGATAATTGGATACGAGAGTATGACTTAGGTTGGGGAGACAGAGATCCTGTGACATGGTTTCAGCAGAATCGACGTCAGATAGAAAGGGATTTGGTTGCGGAAGGGTTAGATCCAAATGCTGATTTGGATAATATTGTGGATGAAATTTCTCATTATTATTTTGCTTCGTCTTCTGTTAAACGAGAAAGGAGCTCTGCACAACCTATTTTGTCTGCCAAAACTAAAAACCAGGTTAAGATGATACAAGAGCACATGCTAGACTGTATCGAGGGTTTTACTCAGCCCACTGTTTAACCAGTTCATCAAACAGTGGGCTATCTGATACTGTGGACGGTGGTTTATGGGTTTCTCCACATGGAAGGGTTTACGCTGTCGAAGATGGTCATTTAGATTTTATCCTAGATCATTTTGACTTGTTTGGTTTTAGTGATGAGGACGAAGAGATTTTTCTTACTTTAGAGCCTTACATGCAAGAAGATTTTATGATTCAACACGCCTTACGTAAAGGGTGGGCTAGGATTCGTTTTTGTGCTTCAGATATTTTTATCTCTGCTGTTCGTTCTCCACGTGTAGATAGACTTCTGTCTAAGGTCGCTGAGGCTATTCTTGAATGTGGCTACCCATTAACTTCAATTGCTAAGGTTCAGTTATTAGAGGATGCTGGGGACTATTTGTCAGTGCCTCATTCTTATTACTCTGCCTCAGAAGAAACCTTGCAATCTCTAATCGCTGCAAGTTATACACCCTTGTATTCTGGTCAGTCTTGCGCTATATTTAGCATGGCAGGTGGTTTTGCTAATGCGGATTTGATAATGAACCTTAAGCGGAATGTTTTAGAGTTTTTACAAAAGTCTAGGCATGTTTCTGCTTCTTGGACATTTAACGAGTCTGTCTCAAACGAGCAGACTACTCATGGTTGGTTATTAAATTGGGATTCAACTTTAACCATCAGCAATAAGCCTCATAAGGTTGTTTTTGTTCAGAATGGAGATTTAGGAGATTTAACAGTTTTGGTAGGTACTTCAAGGCTAACCATATCTAGGTTTGGTCGTTTTAATTCAAAGTTTGTGACTAATTTTTTGAAGGCGTTGGAGAATGATAAATGAGATCAACAATTGAAGAAGATAACAAGTCTTTTCAGCAAGCGGTTTCTAAGCTAGATTCTGAAGGTTTTTTTGATCATTGGCTAGGACAGGTTCCTTCTGCTATAAAAGCTGTAGTGTCATCGTTTGCAGACGGAGATGACGATGGTGGCTTATGGATTTCCCCTTCGGGTAAAGTAATAGATACCCAGGGAATTTCCCATGCTGAGTTTACGGCTAATCATTACAATTTGTTTGGTATATCTCAGGTTGATGAAGATAGCATTTTAGCTCGAGCTCAGGCTGATGAAGGGGTAATGGACTTTGAGGAGTACTTGATTGTGTTCTTAATGGAGAAGGGTTGGACTCGGATACGTGTAAACGACGATCATATTTTTATTGATCTTTCTTCTGGACGCCAAGCTGAGAAGTGTCTTTCATGGGCGGCGGATGCTTTAATAAATACTGTAGGGCGTTCTCCTGATGACGTTGCACATATTGAAACTTATCATGAGGGGCATTTCCTAACTGAATCGCCAGCAACCTTAAAGTCTCTTTGGTCAGGGGTTATTTATACACCCTTGTATTCTAATAGGAAATCTGCTATATTTAATTCACCTAACTCTGACGGGTTGGGAGGTGGCACGAGAGACAACCTTCTTTCCAGCTGGTTTCAGGTTTTGGCAGATAGTGTGGAGCTTCAATTGAAGGCCTTATCTAAGGATGCTTCTGCTTCTATTTCTGTGAAGAATAAGGATTCTAGGGTGTACATAGCTACTTTGTTGGTGTCTTTTAAAGGAAAAGTCTACAAACCTTTGGTTTTGGAAGGTTCTATAGGTGGGCAGGTTTCTGGCAGGATTTTTGATGGGAAGCTTTTTAGCATTAATAATGTTACTGGATTGACTGCTGGTCTTTTGCGTAAAGTAGTCTCAGCTTGTAAGAGTAAATTTGGGGTGGGTAATGGCAAAGGTTGATTATAATATTAATTTGGATCTCATGTTGGAGAATATTTCTGCTGGGCAGGAAAGGGAGAATGCTGCCATTTCTTTGGACAAGTTTTTGGGTATCCCTCATATTCCTACAGAGGGTTTTGGTCAGAATGGTCAACCAATTGTGGCCTCTGTTAAGTCTCCTGTTGTTTCTTCTGATTCTGATGATCCTGTCCAGTCTGATGCGTAGTTCCAGGTATGTTAGGTAAATATGTAACAAAGAATTTGAGGGTAACTGCAGCAAAATTTACTAAAGGTTCTACCTTTCCAGTAGCAATTCCAGAGTTACATCTTAATGATACTGATTCTCATACAAGATGTGTAATGTGCTGGGAGCTTTTAAGAGACCATGGTGTTATAGATGGTTTAACAAAGATGTTGTTTGTCTGCCCAGGGGGTATGGTGGTGAGAATTGAAGGGGATGCTTTAAGTATCATTAGCAGTGACAGGGTTTTTAGCCTAAGTGAGTATCTTTTTGAGATGATATTTAAGAAGGACACTGCTCCTCTCTAATAGTCGGTTTATATACATACTAGAGGTTTTTGATGGCAATTGATTTTGACGATGTAAAAGAGACTATTAGGGTTATTGCGCTTCGTTTGGACAGCCCTTCTTCCAAGTACAATTTTATTTTTTCTGAGTCAGATCATGCGGTTGAGGTTTGTGTTGAAGATTCAACTTCTACAGATTCTCTTTTTGTTTTTGTGGTGGATGAAGAGAGATTTAGGGTATTAAAATCTTTAGAAATTGATCCTGAGGGTTATGCCTCTTTTCCCTATCATAGTTATGTAGAGCTTTTATCTTTTGTGGTTCAGTATTTTTACCCTGTTTTCTTTAGGCTTTCTAATTACGGTACGGTGGTAGATATGCTTACACGAATTCTCGGTAAGAGTATTCGGGTTTGGAAAGACTTACTACGCGTTATTTGTGAGGTTGGTCAGGTTGAGTTTACTGACAGGGGAAAGGTTTTTAATGTTTTAGATACTAATTTTTGGTATAATTCTGGTAGTCAGGTGCTTTCTGTTTCTGGTATTTTAAATGATTCTTATAAATGTCCCTCTGTTATGGAATTGGTTACAACTTTGCTTACGATTTTGGCCTACATCTTTCAGCGAAATGATTTAGAAATAAACCCTATTTTAGGTACACAGCTTGTAGAGGATGCTTCTAATTCTTTATTTGAGGCTGAGATGGATATGGGGAATGATATAGACTCAATGGATATGAATGGGGTTTTTGATGACGGTGGCGGTGTAGGTGAGGATTTAAGTGCTGAGTTTACTCCTGCGGGAGACTCTGTTGAAAACACCGCGCCGGATGTTGCTGAGGGGAAAGAAGAAATAATGGATGAGGTGATGACTGCCGTTCATCGCGTTCCTAAAGGTTTCAAGTCTATTTTTTCTAATGTTGGTAAAGGCGCAGGGATTCAGGTGGATAAAGTTTCTTCTGTTTCAAGTTATACACCCTTGTATTCTGATCGTAGACGTGGTATATTTAGTGCACCAGACCAAAGTTATGCTATAGCAACAAACGATATGCGTCATTGGCTGGATGAGTTATGTCTTAAGATAAAACACAACTTGGAGACACAGGGGAAACAACAAGTTGCTTTTAGTCCTGTAACTAATTTAATTTGGAAGGTTACAGTTGGGAAAGATGTTTATTTTGAGGTGGTTGTTTCCCCGCTTAAAAAGACTGGTTATCGTATGGACTATAATTACATTAGCCTTAACGGTAGACGTAAAATTGGTTATACCAGTAAGATGGGGGATTTGAAAGAAATAGTTTTAAGAAGAGGAGTTTGGTGTGGATCAAGTGGGTAAGGACTTATACAAATTAATTTGTGGTCTCTCACCTGAGAATTTTAAACGACTTCAGGAAGACCTTATCTCTGTTGGGGCTTCTTCTAGGCAACCGATAGCAGCTTCTGTTAATTCTTCTGGTTCTAAGATAACTATGTCGCCTGTTGAGCCTCTCACCACATGGGAAACTGAATATGGCACCTATCAATACTTAGGATATTTTCCTGAGGAAAACCCTACTTATCCACATAAGTTTTTAATTGATGCACGGGTTTTTTGGATTGACGATTGTGCTAATTATGTGTTGGGGTTAAATAAAAAAGCTAATTCTTTAAGAGGAAATTAAATGACTTATAACGAGCTTGTTCAGTTTTTGCGTTCTGCTTTTCCTGCTTATATGAATGTTAAGATGGGTGAAGATGATATGCTTTGTGTGGAGGATAACAAGACAGATTCCCAGGCTTTTATAAAATACACGGGTGGTTTGGGCTTCTCTTTGCAAGGAGTAAAAAATGGAAACAAGACTGACACTAAGGTTTTTTCTTTTAAGAACGAAGCAGAGATGCTGGCAATAATCACGCCAAAAGTTATGGAATTAATGGATAATATTCGTAGGGTGTAGCTACAAGCTAACCTATTTTATATAGGTAGGTGGAGGGTATGCTATGCCAATGTTCACTTCGATAATTAAAAATAAGTCTACTTCTATTGGAGATAAATTACGAAAGTTTATTGTTGGTGAGGACGATGAGGAGTTAATTAAACGAGTAAAGAATTACGCGAATTGTGCTACTTACAGTGCAGATATTTGGGGGGATTCTTCCTCTGTTCAGTCTTTGGGTTTGTACCGAGAAATTCCAGCTATGTTAAGGGATCCTGTTATAAAATCATGTGTAGAGTCTATAATGGAGACTTCATTTCAGACGAGTGATAAAGGGAAGGTGCTTTGGCCTGTTTCTGAATATGAAATAATTAAAAAAGAGTTAGAGGATTTTCACGACCAGGTTAATATGAGTCAGAATGCTGTTACTACTGGTAATAATCTTCTTATTTGGGGTAACCTTCCTTTTAAGCATCATTTTAACTCTGAGGGTTTATTCACTCATTTCACCCCTATCCCTGATTTTACAAAGGTTATTCCTATCATAGTTTCTGGTAAGACTTTGGGTTTCATGGTGGGCAATCAATTCTGTTTTCCTTATGAGTTTACTTATTCTCAGCTAGAGTTTCACAAAAATCTGGGGGGTATTTTCAAGAGTAATTTTGTTCAGTTTTCTGGTTCTTCCGGCGGTGGGGATATGCTTGGGGAGGACTTTCAAAATGAATTTGTTATCGCGCCTTCTTATTTATCAGCGGCTGTCAGACCGTGGAAAAACATAAATATAATTGAAGATGCTTTACTTCTTAATCGAATGGATCAGTCTAATTATTACAGAATATTCTCAGTGCTGGTCGGAGGTAGCGTTTATTCGAAGTCGGCAATACGAACGCTTAATTACTATAGAAACTTGTTTAAGAAGGTTCGGAGGGTTTCTTATAATTCTTCTGGTATGGTTTCTCAGGGTGCGGGTAACGAGTTTGAGATAATTCTTCCTAAGACAGAAAAGCAGGGATTAGAAGTTACAGACGTGGGAGGAAATATTGATTGTAAGAGTCTTCGAGACCTTGACGTACAATACAACAAGCTTTTCGCGGCTCTTAAAGTTCAGCCTTCTCAGATTGGTTTTGGGGAAGAACAGACTAATGCTATAGGGGATACTAATGGTCAGTCTTATGATAAGCGTTTGGCTCGGACGTGTAAGATGTTGGTTTATTCTGTTCATAAAGCTATAAAAAACTTTGATTACTTGTATTTGCGTTCAAGGGGTTATGATGTGTCATTAGATGACTGGAGTTATGGTTCTGTTTCTCTTTCTGTATTGGAAGATCAGGATAGAGCTAATATGTTAGCTTCAGCTATTAAAAACTTGAAGGATGTAGGAGACGTTTTTAATTCTTTGCAGCTTCAGGAGTATAATAAACATTATTTGGTGGAGTCAGTGTTGGGAACAGCTTTATCTGCTACTGGTGTGGATGTAAAAGAATTATTGAAAGTTCCTGAAGGTCAAGAACAGCCACAGGGTGCTAATGGTCAGGCTGGCAGTACTCCTCCGTTGTTGGCTGGAGTTGATTTTAAACAGGTTTATTTAAAAAGTATGTTTGATACTATGGAGACAACTAATATTGCATCTCCTGATTTTATTAAATCTGCCAGGGAAAAACTATTAGAGGGGTCTAACTTAACAATGATTTCTTCTTCAGGGACTAATGTAGTGTTGGCTTCTGTTCTGGATGATGCTTCTGCTTATATGTACTCCGATGATACAGTTGTAGATTTATCTGGTCTTGTTGGGTTTATGCCGGGGAAAGCTTCACGTATTGTAAAGGATTTGAACAGTGTTAAGTCTAGGAAGTATGAAGATATGGCTGTTCTTGATTTTAACACTTCTATTTTGGTTCCCAGTAATTTGAAGTTGACTTTAGGGGAATATAACACGGCTGGTATCAGGGCGTTAGGTACTTGTTATGTGAATTCCAGGGGCGAGGTCATTATTACAGACAAATACGATCTTGCTACCTTTTTGCACATGAAGAATTCTGGTCTTTTGTCTTGTTTGGTTTCTAGGCTTTATCAGGTTCCTTAATTGTTTAGACTTTTTATATACATATCAACGAGGTCGTTGATATGGGTCAGTGGATTTTTGGTAAGGCTTCTCCTGTTTCTTTATCTGCTCAAGGAAAACAATTATTAAAATCGTCTAATTGTATAGTGAATGATTTTGTGGGAGATCACGGTTCTCCTAAAGAAGATATTTTGTGTACTTTTAGGAACGTTCCGGTTGCCTTTTGGGACGTGCCTACGCTCAATCAGATGGTATTCTCTCGCAAGCTATGGGAATGTCTGTTAGGTAACCAGTACCTGAAACAGTCAATGGAGAATGGTTCTCACTGGGGCGAGTCAAAGCACGCGGATCGGGATGAGGTTTATCTTGATGAGGTAGCTTGTAGGGTTAACAACTTTTGGCTTGGGGACAGTAACATTGTTTATGGGGATGTTGACATTCCAGACACTAGAAAAGGTCGGGATGTTTATAAGCTGGCTAGGATTGGCAGGGTGGGTATTTCCTCTAGGGGTTTTGGGGAATTGAGGGATACGGACAAGGGGTTAAAAGAGGTCATTCCAGACCAGTACATGCATGTGTGTTGGGATATGGTGGCTTTTCCTGCCGTTCCTGACGCTCATATGACTCTATTGACTGGGGACTCGCCTTACGAGGAAACTATAAATATGTCTACGGAGTTACGTAACTTGATTAATGAGGCTTACCAAAGGAACCCTCATGATAAGGCTTTACAGAGGTTGGTTTCCAATGGGAAAAAAGTTACTGGCAAGGCTTCTTTTATTTCCCCTGTTTCTTTAGAGAACGCCATTCTTTCCCACGAGATAAAGAAAATGCAGGTAATGGGTTATACACCCTTGCATTTTCGTAGTGGGTGTGGTATTATGTCAGCAGGTGGGACACGGAGCGTTGTGGAAGGTATTCATAAGTCTTTAGTTAAGCGTTACCCTGATCTTGTGTGGAGTCTGGATTCTGCTAAGTTACAAGCAGACGATGTTTATGAGGTGGTGTTTAGGTTTGTTCCTAAGAATAAACAGAACCTTGCTTCAACTAAGTTTGGATACGAAATTTTTTACGTGGATAGCCTAAGGAGAGCTCAGTGAGGGTTTTAGATAAAAATAGAAAGGTTATTTATAATGGGGATTCAGTGGACGGGGCGGCTGACGCTATAGCAACTACTTTAATGGCTGCTGAGAAAGAGATAATGGCTTCTGCTAATTATAATGCTAAACAGGTTACCTCTAGGGGTTCAAAAAAAAACAAATAGTCTCTTTTATTTCCCCTGTCTCTCTGGAAAACGCCATTCTTTCTCACGAAATAAAGAAACTTTCAGTTAAAGGTTATACACCCTTGCATTCTGGGAGTCATAGTTGTATAATGTCAATGGCTGGGACAACTTCTGACTGGATTGAGCAAATGTTTCATGGCTGGTTAAAGGATAAATATGGTCTTGGTTGGCAGTTGTCTCAAAAGCAAAGACCTTTTCATGTTCAGGATGGCTGGTACAAGGTTATTTGCTATCATGATTCTAGTCAGGGTTTTTCTAAGATTTTTTATGTGAAGAGAAAGGAAAATGGTGTTATTTCTATTAAGGAGTTATGATGTTGAATATTGAGTCTTTGCCGACTGTCTATGAGGGGACTTCTCTTGAAGAAGCAGGGAAAGCTGTAAGGGCTAGCTTGAAAAAAGCCTCTGCCAAGCGTCCTGTGTCATCTGGTTACCCTGATTTTAAATCTAAGGAGCAGGTAAAAAGATACTATATTGATAACTATATGGTGGCTACCACTGCTGTTCAGAAATTAAAAGACTTAGGTCTTTCTGAGGAGGAGGCTACTGATACGGTTCGGGATTGGCAGTACGAAAGGAAGTAGCTTAACAGTCTTATTTTTACTATAATTCAAAATAATTTAATTTCTCTCATTCGACAATCTGTCTAATTTTTCCTTGATTTATTTTTAATTCTTTCTCGGTTTCTATTTTCTTGTCTCTATATACCCATATCTTAATTTGTATTGTGAGGTACATGATATGGCAGTTTCAACGAGAGAGAATTTAAACGAAAAGGATGTACGGGAAGCCTTAGCTGGTAGGTTTCAAGGCGTTTCTGCGACAGTTGGGGGTAAGTCTAATGGTGTTTATAGTAACTTAATAGCTCAGTCAGCGGCGGCTTATCAAAGGAAGTGGAAGAGAGACCTTCCTGCTTCTTCTAAAGCAGTTTTAATGCAGTCTCTTGATAAGATGACGAGTATTTTTCAAAATCGTGATCATGTTTCAAAGGAGACTATTACTTCTGCGGTATCAGATATAACAAAGGTAGATAATCCTATAACTCTGGCTTACAACCTGATGTCTATTTTGATCCCTAACTTTGCTTATACTGAGGTTATTGGTATTCAGCCTATTCCTACAAAGGAATCTCCTGTTTTCTATCCGAGGATCGCGGCAAACGAAAACAGGAACAACGTAGTTAAAGGGTCTACTTTGTTGGGGTCTACTAACTGGGGTGAGAGTAATTCCTTTACAACCAATCAGGTAACATCTCCCCTTGCTTTATCTACGTCTTCTGTTTCTTCAACATTAACTGTGGTAGAGGGGAATATTATTCCGGGCAGTCTTGCATTGCAATTAAACCTTGCAGGTCTTGGTTCCTACGTGGTGTTTGATGATGGTAAGGGTTCATTGGTTCCTATTGTTGGTGTTACGGCTGATCCTGCTGGTACGGTTAATTATGCAACGGGTGCTGTTTCATTAACCTTAGTGGCTACAGCTCCTACTGGTTCTACTGCGGCTGTTCGGTATCGGTATGAATTTTCAGATACTACTAAACCTGCTCAGGCTGTTCTTGAATGGGTAACTGAGAAAGTACGTGCAGAACCTTATAGAATTCGCACCATCTATAAACTGGATGATTTTTTCCAGGTGAAGCAGGTTCTTAATGGTTACGATGTTGACTCGGTGTTGTCTTCTTCAGTCGCAGGTTATATCAACAAGGAAATCAGTGGGAATGTTTTTGATGACATTCTTCTGAAGGCAGATGCTGATTTTGCATGGAATTCAGTTGCACCTACTGGCGTTGCTTGGGCATTGCACCGGCTTTCGCTGTTGCAGACTTTTGTTAAGGCTAGTAATGGTATTCGTCAGAACATTGCACGTGCAGATGGTAATATTGCCGTTTGCGGTAATGAGTGGATGAATGCGATTGAGGTTCTTGGGGATGATCTTTGGAAGCCTGAAAAGTACGCTGAGACCCCGATAGGACCTTATGTTGCTGGTACTTTGGCAGGGAAAATCAAGATTATCAAGAATCAAGATTATCCTGATTCTAAAGCGGCAATGGTTTACAAAAGGGATGATGTGGACGCTTCCATTATCGGTGGTGTGTTTATTGGCTTATACGCCACTAATCCCATTGCAATGGACGATCTTTCAGTTATTCAGGGTATGGGCACTCAGTTTGGGTGGACAAAGACTTTTGATAACTCTATTGTGTCGCTTACGCTTCAGCAGTAGTTTTTCGTATACGTAGCCATAGGAAAATCCCTATGGCTACGTTGTAACTTTATTTTAAGGAGAGGTTTAAATGTCAACTGAAAAAAAGGGTGATTGTCCCGAAACTGTTTTAGTGATGCCTGTTAGTGGTAAATATTGTGAGGTGGTTTACTCTACAGAGGGTGGTGCTACTTCGTCTTATAGGGTTTGGAAGGTTAACCCTAATACTCCAGATACTTTTGGCACGAGGATTCCTTATGACGTAGCTGTAACTTTGTTAGGGAAGGTTCCTCCTGTTATCACTTTGGTTCCTGAGACTAAAGATGGTAAATTTGTAACCCAGCTTTTAAAGGAAGACCAGGAAAAGATACAAGCATCTCAGAAGTTAGGTTTTTCTGGGGGGAGAAATTATAACAGTGCTGGTGCTGCAACGGAGCCTTCCGGTGGTACAGGAGATTCAGAGGCTTTGAAAAAGACTTCTGCGTTATTGAAGGAGCAGGTTCAGAAGAATTCCGAGCTGGAGGGTCAGTTAAGTGCTTTGACAGACAGGCTTGCAAAATTAGAGGCAACTGTTCCCAAAACGAAGTAATTAAATCATGGTTTCATTACGAAAGCGTCTTAAAGCGGATTTAATTGCTTCTTTGGAGAATCGCACTTCTAAGATGCCTATTGTGTTGGATCGGGATGATTTTAACTTGCACGTAGAGCGTGGTGTTAGGAAGCTAAATGATATGCTTTTTAACCCACGCTCTGTGTTATTAACAAACGCTGCTAATGGTTTATTGGATGTTACTGCTTTTCATATGGACGAGGTAACTAACGTTTATTATTCCCAAGACACCGCTAATAATTTGCTTGCTGGTATGGATTTGGGTATTGGTCTTTTACCTCTTGTGAGTTCTCCAGGTATGTTTTCTTCTTCTCTTGAGTCTATGATTGATTTTCTTATCTTAAAAAATGTAACAAATATGCTTCAAAGAAAAATGCAAAATGCTACAGATTACACCTTGCTTCCATTGGATGTTAACGGGCATCAGTATTTGCAGGTTCAAAATCCAGGTAATTTGTTCTGGGTAGAATATTTAACTTATATAAACCCCGACGATTCTGAGTGGGATTTGTATGAGAATGAGTTTTTGTTTCTGTTGGAGTTATGTTATGCCTATATCTGTCATGCTCATACTGAGACTTTGGCGCAGGTTTCAATTTTGGGTGCTGGGAAGGAGGCCGTTCAGCTTTTGCAGTATTGGGATAAAAAGATAGAAGATATAATCAAGGCTTTTCAAGACAGCTCACTTATTAGTTACATTGGTTAACAGGATGTAAAATGGAAATAATTACTAAGAACAGGTTGCCGTTAAAATATCTTTTAGATATTTGCAAGATTAATTCAAAGGCATGGGATTACGGTTTTGAAGGCTGTTCTATATTTAATTACTGGCTCTGTATTTGGTATTGTTTGACGGATTATGTGAGCCGTCAAAATAACTTTGTTATTCTGGCAATAGATAATAATGTTTGTCTGGGGTATATAATGGCGAGTATTGCTGGTAAACCTATGAGGTTTCACCCAGTATTATTTATTATAAATGTGTTTGTCTCTCTTTTATTACTTTGTAGCAAGCAAGGCAGACAAATACTTGCAAATTATAAGCTGTATTTATATCATCTGGATAAAACTGTTCATTTAGGTAAAACCATTTTGTTAGGAGCCAATTACAAAAGAGCGTCTAGTATAATAAGTGTTGCTGTTTCTCTTGATCACAGAAAATCGGGTATCTATAAGTTGATGACAGCGTGGCTTATGGAAAGTACGGATGGGTATTTTGTTTTTCATACTTCTGAGGAATCCCTATACCAGGCTCATGAAGCGGTTGGTTATAAAAGATTATATGAAATACCCTACCCAAAATTTAATAGTATTTGGGATATTAGTAGCTATGTGTCTTTTATCATGTACGGGAGTAAAGAAACATTAAACCTCAACAATTACCAAACAAAATAATTTTTATACACAGTTGTTACATTATTCTTCTGTGTTAATTTAGTTTTATTCTAATGTGATGAGGGGGGAAGGAAATATGAAAGCAGAGGCTATTCAAAAGAAAGAAGGTTTAAATGAAAAAATAACTGCTTATCTTTTAAATGAAAGGTCTTCTTTAATTGACAAGGGTTATGATGAAGATGAGGCAGGGCTTGCAATAGCAAATTGTCTTCCTTTTTGTATTTTTAAGTATGCTCTGGAGTCTGCTAGGGGTTCCGCATTTCGCTAAACGATTTCTTGTAAGTTCTTCGTATAAGAGGATGGGGCAGAGCTTTGCTATCTTCCTCTTTGCCTCTGTTTATGGAAGGTGCTGCAAGCCCTTCCATAAACTTTATATACATTGTGTATGGACGACTTTGTTGTAATATTCCGAAACGATAATGATGTTCTAGATTGGGGGCGTGTCTCTGCTGAGTCTCTTTCTGAGGCGAGGAAGCAAGGGAGGAAGTTTGGTACAGTTCAACTTCTTTTTCCAATGTCTGATTTAAGAAATATTATCAATGGCATTGATCCTCAGTCGGGTAGGGTTGATGCAGATGTGTTTAACTTTGTACAGAACCTTTCTTCATCTATTAAGCCAGTGGTTATTCGAATATCTTCTTCTGTTAATTCTAATCATATTTCTAAAGCTGTTGATACTGTTAAGAGGTTTTTAGATAACGTTGGGGCTTGGTATGAGCACCATAGGAGTAAGAAATCCGGTAGCGAGTACTTTCTGGTTGAGAGACCTGATGATCGTTTATCTCCTGAAGTTGATGTACGGGTTTCGGATCACAACCTTCCTTATATGTACGACCAGCCTGACTTGGACATCGACCCTGACTCTCCTTCCCGTTCTGGTTCTTATTCTGTTCCAGAGGCCATAGACTTGCTTGAGGGCTTCTTTGACGGGGACTATGTGAATATCATTGAGGGGGAGCCTATCGCGTCTTCTCAACGTTTTTATACACCCTTGTATTCAGGCAGGAGACAGGCTATACTATCCTCAGTTGTTCCAAAGGTAAACGTGGGGAATCCTATAATACAAAGAATGGTTGACGAGGTTTCCGCTGTGCTTAGGGGTGTGCAAGACAAATATTTTCCTCGTATTCAGTGCGTGAATGCTGAACGGAGAGGGGATTTGTTTGTGCTTTTGTTTGTGGCAGAGGGTAAGACAAAAGGGTTTAGAGTTGGTGTTGCTTGTGGTACGGATGGTTCTGTTCAGCAAGTTTTAGCTTTTGTAGACGGCTTTCAAATAGGGCTGCCTAAAGTTCTCCCTACAAAAGATGCCTTAAGGGAGTGGTTGGATTGTGTTGGTATAGTGGTAAATAAAGGAATGGAATATGCTAACAGATGAATTAAAAGCTTATGCTGAAGAGGTTGGTTCTGCCCTTTTAGCAAAACATCTAAATCAATCTGTTGTTATCTCTAATAGAATTAAGAACAAACAAAGTCAAGATGTTAAAGAGGGTGTTATGTTATCAGAAGAAGCTTTGGCTGATATTAGGGAGTTTGCAGGTAAGCTCGCTAATTACTTACAGTCCAATAAACTTCCTGTTAAACAACGTAATCAGTCTAAGAGTGTAGTTTTATCGAAGCACAGACCAATTTTCAATTCAAAAGAGATGCTTTCTGGAGGGGTTTGGGTAAGTCCCCACGGAGATATTTTTGGTGTTCCCTTAACTCATGTAAGAGCTGTAGTGGAAGCTCCTGAGAAGTTTGGTTTTTCTATTGAACAAATAAAGTCTATCTTTAATAAACATAACGAGGGCATTGGTTCTGAGGG
>JGI24698J34947_10000472_pt1 | contig 18814 bp, 21 predicted proteins | sample TergutMp193P3_FD_34947 | JGI IMG/M metagenome (IMG submission 34947) | reverse complement strand
TGATTTTCGATTATGGGCGTATGCTTCAAAACGAAAGCGACACGACATTGTGAGGTGATGACCGTGGCTATTATTTTACGGCTTGATAGGGTAATGGCTGACAGGAAAATATCACTTAACGAACTTGCGGGAAAAGTGGGAATTGCCAATGTAAACCTGTCTAACATAAAAACAGGCAAAATCAGCGCAATACGTTTTTCTACCCTTGATGCTATATGTGATGTCCTGGATTGCCAGCCCGGTGATATACTTGAATACAAACGAACAATGAATGAAGATGAAAGCCCTGGCTCTGATAAATAAGTCTTTCCGTGTATTATCGCGACCTATGTTTTTCTCCGTGCCCTCCGTGTTGTACTCCGTGTTCTCCGTGGTTATTTCTGCACGACACAAAATAAATTCCCATCAGGATCTTCCAGTACAACATAATCGGCATCAACTTCATATCTCCATTCATATTTTTTCGCGCCAATATTCAGCAGCCTTTTAACTTCATTTTCCTGATCATCGGTATATAAATCCAGGTGTATCCAATTTCTTCTATCCCTCTTTTTATTCCGTTTTTGAAATGAAAGGTTTGGCCCTGTCTTTTCAGGATCGGTCAGTATTGCCCAATCATCTGTTATTGGCTCTCTTGGGTAATAATTTAGTGCCTTTCCCCAGAATTCTATCATCTTATCGAATTCAAAACAGTGAATGACAATAGAACCTATTTTCATGTCTTTCTCCGCGTTCTCTGCGCCTTCGCGCCTCTGCGTGAGCTCTTCTTCATAGTTGTTCTTAGCGCCTCCGGCTCCTGGAAAGAAGAAACAGCCGCAAGAAATTCATAATCGCCGTCAGTGCCGAAGCCACGTAGGTCAGCGCTGCCGCGGTGAGGACTTTTTTCACTCCCTTGAGTTCTTCCGCGGTGAGCACGTTGCCGCTTTTTAGGATCGCGAGGGCCCTGGCGGAGGCGTTGAATTCCACCGGCAGGGTGACGATGTAGAACAGTACCGCGCCGCCGAAAAGGAGCAGCCCGATATTAATCAAAAGCGGAAAGGAAAAACCGAGCCCGGCGATGGCAAGCCAGGGCCCCATAGAAGAACCTATGTTCGCGACGGGCACGAGGGTGCTGCGAAGAACCAGCGGGCCGTAGTGCTTGGCGTGCTGGATGGCGTGGCCGGTCTCGTGGGCCGCCACCCCGACGGCGGCAATTGAGGGTTGGGCGTACACGGGCTCGGAGAGGCGCAGTTTCTTGGCGCCCGGATCGTAGTGATCGGTGAGGGAACCCTGGACAGGCTCAATGGCAACGTCGCTTATGGAATTGTCCCTTAAGAGAAGCGAGGCCGCGTCCTGACCGGTTATGTTTTTCGAGCATCGGACGCTGGAATACTTCGAGAAAGTTGACTTTACCATGATCTGCGCGATCATAGAAAAAATAAGCGTCGGTACAACCAGGATTAAATAATAAATATCCATCTTATTGCCCCTTGATAAGCTTTATACAATTCCGTGTTTAAGTCAAGAAAGCCCGAAAAATGTTTCACGTGAAACATCAGAACTTCCGCGAACCCGGCTTAACGAGGGGGACGCCCTTCTTGCAGAGCTCGCATTCCCCGGCGTCCCAGTTCGCCGCGTCCAAGCGGCTGGCGGCATAGAAGGGCCACGCCAGTTCCACGCCGGAAGCGCGGCGATCCACAATACACGCCAGCGCGGCGATTTTGACACCCCTCTCTTCCAGCGCCCTGGCGCATTCCCCGGAGGATTTGGCGGTGGTGACAACGTCCTCGGCGATGAGGATATTCTGGTCGGGCTCAAGTTCAAAACCTCGGCGCAAGGTCATAGCGCCCGATTCGTCCCTTTCGGTGAAAAGCGCCGGGAGCTCGAGTTGTCGCCCCAGCTCGTACGCCACGATTATGCCACCCATTGCCGGGCCCACAACTGCGTCGATTTTCAGTTTCCCCGCTTTCATGTCCGCCTTCAGTTTTTCTACGACCCCGGAAAGTGCCGCCGCCGCCCTGTCCGGGTACATCAGAAGCCGGGCGCACTGAAAATAGCGATCACCGTGCCTGCCGGAGGAAAGGAGAAAATGCCCCTCAAGAAGGGCCCCGGATTGCTTTAGTAAAGCGATAGTGTCATTCATGCAAAGAGTATAGCACAAAAGGTGGGTTAGATATCCAATGAAAGGCCTTCTTTTGAAAGCATAAATTCGAGATGGTTTTTCGTCTTGTTTATTATGTCCTGGGCAATACTCTTGAGTTTTTCATCTGTGTGTACCGGGTTATAATGAAATCCTATCAATGTTTTGACTCCTGCCAGCTTGGCATTTTCGACTGCCATCGTGTAGGTAGAATGACCAAAACCCTGAACTATCATTTTATCGGAATCATATTCTTCATCCGTATATTGGGTATCGTGGATCATTACATCCGCGCCTTTCGAAAAAGCAATTACACGTTGATCNCCGCCCCTTCGTGATTCAAGATCCCAAATACAGGCGAGTGATTTTTTTGTCTCGACGTCTGTAATTCGATAGTAAACGGCCCCTTGTTGCGGGTGTGAAGGCGCAAATGANTGCATTATTNTTACTTCAAGCAGATGATTACCGGGGTCTTTNTTTGGCCTTCCTTCCGGGCCAATGTACAAAGTTTCTCCATCTTCAACAACGCCATGAATACGTTCACTCTTGAGGTCTTTATATTCAATTGGATATGTTGGNGGAAACATTTTATCCCTTAGTATCGATCCCACGTTCTTCTTTAGAGAGGAAGGCCCCAATAAATGTATTATGGTACCTGGAATAAAATTTGGACCAAAGAAAGTAAAACCCTCCGTGTGGTCAGGGTGAAGGTGTGTGAATAGCAATGTAAATTCTTTGTTTATCGAGCCATTAAAAAGCCCTGGAAGTATGAATTTTCCGGCTTCTATTATTCCAATTCCGGCATCGATGAATAGTGGAATAGTCTTCCCATTATGTTCTTTTGTGATCATGACAGAGGCTGTTCTTCCCCCATATTCCATCATCTTTATGTTGGGAACCGGATAACTACCTCTTACNCCAAAAAANGTCACTCTCATATCTTTCTCCTGTTAATCAAGGTAATTCAATATCAGAATTNGCCTAAAAAGTCAATGATACAGGCCCGGAGCTCCATCCTGTCTATACCCCAGTTTTTGCCGAGGGTTTTAAGCAATTTGTCAGAAAGATTCATAAACCTGTGAAAGACGGGTTCCCCGGGTGTCAGCAGGGCGGGAAGCAAATCGGGAAAGGGGTTGCGGTTGACAATGGTTTCCCAGAAGCGCGCGAAGTTTTTGAGCCGCTCGAGTTCGGCGGCGGGGAGTGCGCCGGTTTCGATGACCTCGTATGGGGGAGCGGGCGAGTAACGCATTTTGTGGGTTTCGTCGTGGCGGGCGATAGGGGTTCCGAAGGGGGTTCCGGGGAGGCGCTTGAGTATGCCCAACTGAATCTCGAACGGCGTGTCGGAGGGCGGCTTGGAATCCGATAGCGCCTGCCAAAGCGAATCGAAGCCCTCCCCAAAGGAGGCAAGGCTTTCCCCCGGAAGGCCCGCGATGAGGTCGGCGTGGATAATGGCGTTGGTTTCGGCGCGGAGGAATCTCAGCGTTTCCAGTTCCTCCGGCTTTTCGGAAGATTGGGGATTTCTCGGGAGCTTGATAAGCGTCGCCGTCTCCTTGTTCAGGGTCTGGATTCCCAGTTCAAGGCGTAGGGTTCCGGGAGGGAAGCGGCGAAGGCTTTCTTTCAATGCCTGGGGAAAAAGCGACGGAACCATCTCGAAGTGAACGCAGATTGGCCTTTCCGGGGATGCGTTTCCGGTTTCAATTTTTTCCAGAAAGAAATCCATGATTTTTACCGCCCGGTCTATGTCCAGGTTGAAAGTCCTGTCGAGGAATTTGAATGTCCTGCCGCCCCGGTCAACGAGGATTTCCATTTCTGCCAAAAAAGGCTCCAGGGGGAATTCNCGTACTTTCCCCAAGCCGCCCTGGCAGAACTCGCAGCCAAAGGGGCAGCCNCGGGAGGCNTCCACNTAGACGAGCTTCCTCCGTAGATCCTCATCGGTATAGAGCCGGTAAGGGAGATCGATTTCACTTAGGTTGACCGCTGCGCCGGTACGGTTTATAAAAGTCGCCCCGGCGGTCTTGTTCCGCCGATGATCTCCGCGTGAAATTTCGTGGCAAAGCGCGCGAAAGCTTTCCTCGCCTTCGCCCCGGATCACGAAGTCGGCGTGACGGAAGATCTCCGCCTCCTCGGGCAACCAGGAAACTTCCGGCCCGCCAAGAACCACAACCGGCTTTTGCTGCGGCTCTTCATCGTTTCCGTTTGCAAGCCATTCTTTTTCCAGGGCCTCAAGCAGTTCAATAGTCGCGAGGTGGTTCCATATTGAAACGGAAAGGCCGAGGATTTCAGGCTGGGCGGCGAGGATCGGCTCAACTTTTTCTTTCAGGGGCTGGCGAAGCGCGAATTCAAGGATTTCGCATTGTTCTTGAAGCGCCCCCAAATTTGCCTTTAAGAGGCGAAGGGCGAGGGACGGGTGGATCCACTTTGCGTTGATTGTGGCGAGGATTATTCTAGCCAAACATATTCCTGGTGCCGGTCTGCCATTCTTCCCTGGCTTCCATCACAAGGCGCTCCACTTCCTGCCAGTTATTTGCCCGCGGGCCGGGAATTTCCCGGTTGGTGGAATTTGAAAAAACAATTGTTTTACAGCCCTGATCCCTCAGGCGGATTATGTTGGACGGCGAGTCGTCAATGTATACATGGGCGCCTACCGCCCCCTTGTCCGCCATGAAACAGAGGTCCCAATAGGGGATGTCCCAGGAATCAAGCCACTCGACAGTCTGGGAAATTGTCGCTTTATGGAAATATTTCAGGAAAAGCCTGTGGGTGATGATGCGAACCCTGATGCCCCTGCTGTTGAGTTTTCGCAGAAATGCGGGGGCGTCTTCGATGGGTTCCATGTCCCGAAAAAGGTGCCGCTGTGTTACCGCGAAACGGTGCAGCCTGTCGTAGCCGCCGTATTCGTCAAGGCCCCATTCTTCAAGTCCGTAGCTAACTTCGGTCGTCAGCGAGTCCATTGGCTTGTTGAGCCAGTCGGCGGCGATCTTTCTCATGGCGCCGTAGAAGTCACCGACCACCCCATCCAGGTCAACGCCCAAGATAAAACTGCTCTCGTCCATCAGTACAACAACCTCGATATAAGTACCACTATACTGTGCTCCTTAACTTTATAGGCAGACGGTTTTTCCAGCATCGCTTCTTTTCCCGAAGTCAAAATATCATCCGGGGAGGGAAGGCCGGTGTCTATCGCCCTTACCCATTTTTTGCCGTCCAGGGGATCGCAGACTTTGAAGTCCACCGCTTTTCCTCCCCCGTTTATCATGATGAAGAAATCGTTATCGTCCCGGTCAGATAGAATTTCCGCCTTGCTGCCTTCCATCCTGAAGGCGAGGCATTGGCCAATCGTGTCCCAGTTTGGGGTACCTCCCTTTTCGTCAAACCAACTGATATCAGGTATTCCTTTGTAAGCACCTTCCCTGCCCGTGTAAAATTCGGATCGCATGAAAGCCGGATGGCGTAGGCGGAACGCGATCATCTCTTTTACGAACCGGTAATAGTCTGGGCGCTTTTCAAGGAACGACCAATCGTACCATGAGATCTCGTTATCCTGGCAATAGGCGTTGTTGTTGCCACCCTGGGTGCGTCCCATCTCGTCCCCTCCGAGGATCATCGGGGTACCTAGCGAAACCATCATCGAGGCGATGAAATTCTTCATTTGGACAAAACGGAGGTTTTCGATTTTTTGGTCATTTGAGGGGCCCTCGACGCCGTAGTTGGCGCTGTTGTTGTTGTCCCCCCCATCCCTGTTTCTTTCGCCGTTTGTGTCGTTGTGCTTTCTTTCGTAGGAAACCAGATCCCTCAGGGTGAAGCCGTCGTGGCTGGTAATGAAGTTCACCGAGTGGAAAGGCTTGCGGCCATCCCGGAGGTACAGGTCGGAACTGCCCGCGAGCCGGGTCGCGAGGAAGCGGGTTTGCTTTGTGTCGCCGCGCCAGTACCGGCGCAGCTCGTCCCGGAAGCGGTCGTTCCATTCTGCCCAGCGTCCGCCGGGGAACCAGCCCACCTGATACGCGCCGCCCGCGTCCCAGGCTTCGGCGATGATCTTGGTGTTGCTCAGGATCGGGTCTTCCGCGATGCGCTGTAACATCGGCGGGTTTTCCATCAGCCTGCCGCTTTCGTCGCGGCCCAGGATGGAACCCAGGTCGAAGCGGAAACCGTCCACGTGCATTTCCATCACCCAGTAACGAAGGCAATCCAAAATAAAAGTACGCACCACCGGGTGATTGCAGTTAACAGTATTGCCGCAGCCGGAGTAATTTTGGTAGTAACGCCTGTTCTGGTTCAGTATGTAATATATTGTATTGTCAAAGCCCCGGAAAGAAAAAGTCGGCCCCATCTCACTGCCTTCGGCGGTGTGGTTGAAAACAATGTCGAGGATGACTTCAAGTCCGGCCTTGTGAAGCTCCCGGACCATTTCCTTGAATTCCCTTACATGGCCCCCCGGCGTGCGGTCCTGTGCGTACGAGCTTTTCGGGGAGAAAAACGCGACAGTGGAATAGCCCCAATAGTTCACCAGCCGCCTGCCGGTTTGAGGGTTTATCGTGGAAAGCTCGTTCTCGTTGAATTCCTGTATGGGGAGGAATTCCAGGCTTGTTACGCCGAGGTCCTTGAAGAAGGGGATTTTCTCGATTACCCCACGGTAGGTTCCCGGGGCGGAGACGCCGGAGCTGGGGTGCCTTGTGAGGCTTTTCACATGGGTCTCGTAGAGGACGCTGAAGCGCAGGGGATAGTTGAGGGGAAGGTCTCCCTGCCAGTCAAAATTGTCATCCACCACAACGCAGCGCGGGTTGGCGTATAAATCGTTGGTGTATGAGTAGGAAAGATCCTGTGACGCCGCATAGGGATCGTAGCCCCTGCTGTTCTTGAAATCCCAATCAGACAGATCGGTCAGGGCCTTGGCGTAAGGATCGATTAGCGTTTTGTTTGAGTTAAAACGATGCCCCTTTTCAGGGTGATAGGGCCCTTCGGCACGGTACAGATAGCAGGTGCCCTCCGCCAGGCCGGGAATGAAGCAGTGCCAGATGTCGCCTGTACGGTTGGTCTTGGGACTTAACTTGATTTCCTTATGGTGACTTCCCTGTTCAGCGGATTCAAAAAGAATCAGGGTTACCAAAGTGGCGTGCCGGGAAAAAACGGCAAAGTTGACTCCCCCGTTGATTAACGTTGCTCCGAGGGGCAGGGCCTTGCCGTTTTCGACGGTGAAGTGACCGAAGGCCATAAGTATAGTATAGCACAAAATTGGGAATTCTGCCATTAATGGGAATCGACCCGCAGCGCTTTATTTTCGTGCTGCCCGGAACAGCTCCACGAAACGACGCGGGGAAACCTCCTGGGCCCCGAGGCTGGTCTTATAATCGAGGGGCATTCCAAAATCGAGGAAGTCAAAACCCGCCTTGTCCAGCCATTGCGCCATCAAAATCATCTGAACCGTCCCGGCGCTGCTTTCATCGTGGTATCCTGAATAGCTGGTATATACCTGTCCCGTAACAACACCAAATTCACCCGCCTTGAGTTCCCCGTCCCGGTAGACCTCGAAGGAGACCGGCTTTGAGCGCAGGTCTTTTCTCTTGTGTATNCTTTTTAGATTTTCAACAAGTGGAGGGGTCAGCCAGGCGTCGCCGTGGGNCTGCACGCATTTATCAAGGACGAGATCGAAGTCCGTGTCCACCCGCAGCTCATACCGGGGAAGAAAAGGGTGAATGCTTTTTTTGACGCGCAAATCCGGGAAGAACAGCACGGATCGGACAAGGTGGAGTTTGGGGAGGAGGATGTAGAAGGGCTCTTCCCGCCCTTCGGTGAGTGCCGCGGACATGACCAGGAAGCCGACCTCCATAAGCCTGCCGATAAAATCTTCGTCAAAAATGGCGGCGACGCAGAATTCTTCATTATACTCAGTTTTCAGCAGTGCGTCTACCAGCCGATCACAGTTGTCTTTCGGGTCAATGAAAACGTGCCCCGATGGCAGGTAGCGGATACGGTAAGCCATTATAGGAGAATTGTACGCTCCAGAAGCTTCTTTGTCGAGAAGAGCGGTTGTATTGACTATTTTTTGTTTTATTGCAATCTTTTATCTAACTATGTTTACGTCGCCGCCCAATGCCAGTAAAGCCCTCCCCAAAGAATACCGGAGTATTGCGGACAAGCTTTTTCCCCCGAGGGGATTTTCCCAGGGAAAGGGGCCTTCCGTGGAAGCCGCCAGGGCCTTTGCGGAAATACTCGGTATAGGCGAGGACTACAAGCGGCTTTGGAATATCTATAAGGCAGGCGAAGTCGAGGGGAATTTTTTAAATCACTTCCAGAACAACCTGGACCTTTTGATTCAGAAAACCTGGGTTGAGAAAGCAGACGAGAACCGCAAGGATGACTTGCTGGACAAGGTGATCCCCTTCATCGCCCTTATCGAAAAAAAGGATTACCCCGAGGCCCTGAAAGAATTCGGCGCCATTCTGGAAGAACTGGCGTACCTCTTTTTCGGCGTCCAAAGCCAGAAAGACGACTTTGCCGAATATGCCCTGCGTATCGACGTCAGCATAGGGCTTTTCTGGTGGTACGGCGGGCAGATCAACAGCGTCAAAGGCGCCGCCTGGGTGAAGACCGTCGATCAAAGCGTGCTATACGCGCTTTTGCTTCTTGGAATTTGTTATTTGACGAATTTTTAACTTTACCGTGCCCCTGAAGCATGGGAGGAGTGTTTATGGAAACGAAAACAGCAACCGAATCCGCCGATTCCGGCAGTTCGGATTTTATCAGTGAGTTTATCAAAGAAGACCTGAAAAACGGACGCTATAATTATGTCCACACCAGATTCCCCCCTGAGCCAAACGGCTGGCTTCACATAGGCCATTGCAAGGCGTTCATGATCGACTTCATCATGGCGGAGAGGTTCGGTGGGAAATGCAACCTGCGCTTTGACGATACCAACCCGGAAAAGGAAGACCAGTCCTATGTGGACGCCATCAAGCGGGACATCAAATGGATGGGCTACGATTGGGAGGACCGGGAGTTTTACGCCTCGGATTATTACGAGTACCTTTACGACCTCGCGATTAAGATAATTAAAAAAGGGAAGGCATACGTCGACGACCTTTCCGATGAGGAGACAAGGGAGTACCGGGGAACCGCGGTTCCCGACAAGAACAACATAACCATCACGCCTCCGGGGCGCAACAGTCCCTGGCGGGATCGCGGCGTGGAAGAGAACCTCGACCTCTTCGCGAAAATGCGCGCCGGGGAATTCGCCGATGGGGCAAAAACCCTCAGGGCCAAAATCGACATGGCGCACCCGAACCTCCTCTTAAGGGACCCGGTGATGTACAGGATTCGCCGTGAACACCATTACCGCGCCGGGGACAAGTGGTGCATCTACCCCATGTACGATTTTCAGCACCCCCTTTCGGACGCGAAGGAGGGGATCACCCACTCGCTCTGTTCCCTTGAGTACGAGATTCACCGGCCCCTTTACGAGTGGTTCATCCGCGAGGCTGAGGTGTTCCCGTCAAGGCAGATAGAGTTCGCCCGGCTCAACATGACCCGCACCGTGATGAGCAAGCGCTGGCTCCTGCGGCTTGTGGAGGAAAAGTTTGTCTCCGGCTGGGATGATCCCCGAATGCCTACAATCGCTGGGCTGCGCCGCCGGGGCTATACTCCGGCTGCGATTCGCAGTTTCATCTCGCAGGTGGGAATCGCGAAAACCGACAGCATGGCGGACATTGCCTTCCTCGAATACTGCCTTCGGGAGGATCTAAACAAGACAAGCCGCCGGGTGATGGCGGTGTTGAAGCCGCTGAAACTCATCATCGACAACTGGCCCGCAGGGACTGTCGAGGAAGTCGAGGCGGTGAACAACCCCGAGGATGAATCCGCCGGAAAGCGGAAGATTCCTTTTTCGGGTGAACTCTGGATCGAGCGGGAGGATTTCGAGGAAGTCCCGCCGCCCAAGTATTTCCGTCTCTATCCGGGCAACAGCGTGCGCCTCCGTTACGGTTACATCGTCACTTGCACGAGCTGTGAGAAGGACGCATCGGGAAACATCACCGCCGTGCATTGTACTTACGATCCAGAAACACGAGGCGGGAACGCGCCGGACAACAAGAAGGTGAAAAGCACCATTCACTGGGTGTCCGCTTCTCACGCGCTTCCCATCGAGGTCCGGCTTTACGATTATCTTTTCGCTGTGGAAAGGCCAATGGAAGTTGAACCGGGGAAGACCTTCCTCGACAACCTCAATCACAATTCACTTGAGGTGATTGAGAACGCCTGGGCGGAACCCTGCCTTGGGGAAGCCAAAGCCGGGGATCGTTTTCAGTTTGAGCGGCTGGGCTACTATGTGAGGGACACTGACGATGGCGCTTCAAGGCCCGTGTTCAACAGGACTGTGGGGCTAAGGGATACCTGGGCGAAGATAGCGAAAAAGGGGTAGGGAACAGAATTGTTATTTATTTACGGTTATTACACAGTTTTTCGGCATCGGCAATGTCCATACTTCTACCGCTTGCCGTTTTATTTTTGACAAGGTCGTCTTTTGATATTACAAAAACATCTGTGTCCTCAATCCTGATTATTGCTTTTCTGGAATAACACTCGTCTATATCAATACCGTCCGCCGCGTTTATGATATCGATTTGCATTGGCGGGCTTCCCAATCTGATGACGCGGCCTTTCTCNATAAAACGTTCCATATCAACAGGTGGAGCGCCAAAAGCCGCGAGCGCCTTTTGCAGTTTCGNTAAATTGCCGCTGTCAATCGCGACAAGAAAATCGATGTCCTTTGTCGCCCTTGGATTTCCATACAACCCGACAGCCCACCCGCCGACAAGCAGGTAGCGAACATCATTTGAGTTCAAGTATCGTATAAAATCTTTGAAGTCGTCCGGTAGTTGCCTCTGGTCCATAGAAACATTCTCTTAAATANGTTATTGTTTGCAGTTTTTCTTTTGCTGTTGCGTGGCTCCAGTANTCAATGTCCTGCTCGTCAAGNGCTTCATTGCTGTCAGCAACAACAATTTGCTTTCTATCCATTTTACTCGCAAACGGCACAGGTTAATTCCTCTTAATCATTAATGTTATGCTTTTTTCACAAAAAATCAAGCGAAGAAGAACATAAAGGTACCTGGTGCCCCCAGAAAGTGATAGTCTATTTCACCGCTTCCAGTCTATACTCTTTCCATGGAAACACGGCTTTCAGAAAAACTCCGGGTAGGCATCCTGTTTGGCGGCAAGTCGGCGGAACATGAGGTTTCCCTACAGTCCGCGAAAAATGTGTATGATGCGATAGACCGGGAAAAATACGAACCAGTGCTTATCGGGATTGATAAAGACGGACGCTGGCTTTTGAGCGATGAGTCACGGTTTCTGCTTGACGCGGACGACCCCCGGCGCATAAGGCTTAACCCTTCGAGCGATACCGTCGCGCTTGTTCCCCATGGCAGGGGGACAATCGAGTATTTATCCGCCGCCAAAAATAGCAGGGCGATAGACGTGGTTTTTCCCATACTTCACGGACCCTTTGGCGAGGACGGCACGGTTCAGGGCCTTCTTAAGCTGGCGGATGTTCCCTTTGTGGGTGCGGGGGTACTGGCGTCTGCGATGGGCATGGACAAGGATGTGATGAAGCGCCTCCTGTTGAACGCGAATCTTCCCATCGCCAAATTCCGCTGTTTCCGTTCCGGAGAAAAAATCCCCAACTATGAAGAGTTATGTGCCGTTCTTGGCTCGCAGTTTTTTGTCAAACCCGCCAACATGGGTTCTTCTGTGGGGGTGAGCAAGGTTCATAACATAGAGGAGTTTCTTCCCGCTTTGAACAGCGCTTTTGAATACGACACAAAGGTGATAATCGAGGAGTTTATTCNGGGCAGGGAACTGGAATGCTCGGTTTTGGGAAACAGTGAGCCCGAGNCTTCCGTTCCGGGGGAAGTAAAACCCAACCACGAGTTTTATTCCTACGATGCAAAGTACATAGACGAAAAGGGCGCGGTTCTGATCATACCGGCGGAACTGCCCGCCGAAACCTCCCGGCGTGTGCGAGAATTGGCCGTGGAGGTTTTCAGGGTCCTTTGCTGCGAGGGGCTTGCCCGCGTGGACTTTTTCCTGAAAGAAGACGGAACCATCATCGTCAATGAAATCAACACCATGCCGGGATTCACAAGGATCAGCATGTACCCGAAACTCTGGGAGGCTTCGGGCGTGTCCTATACAAAACTGATAGACCGGTTGATCCGCCTTGCCCTTGAGCGCTTCGAAAAGGAAAAAAAGTTAAAGACCAGCGTTTAGGAGGGTGCGGGCAAGGCCGCTGCTTGCCGCCGTGTAATTGGGGTTGAGCACGAGCGCCCGTTCATACGCGGTTATCGCCTGGGTGTAATCCCCGACCGCCTCCCGAACACTGCCAAGCCTGTACCACCATAGATCGACGCCGGGCTCAAGCCTTACCGCCGTTGAGTAGGCNATGTCCGCGTGACGGAAATGTCCCCTGTACCTGTAAATCTCGCCGATGAAAAAATACGCCACCGANGCCCGTTCGCCCCGTGGCACNGAATTGGTATANCGCTGCATGTACCGCAGGGACGTGTCATGGTCATCAAGATAGAAATACGCCTCGCCCATGGTTTCAATNATTCGATATTCGTCCGAGTAGATATCAAGCCCGCGCTGTCCCCATGTGATCACTTCCGAGTATCTTCTCAGGCGCTGAAGCGCCCATGTAAGCGCAACGTAGCTGTTCCTGTTGGCTGTATTGCCGAATATCTCCTGCCTGGAAAGATATATGGCTTCGTTATAAAAAACCTCCGCTTCAGCCATGCGGTTGAGGCTTTCCAGGTTCCGGCCGGTATTGTAGTTCCAAAGCGCGTCCTGGTTGTTTTGACCGAAGGCCGGACAGAAAACGAGAAGAACGAAAATTGTTGACAACACGGTCTTTTTCATGTTTCTAAAACCTCGTTGAATACGCGATTGTCATCAGGGCAGCCGTTGCGACAGCACATGATCCTCACGAGAGAAGCGTGACATTCGCCCATACGTATAGAATCCATGATTACGCGGGCATTGGCAAGCCCATTGACGGTGAGAATACCGGGCGTGTTAATATTTTCGGTAGAGGCATCGCCGGGACTGTCAAAAGAGCTTTCGGTCAGATTTTTAATATCAATGCCCGCCGTGCGTAGTATCGCGGCGAGTTCACCTGCTGTCAACGCAAAGCCTGTGTTTTCGGATTGCGTGATTTCAAACTTTGTTGCGATACATGAGGTAATGGATATGTGTATGATTTTTGATACACCAACGTCTTCGAAAACTTGTTGAGGGGTTTTACCGGTGTACAGGTGATCGACAAGATCGGGATAAAATTCCTTGACGAATTTGACGGCGCTTTGCGAGCAGCAGGAAATCATAGGCAACCTGTATGAATTTTTATACATCACGTTGAGTTCAGATATTTGCTCGTGGACGACTGTATCTCTGAAGATACAGGCATCGTAAACATGAGAAAAACCAATCAACTTTAACGCGGTGATTATTTTCCCCACGGTAATACTTTCATTTGGAAGGTTGAATTCGGCGGAGAGCGCTGAGGCCATCGAGGGCGAGAGTTGAGCCACCATCTGTTTACCGCTGTTGAGCGTCGCCCACACTTCGGCGCTTTGATCGTGCGGGTAAATTGCCCCGACCGGGCAGACTTCGGCGCACTCGCCGCAGAACACGCAGGGACCGTCTTCGAGGGCCTGTTCGTAGGGGGTGCTGATTTCGTAGTTGACGCTGCGATGGGAGGTATTGATTGCGCGGACTGTATGAATTTCCATACAGGTCTCGACGCAGCGGCCGCACTTGACGCACTTGTCCATGTCGCGGACAAGCGTTCCCCCGGCTATCTCCCTCTGTGGGTTGGTTGCGTTGAGTGTATGAATTTTTTGACGTGTATGATTTTCTTGACGTGTATGAATTTTTTGACTAATCTCATTTTTTAGAGATTCACGGTGGAACGGCGATGCGCGAATGCCAAAACGCGCCGCCAGCGATTGCAATTCGCATTTCGTGTTCTTGACGCAGCCAAGGCAGTCTTGCGGGTGGTTCGCGAGCATCAACTCAATGATCGTTTTGCGGATGCCAACCAGTCGCGCATTGTTGGTGACGATGTTCACGCCCTCCCATACATCGTTGGCGCAGGCTGCGACCAGCTTACCCCTGCCATCGCATTCCACCACGCAGAGGCGGCAGACGGCGCGCCTGCGGAGATCGGGATGATCGCAGAGCGTGGGGATTTGCACGTTGATCTTTCTGGCCGCCTCAAGAATGGTGGTGCCTTCGGGAACCGTTACGGGGATTCCGTCTATGTTGAGGTTCACGCTCTTGTTCGGATCCGGTTTGTAATGGCTCATTCTTTCCCCGCTGAATTCTTGATGTTGGCTTCGATCTCTGTTTTGAAAAGTTTCCACGCGCTGCTCAGGGCGATGGCGGCGCTTTGGCCCAAACCGCAGAAAGAGGCGTCGGTCATTGTACGGATGAGATGGTGAAGCGTATGTAAATCACCCGCGTACGCCGCGCCCGGTACAGAGAGTTTTAGCAGAATGTGGCGGAGCTGCCTGTTGCCCTCGCGGCAGGGGATACATTTGCCGCAAGATTCGTGTAGGAAAAATTCCGTCACCTCCCTGAGGTATTCGAGGATGGGGACGCTTTCGTCCATGACGACGACAGCCCCGGAGCCGACTGCGAGGCCCGCTTTTCTCAGGTCTGTGTAACTGTACACCGTGTCCAGTTGCTCCAGACTACCGATGTGGCCGCTTTGCCCTCCCAGGTGGAAGAACTTGAGTTTTTTATTTCCCGCAATGCCGCCACCCAATTCGGGTGAGTAGATGATATCACGGAGGCTCAGTTTGCCTAGCGGGATTTCAAAGACACCCCGGTTTTTGCAGTGCCCGGAAAGGCAGACCAATTTGGTTCCGCCTGAGTCCGGGTGGCCTGCCTCCAAAAGCGCATCGCCGCCCATATTGAGGATGACTGGAATTTTGGCGAAGGACTCCACGTTGTTGACCAGGGTGGGCTTGAGGAATAGCCCGACTTCGGCGAGGTGCGGCGGCTTGATCCGGGGCCTGCCGACCTTGCCCTCCGTGGAGTTGAGCAGCGCCGAGTTTTCGCCGCAGACATACGCGCCGGCGCCTGAGATAACGTGAATGTCAAAATCGAAGCCGGTCCTGAGGATGTCCTTGCCGAGAAAGCCCGCGGCCTTGACGTTCTCAATATCCACCAACAATCGCTTCTGAATTTTTCGGTACTCCCCTCGGACGTAGATATAACCGGCTTTGGCTTTGAACACAAAACCGGCGATGATGATACCTTCAAGAAGCTTTAGGGGAAGCCTGTCCATGATAAACCGGTCTTTGAAGGTGCCGGGTTCGCCCTCGTCGGCGTTGCAGACGATGTACTTGGGCGTTTCCGGGATGTGCAGGAGGTGTTCCCATTTGCTGCCTGCCGGGTATGCCGCCCCGCCCCGCCCCAGGAGTTTCGCCTTTTTGACCTCCGCGATCACGTCCTCGCTTTTCATGGCAACGGCTTTTTTCAGGGCGCTAAAACCGCCGGATTTTACATAATCATCAACCGAAACGAGATTGCTAAAAAAATCAGTCAACAGGCGGAGTTGGAGTCCTTCGGACTTCCAGCCTTCGATTTTTAATCCTTCAGGCTTTAGCCCATCAATCTTTTTTACGGTTAATTCTGACATAACGATTCCAGCCCTTCATCGTTGCCCTCACGGCAGAATTTTACCAGTTTTCTTACTTTTTCCTCCGTAAGGTAGCCGAACACATGGTCGCCGATCTTCACAACCGGCCCGATGTCGCACGCCCCGATGCAGCTTGTTCGCGTCAAGGAGATTTTACCGTCCGGCGTGGTTTCTCCCGTTTTGATCCCTGCCGCGGCCTCAAACCAGCGTACCGCTTCTCCCGCTTTGGTGAAGTGGCAGGGCGTGCTCCGGCAGATTTCGATGACGTATTCGCCGCGCTCCGTCGTGCTGAACATCGCGTAAAAAGTCAGCACGTCATAGATTATGGAAAGTGGCACGTTCAAAACCGCCGATGCAAGTTCCGCCCATCGCCGCTCCACGTAGTTCCTGCCGGATGCTGCCTGTATGTCAAGAAGCACGGCGATGAGCTGCTGGGGATCGTTTTCGTAGTGAGTCATTATTTTCAGGACTTGCTCTTTTGTCAGTTCCCGCATTTATCTACTATAAATCATGCGGGCTTTTGTCTCAAGCAGATTCCGCCGCCTTGCGAAGGGCGTCCCGCATTTCGATCGCCGCCTCGCGGGCTGCAATGGCGGCAAAGGCGTTGTCAACCGTGGCGGCGTCCGTCCCGGCCTTTTTTTGCCACGCACGGAGTATTGAGCGGGAGGCGTTCACCACCCCGCCGTTGCCTTCGCGCAATAACAGCGCCGCATCGGAAGCAGCGCCACCCTGAGCGCCGTAGCCGGGGATCAGGAAGAAGAGGTTGGGGTAATTTGCCCGAATCGCCGCCGCTTCTTTGCGCTCTTCTTCGGACTGTGGATCCGCCCCCACGACCGCGCCGAACGCGCCGTAGCCGTGCTTGCCCAGGTGGGAAGCTGCCAGTTCCGAAAGTTTATCGCCCACCGCGTTGTAGAGCTTCGGTTTGTCCGGCTGCTTGCTATCTGCCTGATCAAGCTCAAGACACTCAAAGTCCTGCCTGCCCTTGTTGCTGGTTCGCATTAGCACAAACGCGCCCTTGCTCTTTTTGTCCGCCCATTCCAGCCATGGCTCGATGGAATCCATTCCAAGGTAGGGGGTCAGGGTGACAAAGTCCGCCTCGAAGTCGCCTGCGAAGTGGGCGCGTGCGTAGCGGCTTGCAGTGTCGGCGATGTCGCCGCGCTTGATGTCCGCGATCACAAGTGCGCCCTTGTCGCGGAGGTACTTGAGGGTAAGGGTGTATGCCATAAGCCCTTCCATCCCCAGCTCCTCGTAATACGCTATCTGCACTTTGAAGCAGGCGGCAATGTCGATGGTGGCGTCGATGATTGCCCTGTTATACGCAAGCACCGAACCGGCGGATTGATGCAGGCGCTCCTTTTCGGGGATATACTCAAGCGCCGTGTCCAGGCCCACGCAGACGTGGCCGCGCTTTGCTACGGTTTCGTAGAGTTTGTCGATGTTGTACATGGGGTGAGTATAGCAGTTTTTGCGGAAAAAGGGCTTAATCGCCTGTTTTTTTTTCAATAAGTACATTTTCTATGGCTTGGCTTACTACTTGTTCAATATTTTTTGCTACCGTTTGATAGAGCCGTTCCAGTTCTTCCGGCGGAGAAAGGGGGTTAATAAACAGTTCGTAAACCTCTATGTCCAGCGTGTTGGCAATACGTTCTACAAGTTCCATCGTGGGATAATGCCGGGCAATTTCTATCATGGCGATGTGGTGCGTAGAAACCCCTACTTTTTCAGCCAGTTTAGCCTGTGTGAAACCGCATTTTTGGCGTTTTGCCTTCAAATTATGGGCAAAAATATCCCGAAGATTGGTCATTTAATTACCTTGTAGGCAATAATAAAGCTTTGACAGGGATTGACAAATTGTGTAAGATACAATAGTATTGCTATATACACAATTTNTAGGAGGATTTTATTATGGCTACTGCTGAAGANGTTTTTCAGGCTTTGAATGAAAAAGCTGGTTTCGAGCCCGACAACGAGAACTGGACTGAAGGCACCTTTACATGGAAGAACATCGCTCCCGGTAAGGTGTGGATTTATTTCCAGACNGGAACCGGCGAGGAATGTGNTACTCCGAATTTNGGTTTNTGCAGAGAAGATGGCCTTAAGGACAGAGAACTNGAGGATATCAAGATTGAATTGCATAACATTGTTAACGGGGATCCAGATGATGACGGAGCTTTTGTCTTTGTTTATGTCAGAAATCTCGAGGACAGAACTGTCAATTGGGCTCTTAAAACAATGCAGGAGCTTGAGCGGCGTATCCTGTTTGATCTTACTACGTAACACGCTATTTTACGCCTNANCTTTCTANGGAAGTTTNGGNGTATTTTGAAGCCGTAACAGGATATAAGAGGAATTTTATGTCAGAGANACAGGGAAGTGAAAATAAATTATTAAATGTTCTGTCTAAAATTTTATTCGGCTTTTTATCATTTTGTTTGGCGTTTTTTGGTTATATTCTTTGGTTAGCCTTAAAAAAGCATTACCCTGAACAGGCAAAGATCTGCCTTATAGGTTCCACTGCCGGCACTGCGATGGTAATTTTAGCAGTTGGGCTAGCGTTTCTATTACCGGACAATGCAACAGACAATACTGAAGGGGAAAGAATTGTTAAAACTGAAGAAACAAGAACTGTTCAGGAAGGGAGGCAACAGANAACCAGACAAGAAAGAGCGACGGGTTCTTTTCTGCCGTTAGTTTTGCTGCAAAAAACAGCGACGCAAATTATTGGTCAAGAGGGAAATTATAAATCTATAACAGCAGGGTTAATAATCTCATGTATAGTGATATACATTGTCGCTTTATTATTTTCAAAAAAAAGCCCATGCATTATTGTATATGGCTGGAAGGATTTTGCCCTTCTTGCTTCCCCTCTTGTGATAATCACATTTATCCTTTTGTACAATGCCTTATATGGTAGGCAAAATGAAAAAGTAATTGAAGCAAATAATATACTTGCAAACATAATTTTCATATTGCCAATAATTACTACATTCTATTTATCC
>JGI24698J34947_10000471_pt1 | contig 18816 bp, 21 predicted proteins | sample TergutMp193P3_FD_34947 | JGI IMG/M metagenome (IMG submission 34947) | reverse complement strand
GTTTCAAAATTTTTGGCTTGGAGCGCGTTCAGCACTTTTTCAAAATCCTCAGGCGCGCTGGTTACTTCGATAATGTCGTCCGACAGGGAAATATCTTCCGCGCCGCCTTCAAGAGCCGCTTCCATAACAGCGTCCTCGGTGTACTTTTCGCCGTCCAGCGTAATCACGCCCAAACGTTTGAAAAGACGAGAAACCGAACCTGAAGTGGCAAGCTGGCCGCCTGCGCGGGTTAAAATGTTGCGGATATCGGCCGCTGCGCGGTTTTTGTTATCTGTCAAAACTTCGATAAAAATCGCCACACCGCCGGGAGCGTAGGCTTCGTAAACAAGCTCTTCGTAGTTTACGCCCTCAAGCTCGCCGGTTCCCTTTTTAATTGCCCGGTCGATATTGTCCTTGGGCATATTGGCGGCTCTGGCCTTGAGGATGGCAGTCCTCAAGCGCGGATTGCCGTCCAGACTTCCGCCGCCCATACGCGCGGCAATGGAAATCTCCTTGATTAATTTGGTGAACATCTGGCCGCGCTTTGCGTCCGCGGCTCCCTTTGCGTGCTTAATTGTCGCCCATTTACTGTGGCCGGACATGATTACTCCTTGCTTTCAAGAATGAGGAAATTTACCTTTTCAAAGTGAAAATTACTTTCCCTTCTGAACTGCCTTTCCAAAAGAATCCCCAACAAGTTTGTTGTACCATTCGTAGCTAAAGGGGTCTTTGCTCCTTACTGAGGGCTTCATCTGGTATTCCAGATTGTCCTTACATGCTTCACAAACGCTGTGTTCGGCGTAATAGAAGAACGTACGGTTGGTTATCGGATCGTCCATCTTTTTTTTGCAGACATCACAAATAATGGTTTGCATAAATGACCTCCTAAAGTCTTATTGATTATAGTATACAAAAACATTTAGAATATGTCGAGTACTTCCATGAACAAAAATGAAGAAAATTGCATTTTTATTGACGGGAGAGCCTTCGGCCCCCAAAAACCCCTTGTAATCGCCGAATTGGGAACCGCCCATAACGGCGACATTGCCAAGGCCAAGGAGATGACTGCGGCCGCAGTGCAGGCAGGTGCGGACTGCGTTAAGTTCCAAATGGTCTTCGCCGATGAGATTTTGCACCCGAATACGGGCGAAGTTACCCTTCCCGGGGGCAAAATCAGGCTTTATGACCGCTTTAAGGCGCTTGAAACGCCCGTTGAATTCTACGTTGAAGTTAAAGAATACATTGAATCTTTGGGGCTTTTGTTCCTTTGCACCCCTTTCGGCCTTAAAAGCGCTTCAATCCTGCGCGGATTACAGCCAAAAATAGTGAAAATTGCCTCTCCTGAGCTGAATTTTACAAGTTTGCTGGAAGAAATTGCCGATTGGAAGCTTCCGGTTCTGCTTTCTTCGGGAGTTTCCATGCTTTCAGACATAGAACAGGCCGTTTCTATCCTAAAACCGAGGGCGAACCTCTGTCTTTTGCACTGCGTTACAAGCTACCCTGCCCCCGTTACCGATTACAATTTGAGGGTACTGAAAAACCTTTCGGCAATTTTCGGTGTGCCTGTGGGTGTGAGCGACCACAGCGCCGAGGCGGACATTGTTCCCGCTCTGGCGGTAAGCATGGGAGCCGCTGTTGTAGAAAAGCACTTCTGCCTTTCCAGAAAAGACCCCGGCCTTGACGATCCAATCGCCCTGCCGCCGGAAGAGTTTTCGCGCATGACAGAGGCGGTGCGCAGTGCCGCGCAGGTCGGACCAGAGGAAACTATCGCGCTTTACAGCCGTGAAAAGGGCGAAGCTCTTATACAGCGCATTTTGGGAAACGGCGTAAAAGAGCTGGCCCCTTCTGAAAAAGACAATTACCGTTTTACAAACCGCTCGATTCACGCGCTGAGGGATATACGGCAGGGCGAGCTGTTGAAAAGGAGCGATTACGCCGTTTTAAGGAGTGAGAAAAATCTGCGTCCCGGCCTTGAACCGCGCTGGGAAAAAATGCTTGAGGGGCGGACGGCGCGAAGCGATATCCCGGCCGGTGAAGGGATAAGATTTGAAGATATTTAGAAAATATGGATCTATTGAAAAAAACGGTGAATTAATCTAATATTTGCGAAGGAAAATTATGTCTGAATATAACTGTGAAAAATACACAAAAGATAAAATAAGGGCGGTAGACGCTAAATTCGAAGCTCAGAAAATCGCCTTCTCTCCCATTACATTTCAGGCTGTAAGAGCCCTGCTTGAACTGGGTATTTTGAAAAGCGTCTGCGATTCCGGCGATAAGGGGCTTACGCTTGACGAGGCGGCAAAAGCGGCAGGAATTTCCCATTACGGCGCGAAGGTTCTTTTTGAGATTGCCCTTGGCATGAACATAGTAAAGGTTCTGCCCCAGGAGGCGGAGGATCGGTTTATTCTGGGAAAGACAGGCTGGTTTCTTTTGGAAGACGAAATGACAAAGGTAAATTTCGACTTTGTAAACGACGTATGCTATAAAGGAGCCTTTGAACTTAAAAGATCAGTGCAGGAGGGAAAACCGCTGGGGTTGGAGGTTTTCGGCTACGAAGGGAAAACCATCTACGAAGTTCTTTCCGCTCTGCCTGAAAATGTTAAAAAAAGCTGGTTCTCTTTCGATCATTTTTATTCCGATATAGGTTTTACAGAAGCGCTTCCCATTGTTTTTTCAGACCGTCCGAAAAAGATCGTTGACATAGGAGGCAATACCGCAAAGTGGGCTATCTGCTGCTGCCGCTACAACCCCGACGTTGAGGTAACAATTGTAGACCTTCCGGGACAAACCGCGGTCGCGGAACGGGAAATTGAAAAAGCCGGCTTTTCACACAGGATAAAAACTTTTGCCTGCAATGTTTTGAATGAAGAAACCGCCTTTCCGCAGGGAGCGGATGTTATATGGATGAGTCAGTTTTTGGATTGCTTTTCTTTGGAAGAAGTCAGGCGCATAATGAAAAAACTGCGCAATGCCGCAGGTCCTTCCACGGATATTTACATTTTCGAGCCCTTTTGGGACAAACAGCGCTTTGACGCGGCGTCCTACTCGCTTCAGGCAACTTCGCTTTATTTTACCTGTATGGCAAACGGAAACAGTAAAATGTACAATTCCAAAGAATTTTCCGACACCGTAGAAAGTTCAGGTTTTAAGATTATTGAAGCTCATAATAACGTTGGTTCAAACGATTACTCGCTTCTTCGCTGTAGGAAAAATTCATGACGGGCGAAAATGTTTACATCACGCGCCTTAGCGCATGGGCTCCCGGAATTGCAGATTCCGCCGAATGGGACGAATGGGCTTTGGGCAGAAAAGATATTTCCCGCGATGAAAAAGGGCCTGAAATTTCTTTTACCGACGCGCTTTTTCGCAGACGGTTAAGTCAGATTTCCAGAATGACAATACAGGTTATCCACGATCTTCTGCCGGTAGGTGAAAATACCAAAATATTTTTTTTGTCCTTTCGTGGCGAGTTATCCAGGCAGTTTCAGATAAATAAAATGTTAATCGAAGAAAAAACCGTAAGCCCCGCCTCTTTCTCGCTTTCGGTTTTTAACGCGCCTGCGGCTCTTGCAACTATGGCCATGCAGCTTAAAGGCGGTTACACGGCGATCTTTCCGGGAAACGATTCTTTTACCTGCGGCCTTAACGCGACGCAGGCCTCTCTGTACTGCAGCGGCGCGCAGGAAGTTGTCTTTGTTTACGCCGACGAACAGGCTCCTAAAGAATATTCCTCTGCGGCGGATGAGCGCATAACGCCTCTGGCTTTCGCGCTTCTTTTATCGCAGAAGGAACATCCCGAAAGCGTTTCCCTTTCGCCGCTGTTAAAGGAAAACGACAGCCCGAGGGAATTTTTAAAACGACTCCTTCTTGGCGGGGGAATTCATGTTTCCCCCTGATCTGCCTCCTGTATCAAACAGACTGTTATACGCTTACAGAGTTCTTGCAAAGTGGTTTTCTTTTTTCTTCTTCGGTTTAAGTTCTCTTGTTATGGCGATAATTATTATTCCTACTATGCGCCTTCTTTTTCATCCAAAGGAAAGATTTCAAAAACCCGTAAGACGGCTTTCTTCGGCTTTTATGCGTTTTTTTATATCCATCATGCATTTTATAGGAATAGTAGACGTAGTGGTTGACAACCGGGAAATTTACCGCGGTTTTTCATCAAAAATTATAGTCGCAAATCATCCGTCCATTCTTGACGTAGTTATGATTCTTTCGCTGATTCCCAACGCGGATTGCATTGTAAACGCCTATCTTGACCACGGAATCCTTCAGGGAGTAGTGCGGCAACTCTATATTGTCGGCTCCCGCGAGGTTGAAGATATTTTTCAGGCTTGTAAAGATACCTTAAAACAGGGTAACTGCCTTATCGTATTTCCTGAAGGAACCAGAACCCCCAGAACCGGAAAGGCGATTATGAAGAAAGGGGCCGCGCGAATTGCGCTGGCTACCGGTTTTTGCATTGTGCCTATACATATAGGAGGCACCGACAAATACGGTCTGGGCAAGAAGGATCCGTGGACGGCTTTTAACCCTACAGAACGTTATGTTTACCGCATCAGTTTGGGAACTGAAATCAACCCTGAAAAATACAGGCATCTTCCCTCCCCGGCCGCGGCAAAGCTCATTACAAAAGAAATTGAGGCGGCATTGTTTCCTGCTACAGGCTGAAATGCCGGCTTTCAAATAATTCCAGCGTCTTTCGCAAATCGTCTTCTAACGGACGGTCGTCTTCAAGCGGTTTGAAAAATCCCGCGATTTCATTGTAAGTTTTTTCAGTAAGGCCAAGGTCGCGCGTTTTTAACTCGCCCTTTTTCAGCCTGATGTCAATTGCCTGAAAAGACGCGAGCAAAGACGCGGCCGCTACCTGAGAGGTTAGTTTATTTACGCGCGTACAGTCGCGGGAAGCAATTGTGCCCATGCTCACCTTGTCCTGATTATGACATTCGGTGGAACGCGAAAAAACGCTTGCAGGCATTGTGTTTTTAAGCGCCTCGGCAGTCCATGCGGAAGCCGCGATCTGCACCGCCTTAAAGCCGTGGTTAATCGAAATATTGCCGCGGGTTCCCGTCAAGTTTGGGGGAAGCCCCCTGTTGTATTTAACGTCAACCAACAGGGCAAGTTGTCTGTCAAGAAGGTCCGCGATATTAGCGCTGATGTTTTTAAGCGCATCCATCGCAAGGCAGATGTGGCCGCCGTAAAAATGCCCGCCGTGATACACAGACTGCGTTTGCGGATCAATAAGGGGATTATCGTTCGCGCTGTTCATCTCGGTTTCTATAAACTCCCGCAGAGTATCGCGCATATCATAAAAAAGCCCGATCACATGGGGAGCGCAGCGAATTGAATAAACATCCTGAATCTGCGCGGGAGCTTCGGGCGTACCGTGGTTTTCTGCGGGCAAAGCCGTCCGTATTTTTTCGGCGGCAAGAGCCTGTCCCGGATGAGGTTTTAGATCGAAAAGCCGCTTGTTAAAATGATAGGCGTTTCCTTTTAGAGCGATAGAGTTCATCGCGGTAATTCTGCAGGCTATATCCGCAAGATACCCGGTTTCTGAAAAAGCGAGGGCTGCGACAGCGTTCATAACGGCCGTTCCGTTCATAATGGCAATGGCTTCCTTGGGACGGAAACGGTAGGGAGCTTTTCCCAATTCGGCGAGCACTTCTGCGCTTTGGCGCACCGCGTTCTTGTACATTACGCGGCGCTCTCCCGCAAGCGCGCCTGCCAGATATGAAAGCGGCGTAAGGTCGCCAGAAGCGCCTACGGAACCTTCCTGAGGAACCAAAGGCAGAATGTCATGCTCGATAAAAAAGTCGATGTAACGCAAAAGCTCCATGCTGACTCCTGAAAAGCCCTGCGCCAGCGTGTTCAGCCTGATTATCATGAGCGCTCTGGTTGTTTCACTGTCGAAATAATCGCCAAGGCCGCAACCGTGAAAGCGCGTCAAGTTAAGGGGGAGAGCGCTGTACTCTTCAGGGCTGACCTGCTCGGTGCATGAAGCGCCGTAACCTGTCGTAACGCCGTAAATTCCGCCGTGCTGTTCAAGAGCGTGATCAAGAAAAGAAGCCCCCTCTTCTATCTTCGCTTCAAATTCAGCGTCTTTGCAGAGCCTTATCGTTATCTGCTTTTTTGCCGCCGCAGCGACATTTTCTATTGTGAGCTTGTCGCGCCCAATTTCCGGTATTTGACTCATTGTATTTTCCTGAAAATTAAAGAAGTATTTATTCCGCCAAAGGCAAAATTATTCGACATAATATATTCGGTGTCAATCTCCCGTCCGTTTCCCGTTATATAATCCAAAGGTCCGCACTCAGGATCAACTTCCTGAAGATTAAGATTAGGACAGAACCATTTTTCTTTCATCATGTTGATGGAAATCCACGCTTCTATTACGCCGCAAGCGCCGAGAGTGTGTCCAATGTAATTTTTCAGGGTGCTTGCGGGAACTGGCCGCTTAAAAACATCCGCGGTAGCCAGGCTTTCGGCTATATCTCCCGTATTGGTAGCCGTTCCATGGGTATTCACATAACCTATCTGCGACGGATCAATACGTGAGTTTTCCAGCGCCGACTTCATGACAATGCTCTGGGTGTCGCGGTTCGGCTGCGTTATGTGCACACCGTCGGTATTTGTCGCGAACCCGGTGATTTCCGCGATGATGTTCGCGCCGCGGTTTTTTGCGTGTTCGTATTCTTCAAGAATAAGGGTTCCCGCTCCTTCGCCGATAACAAGACCGTCGCGGTTTTTATCGTAAGCGGCGGGAGTTTTCTCAGGCGTATCGTTTTTGGAACTGGCGGCGAAAAGAGTGTCAAAAACAGCGGCATCCATCGCGCTTAATTCTTCGGCCCCGCCTGAGAGCATAATGTCCTGAATACCGTTCTGTATTGTTTCGTAAGCGAAGCCGATAGCCTGACTGCTTGAAGTACAGGCGGTGTTGGTTGTAATGAGCCTGCCTGTAAGGCCGTAGAATACGCCGAGATTCGCGGCGCAGGTCTGCGGCATGGCTTTTATGTAGGTAGTGGCCGATATTTTTTTCATATCATCAAGAACGAGCATACTGTAAAAATCCAGAAGAGGCTCGATACTGCCCATGGAAGAGCCGAACGCGACGCCGCAGCGGCCGTTTTTCAACAGCGGATCATCCGCATTTATTCCGGCTTTTGCAAGAGCTCTGTCCGCTGAGACAAGGGCTAGCTGGCCTACTCTGCCAAGACCGCGAATCTTTTTTCGGGGATAATCCGGCATGGTAAAATCTATGGGAGCGGCAAGCATGGTATTCATGCCTACGTATCTTTCCCACTCTTTCATATAACGGACGCAGTTTTTTCCGTTCTTGAGCGCCTTGAAAATATCAGGCCATTCATTGCCGAGGGCGCTGACTACCGAGCCCCCTGTGATGACTACCCGCCTCATTATACTAACCTCTTTCTCGTGCGGCTGTATCTGCCGCCGAAGCCGAAGGCTGAGGTTCCCCTCCGGTATAGCCGCACCTTTATATCGAATATGAAGCTTTGCTTCATACCATTCCCCCGTTTACGGAAATTACCTGCCGCGTTATATACGAAGCCTCGTCGGAGAGAAGGAACACCGCAAGGGCCGCAACTTCCTTCGGTTTGCCGATTCTGCCCATCGGTATCATCGGCAGGGCTTTGTCAAATTGCACGTCTTCGATCATATCGGTTTCTATAATTCCCGGAGCGATGCAGTTAACGGTAATGGAACGGCTTGCAAGTTCCACCGCCAGCGCCTTGGTCGCGCCGATAATACCTGCCTTCGCGGCGCTGTAATTTACCTGCCCCCTGTTTCCCATAATACCGGACATTGAAGAAATAGTGATGATCCTTCCCTGCTTTTTACGGCATATCGGCATTATAAGCGGATGTATTACATTGAAAAAACTGTCCAGGTCTGTGCGAAGAACGGTGTCCCATTCCTCTCCGCTTAAAGCCGGAAACGCGTTATCCGCGCAGACTCCCGCGTTGCTTACAATTCCCCAAAGGGCTTCGTTTTCTTCCGCCCATTTTTCAAGCTTCCCCTGACATTCTTCCCTGTTTGAAACGTCAAACTGGATCAATTCCGCTTTGCCGCCTTTATCCTGAATTTCTTTTTTCAGGGATTCGGCGGCTTCTTTGCCCTTGTTATAATGCGCGATTACGCTGAAACCAGCTTCGGATGCAGCGAGCGCGATAGCTCTGCCTATGCCTTTGCTTGCTCCGGTAATAAGAACCTTTTTTTCACCCAATTGCATTACTTCCTCTTTTTATTCTTTCGGCCTGTTCATCGTCAACATCTATAACAGTTATTTTGCCTTCAAAGATCTTCTCGTTTTCCAAAAAAATCTCGCCTGTAAAAACAAACAGCAGATCAACATTTTCAACTTCCTTTATCTTTATCTTTGCAACGCTTCCGTTTTTTATAACGGGCATTGTTATGCGCGTTTGAGAGACGCTTAAAATAAAACCCATTTTTGCCGGTTCGCCTTTTGCACGGCTTTTGAGGCCGGAAAAAACAGCAATTGTCTGGGCTATAAATTCAAAACCAACCCAGCAAGGAACACCCTCCAATGAAGGATCGTAAAAAAGACATTCTTCCGTAACATTATATTCAGCTTCAACAGTTTTTTCTTCCAGACTGTAGTCTGTAACCCTGCTCAGCAGAAGCATCTTGCCCCTGTGGGGAACAATGGAGAGCAGTTCTTCGTTTTCTATCACGAGCTTCTCCTCCCCAGAATCAGACTGACATTGCATCCGCCAAAGGCAAAGCTGTTGCTCATACAGATTGAAGGCGTTTTTAAGGAACCGGCGCACGGAACAAAGGGAACTTCTTCGTCTTTTACTCCGTCCCAGCAATGAAGAGGCAAGCCTTTTTTGCAGTTTATGGAAAGCCAGCAGATTGCGGCTTCCAGCGCTCCCGCCGCGCCTAAGGTGTGGCCCGTCAGCGGCTTTGTTGAACTTGCGGCCGGCGCGGATGAAAACACGGCGTTCATTGCGAGGGCTTCGGCTTTGTCGTTAAGCTCTGTCCCGGTTCCGTGCAGGTTTACATAATCGATTTTTTCGCTGTTTACCTGCGCGGCAGACAGCGCGGCCTTCATCGCCTTTGCCGGCCCTTCCCCGTCTTTTCCGGGAGCCGTCATGTGATAGGCGTCGGCGCTTTCTCCCGAGCCCAAAAGCTCAATATCGGAAATCTCTTCCTTTTCAAGAAGAAAAAAAGCCGCCGCTTCCCCCAGATTTATCCCTTTGCGGTTTTTGCTGAAGGGATTTGTCAGGCTGTCGGAAACCGCTTCCAAAGCGTGAAAACCAGCAAAAACCGTTTGAGAGACAACGTCCGCTCCTCCGGCAATAACAGCGTCGCAAAAACCTGCGCGTATAAGTTCCGCCCCCCGCACAATCGCGCTTGCCCCCGAAGCGCAGGCTGTAGCGACTGTAAGCACGGGGCCGCCAAGACCGAATAAAAATGAAAGAAATTCCGCAGAAAAAGACGCGCTCTGAAACCTAAGGCTGTAATCGCCGGGGAACTCTCCATTTTCAAAGAAGGCCTTATGCGCCGTGAAGGAAGCTTCGCTTCCGTTATCGCAGGTGCCAAAGCAGACGCCGATTCTTTTTTCGCCGTATTTGGAAAGCGCTTTATCAACAGCAGGACGCAGTTGTACTGCGGCGGCGTTTATAAGGCGGAAGATTCTTGTATCGCAGGAGTATTCAGGTTTTCCAAACTGCGGAAAATCAGGCTTTGGCAATTCTTTTTTTATCAGACCGATTGGAAATTCTTCCTTACAGCAAGACATCTTTTGCGGCGTAATCCCTCCCTGAAAACCATTTAGACAAGATTCGTATAATTGTTCTTTATTAAGACCCGCACAGCAAACAAGAGCCGGCTCACTCAGAAAAATATTATTTTTCACTCAAAATCACCTTCCGGGTATATACATATTCATGTAAATATTTGATAAATTTAAGCAACATGCCATATTACATAGGTTTATCATTTTTGTCAATTAATAATGAAAAAAAGCCAAATGCGGAACACAAGAGCGTTTTAAGGGCCGAGGCCCGGCGCATATTGTCGGCGTTTGAGGGCAGGCCCATCGGCGGGAATGACATTGAAAGAGACGAGAAAGGACGCCCGTTTTTTCCGGGCAGGGAGATTGATTTTAACATTTCCCATTCCGCAAGAACCTCTGCGGTTTCTTACTTTTCAGGCGGAAACGGGCGGACAGGATGTGATATCGAGCTTGTACGGCCGCGCTCAAGGATGAGGGAAATAACCGAAACATTTTTTTCCCATGATGAAAAAGATTACATTTTTTCACAGAGTGAGTTTTATATTAAAAGATTTTATGAAATATGGACATTAAAGGAGTGCTTTATAAAACTGCGCGGCCTTTCCGTATTTGATATAAGCGCCTGTCCGTCTTTTATTGACAAGGACGGAGCCTTTAACTTTTGCGCAGACGTCCGCGCTCCCCTTTTGTTTGAACTTTATGAACTTTCAGACGGTTGCGCAGAAACCTATATGCTCTCCGCGGTTCTTGAAGGGGCGTGGGAACCGGCGCAAATACGCATGTTTTCTCATTTTTCCCTGACCTGTAAAAAAAACGCGGAAATAAAGGCCGCGCCCAATTAATTTCACTGTTTTCCCCTGATTACTGCTTCTACTTTGTCGTATAAAATCTGCGGGCAAACAAAACAGGATTCGTTTTTTTTCATATCAATGGCCATCTGCGTGCTTACTCCCTTTGTTGTAATAACTCCTGTTTCGGCGTTTCTTATTTCGTATTTTATCTTTAAGCGGTTTTCGTATTCAACAAGAACGGCCTTTATAATCGCGCGATCCTTAAAACGAAGAGAGTCCATGTACTTTGCGGAAACTTCGATTATCGGAAAGGCGTAGCCTGATTCTTCCATCTCATAATAATCGTAGCCTAATTTTTGAAGAAGAGATCTTCTTCCTATTTCAAAATAGTTTATATAATTCCCGTGCCACACGATTCTCATTGGATCCAAATCGTAGAATTCAACAGTTATTTCCGCTTCCGCAAAAATATTGTATGGCCCATTATCAATCTTATCCGGTTTTTCCCTCATTTTACCGCACCTTCCTGCCAGAAATCAAAGAAATTATACCATTGAAAAGGCTTTTCTTTACAGTAGTTCTCCAGAAAGAAAGCGAAAGAGTGCGCCAAAAGCTCGCTTCTTTCAAACCTTTCCTTTCTTGAACAGTCAAAGGAAAGAGAGCTTTTATGAACATGCATACTGTACTGCGCTTTTAAGGACAAGGTTTTTTTGCGCAGGCCGAAAACAAAAAAAACGGGCGCGTTCATCAGGGCGGCCATATAAAAAACCCCGGAAGAAAAAGGAGCCTGCTTTCCAAAGAAAGGGAATCGGTGATTTTTACCGTCCGTGTTCGAGGAAGTTCTGTCCCCTGCGATTACAACCATTCCGCCTGAGTTTAGCTTTTCCTGAAGAAGAATCGCAGTCCGGGGATTTATATCATCGGCCCCGATAATATCCATACTCGACTGCGGATTTAACTCGCGCAGCATGCGGCTGAAATGCGCGGTTACTTTTATATCCATTATTGCCGTAACGGGTATTTTTCTTGATACTCCTGTTTGCCCGGCGGTTAAAAGCCCCCGAAGCATTTCCGTATTTCCAAGATGGGAAAAAATAAGAAAAACTCCCTTTCCTTTTTCCAGCTCCCTGCGCAGTTCGTTTATATCATCCTCGTTAAATTCTATGTTCTCAAAAGGAAACTTGCCTCCCCATGACATTAATTTTTCAACAAGGGCGAGTGAAAAAGAGATTATGTGCCTTAATGGGCCGAAACGGGAACGGCATTTTTTGGCCAGTTTTTTTTCTTTTATATACGGGGCTACTTTTTGCAGATAACGTTTTGATTCTTTTCTTCCCCTTTTTGAAAAAATAAAATAAAAAAAGCCGACAGGAAAAGCCAGAACCCGAAGGATAAACACAGGCATAATCTTGAAAAGCAAAAGGAGAAATTTAAGCTGCCAGTATCCCGCCGCCTGTTCTTTATGCCGCGACCAGTGTACATAAGTTTCCGCGCTGTTTTTTTTCATCTTGCTTTCCTGCGCCTGATTTTACGGAATATCAAGAGCGGCAGACGAATCAGCATACCGACGCAAAGACGGGTAAAAACCAGGCTTATGCGGATATTGTCCCTGACAACGTTGAAATTTGAAATTCCATCCTGAGGATAATTTACTTTTACGGGTAAAAAAAGCGGGTAAACCTTCTTCCAGTAAAGGCGCACAAGAATTTCCACGTCAAAGCCCATCCGCTTGTCAAGAAAAGGACTTCTTGTTATGCGCCACACCGCGTCCACAGGGTATACTCTAAAGCCGCAAAGCAAATCCTTTAATTCTGTCGAGAGCGTAGCTATCGATGCCCAAAAAGTAGAAATCTTTCTGCCTGATAACCGGCTTTTTGGAGCGGTCTCGTCAAATTCAGGCAATCCGCATATTACCATGTCGGGATGCACTGCGGACTGTTCAAGAAAAAAACCCGCCTTTCCTGAGTCGTGCTGGCCGTCGGCGTCTATCTGAAGCACATGATCTATTCCCAGCTCTTTTGCCTTTTCTATGCCCCTTATAATCGCCCCGCCTTTGCCTGAATTCTTTTCCAGCCGCACAAGCTCAACGCCTCTTGTCTTGGCGGCAAAGTCCGCAAGCAAATCCCTTGTTTCTTTATCGTTGCCATCGTCAACCAAAATGACAATAAGCCCCATAGAGGCAAGATGTTCCGCTATAAGACATGCGCTTTTTCCGTGGCGGTAAACTGGAATAAGAAAGCCCTGTTTCATAAATTTCCTGTAACGACCGTTCCTGTAGAATAAGTTGTTTTTCCGTCAACAGAAGAAATAGTAAAAGTAACCGCCGTGTCTTTTTTTGACAGTTTTAACAACAGCGCAGTCTCGGGAAGAACAAGCGTTGAAAATTTAATACGGCGTATTTCAAAAAGAACAAGGCCGGTTCCAAGATAGCGGGACGCAAAACGTACGACAATTTCCATCTGCGCAACAGCCGGAAGAATGGGGAAGGCCGGGAAATGACCGTCAAAATAATAACTTGAACAGGGAACTGAAAATTCCAAAGAGACGGAATCATCGGTTTTTTCGATTACTTTTTCTTTTTCCAAATTTAAAAATCCGTTCATTTATACCGCCTCGCTTTCGCTATGGAAAATAAGATTAATATCTTCCCTCTTTTTTTTCCCCTGAGCGTCTACAGGCAATTTATCAAGATAGCGCCATTTTTTTGGCGTTAATGTATTTTCAAAATACTGAAGAAGATATTCGCGCCAGAATTTGTTTATTTCCTGTTTTTCAAGCCCTGAAAACCTCTCTTTCCCCTTGTCATTAAAAACGACGGCCGCGGCAAGGTACTGACGGTTTTCCTCAAGAGAAATCACGCACACATCGGATACAAGGCCGGACTGTAAAATACGGTTTTCTATCTCAACAAGAGAGATTCGCTTTTCTTCGATCTTTACAACAGAATCAATGCGTCCTTTCAGCAAAAAACGCCCGTCTTCCAGCATCTCGACCATGTCGGCGGTCTGAAAACCGGCCGGGTCTTTGATATACGGAGAGCGTATAACAAGACAGCCGTCTTCGTTCTTGCTTAACTGCGCGTTGTCAAAGGGCGTCCATTCAAGGCCGTTGAAAGACTGCCGCCACGCGATGCCGGATGTTTCCGTACTGCCGTATACTTCAACAGGCCAAAAACCGAAAACTTCGCTTGTTTTTTTCGCGATTTCAGGAGCCAATACGCCTCCCGACGTAAAAATCCACGGCGATTTCAGGCAAAGGCCGCTTGTCTTTTCTATTTCTACAGCGCGTTTCAAGAAGGCCGGAACCGTGATTATAACGTACTGGGTGTCGTTGAGTTTTTCAAATTCTTCGGGAAACTCAATCCTTTTTCTTTTGAACGGAACAGCGGCGGTAAACGGCAAAAGTATCGAATATAATAAACCGTAAATGTGATGCTGGTTTACAGTCGAACATAATTTGCGCTTCAGGAATTCACCGCCCCATTTGGAAAGCGCAAAATTATTGTCGTTCTCAAATTCCGTAAGCCGCTGTTTTACCAGTTTCGGCTTTCCGGTGCTTCCCGATGTGTACATAACGATTGAAGTCTCATCCGCGATAATCGCCGGCGGCTCTTGCGTGACAGCGTCTTTTTGCGCGTCGGATTCAAGCAGGGAGGAGACAGAAAATGTGTTTTCGGGACGCTCCCCTTGAGGAAAAACCAAATCCGTAAGAAAGGGGACACTGCCGTTGACAGCAAGACCGCCGCCGCGAATCTCCTCTATGTAGGCGGGGCTTAAATTGGCGCTTAGAAGAATTTCTTTTTTGCATTGAAGCAGAGCCGTAAACGCGAGGAGAAAGTACCAGTAATCGTCGCAGTAAAGGAGCCACTTGCCTCCGTCTATAGATTCGATAGACTTGCGCAATTTGGCGGTTCCTTCAAGAAAATCTCCCCATGTTTTATAAACAGCGCCTGAGTACCCGCCTTCATAGCATAAAACCGCGGAAAGAGGCCTGGAATTGTTTTTTATTGCCGAAAGCGGAACGGCTTTAGGCGTATTTTTCTGAACAATCTTCCTTACTATGAACTCCCCTGTAAAGAATATACCTATCAATATATATGAAATTCCGCCGTTATACAAAGACCAAAATTCGTCTGAACCTGAAAAAATCGTTAAGGCGGCGATGCTTCCGTTAAATACAAAAAAAACACACCAGGCTATAGTTACCTTTCTGCAGTAAGCCTCTACACTCTTTTCCCCGAGAGAGCCCTTTATCGTTTTGTCCTGCATAGTCGCGAAGCGGAAAATCATATTCGGAGGGAAAAAGCAGGTGCTTCCAAAGGAAGCGAAAAACAGGACGTTTATTAACAGGGGATAAAATTTCAGGATTACCGCCGAATTTGAGGCAAAGCATAAAATTCCAAGGGCAAGAAGGAGCAGGGAATTCTGCAAAAAAGCACCCCCCTTTTTGCCGCCTTTTTCGCGGGAAGTCCCTGTTATAAAGGCAAAAAGGGCAAAAGCTATAACAAATATGGAAAATTGCCGCAGAGGGATTTTTCGGATCACCAGAAAATAATAAACAAACGCCGGGTACAGCGCCGCGCTTAAAAAAAAGAGAACTTTGAAAATTTTCCGAAATCCGCCAGCCACTTAATTTTTTTGTACCAGAGGATAAAGAATATCTACCACATCCTGAACGGTAACGACTTTTTTGAACATTTCCGGGTCTATTTTTCCCGGTATGTATTCCTTCATTTTTACCAGAAGATCAACCGCGTCAATGGAATCCAGCTCCAAATCATGATAGAGCTTTGCCTGAGGAGTTATGTCGTCCTTGTCAAGCTGAAACTCTTCGATTAGAATGTCCTTCATCTTTTGAAAAACATCTTCCCTCGTCATGCCTCTCCTCCAGCCGCCTCGATATACGCCGCCAGAGCGTCCACAGAGGCAAAATGTTTTTTACTGTCAGCGCTTTCCGCTGAAAATTTAACGCCGAATTTCTTTTTCAGCGCGACTCCCAGTTCCAGCGCGTCTATAGAATCAAGGCCCAAACCTTCTCCAAAAAGCGGCTCTGAATCCACGATGTTTTCCGGTTTTACATCCTCAAGTTCCAAAGCGCTGATTATCAATTCCTTAATTTGCTGTTTTAAGCTATCCATAAAAATAACTATCCCCTAAATAAAGTAGTCCTAATAATATACAAAAAAAACATACGGATTTCAAGAGGTTTTGACAAAATATTGACAAAATCAGGCGTTTATGCTAAAAATAACAACCATTATGAAGCTGAAACTGATCTATCCGCGATGGAACAAGCTGCCGGGACAAACTACTTTTAACCTGCCTCCGCACGGGCCTGTGGTCTTTGCAGCCGCTCTGCCGCCTGAGATAGAAATATCCTTTACCGATGAAAACGTTCAAAATATTGACTTTGACGAACCATGTGATCTTGTCGCGATTTCAATGATGCTCAGTACGCAGGTAAAGCGCGGCTGGGCTATAGCCGACGAGTACCGAAGAAGAGGCAAGCAGGTAATTTTCGGCGGTATTTCGACTATGCTTCACGCCGAGGAAACAATCCCTCACGCGGACAGTGTTTTTCTCGGCGAGGCCGAAACACGCATGGAGCAGGTTATCGCCGACTGGAAAGAAGGCCGACTGAAGCAGGTTTACAACTTTATGCCACAGCTTCCCCCAATCGAGACGGTGGGGCCGGCAAGGCGCGACCTTTACAAGCGCGAATTGTACAACCACAAGGGCGTGCAGATGGTAGACCTTTTCCATGCCTCCCGCGGCTGCCGTTTCAGTTGTTACCCATGCGCCGTCTCCTATCTGGGAGGCCGCTCCTTCCGCCCGCGGCCAATGGACAAGGTTATTGAAGAACTTGCCGGAATCGAAAACAACCGGCTCTTTATCGTAGACAACTCGCTGGCTCAGGACAAGGAATGGGAAATGGAGCTGTTCAGGGAAATGATCCCCATGAAAAAAAAGTGGATCAGCCACACTATCGAAGATGATCCGAAGGTGCTTGAACTCGCGGCTCAGGCCGGAGCGTGGTATGTGTATCAGGCTGTTTATGACACGTCCGACTACATAAAAGAAAGGGTGAAGCGTTACCACGATCACGGTATCGGCGTGGAGGGCACAATTCTTCTGGGACTTGACAACCAAAGCGAGGACGACATAAAGCGGCTTATCGACTTCCTCTTGGAGATCGATCTTGATCTGGCGGAATTTACCGTAATGACTCCCTTTCCGCACACAAAGGCATGGGACGACCTTGAAAGGCAGGGGCGCATTTTTGACCGCGACTGGGATCACTACAACGCCGGGCAGGTGGTCTTTACTCCAAAACAGATGAGCGCGGATCGCTTGCAGGAACTTTACGATTACGCGTGGAAAACTTTTTATCATGATGAAACACAGGAAGAAAAGATGTTTCATCTTTTGTACAATTTGGTTGATCGCGAAATGGAAGACGGAACCTACCGTCCGCGCAACAGGCGGCTGATCCATAAATCATTCGGCAGAGACGTAAGAAGAAATGCCGAAGCCGGCGGATGAGAAAATGCGGGTACCGGAAAAATACTACGATGAGATTTTCGATTTTAAGGGACAGTGGGATTTGCCTTCCCGCTGCGGACTGAAAATAATCCGCGGAGCTGAAGTTCCGCAGAAAAAAAACGTCGTTATTGTTACCGAGCTTTATCAGGACAATCCGGGAACTTCGGTTACAGCCGCCGGAAAAACGCTCGCACAGCAGATCTGCGTCTGCAAGGGCCTTGCCTTGGGCGAAATCATGTACATTGAGTGCAACCCTGATACCAACTCAAAACTTTCGTTTTACGATGAAGAATTTTTTGAAGTTGATTTTTCAGGCGAAAAACCCGTCTACAGGCAGTTGGGCGCGCAGGAAGTAAGGAATTTACTTCCACAGGGGCAGGACTAGCTCAACAAGGTCTTGAACCGTACTCGCGTTTTTAAACAGGGCGGGATTTACCTTCTCGCCGATATGATCGCTCAGATTCATTATCAAATCTACCATATCAAGAGAATCAAGCTCCAAATCGTCCGATAAATGCGAATCGAGATCAACCGAATCCGAGGCAAGTTTAAATTCGCTTACTAATCGTTCTTTTACGACTTTATAAATTGTATCTTTATCCAAGAAAATCCCCGTTATTTGGCTGAGTATATAAAAATCCGATCTTTTTGTCAACGAAAGTTTACTTTTTTAATGACGCAAACCGCTGTCTTTTATGATACACTAAAGAGTGAAAAGTGAATAGTTTGGAGGAATTATGGCCAATAAAGACCTTATAGAAAATACACTGAAAAAGGGAGAGGGCGTTTTCCGCCTGAACCCGAACTTTATACCCCGTCCCTTCGGCGTTGAGGGAAGGCGCTTGAGGCTTCACCCGGATGATTACTTCGCCTACGGCCTTGCGCGAGGCTCTATTAAAGAGCGGTGGATGGCTTCCACGAACATCGCCCAAAACGGGCCGTTAGCCGGACCAGAGGAGGGCTTGAGTTTTGTCGCCGTGGACTACGCAAGCGATGAGAAGTTCTCTCTTAAAGAGGCAATCGAAGTTTTAGGCGCGGCGGTCATCGGCAAGGAGTTGATCGACAAATACGGCGGCTTTCCGGTTTTTTCAAAATTCTACGATTTGAAAACTCCCCTCTTTCACCACCTGCACTTAGACATGGAAGCCGCCGCGAGAGTGGGCAAACTCGGCAAGCCTGAGTGCTACTACTTCCCGCGCCAGTTTGCCAGCCACACAGGAGAGATAAACGCGACCTACTTCGGCTACGACCCGGACGTTACTCCCGAAGAAGTGAAACAGCGCCTTCGCGACTACAACAAAGGCGACACACGCATCACGGAGCTTTCCCGCGCGTGGCGCATTGAGCTCGGTTCCGGCTGGTACTCCCCTGCCGGGGTCATCCACGCGCCGGGCTCTGTCATGACTTACGAACTTAACTGGAACGGCGACGTTAATTCGGTGCACGAAAACGTGGTTTCCGGCGTTACGTATCCGCGCGAATTTATGAACGGCGAATGTCCGCCGGACAAAAAAGACGACATCGACTACATTTTCAGTTTGCTTGACTGGGAGAAGAACACAGACCCCCACTACAAAAAACGTTTCGGCCGGCCTCCCGTCAGCATTGTAAAAAACGCCGACTACGAAGAGAAGTGGATTTCCTACGCCAACGACGGCTACTTCAGCGCGAAGGAGCTTTCTGTTAATCCGGGAAAAACTGTTACGTTGAAGGAACCTGCCGC
>JGI24698J34947_10000470_pt1 | contig 18822 bp, 14 predicted proteins | sample TergutMp193P3_FD_34947 | JGI IMG/M metagenome (IMG submission 34947) | reverse complement strand
ATCATTCGGTCGTATTCTTCTTTTGAACCGTCGCATACTTCCACCGAATCCGGGGTCATGAGGGCAACCGCCTCCTCAACCCATTTCTTTAACTTTGCGTGTTTCAGATTCTCAACTTTCATGGAAACTCCTTACTTGCTTAAATTCTTCTGTTATAAAGTGTATCAGAAAGAAAGCTATTTGAAAAGGTGCACATTGCCCCCGTCCGCCCAGGGTACTCACTTGACAAGGCGTAAAAAATAACGGAATATTGGAGATTCTGGGGGTACGCAAAAGAACCGCAAATGGTCATTGGCGGAGAAATGCCGTAACGAGGGGAATTTGTCATGAAACGCAAGGATATCAGGCCCCATCAGAAGTATGCCAAACCCCATAAGAAACATGCCAGGCCCAGCGAAAAACTTGCCGTGCCCAATGAAAAACTCGCCGTACCCAATGAAAAACTTGCCATATTGGTTCAATTTATCTATTGCCTTCCATGTATTGTTTATATTGGGATTGTAATACTGATTATCAGGGCACATTTATGTGAAAATCTAACCCATGGTCAGTTTTGGAGCCCTGAAAGTCGAATTTACTGGGATTTATCAGCCTGGTGGAAAGCAAGAATCATTGTTTTTTGTACAATTGCCGCATTTGGTATTTTTTTATGGCGCATACTTGCCCGATCGATAACAATCAAGAAGACAATACTCTATATTCCAATGGCAGTATATGTGATTTTCGTTATTCTCTCATTCGCGTTTTCCCAGTACAAAAAAATAGCATGGTTGGGCACCAACGAAAGGTATGAGGGAACATATATACTTGTTTGCTATATGTTTATGCTGTTTTATACCATAAACACGGTAGATAGCAAGAAAACACTAAAGACTATATTTTATGCAGTTATTATTTCACAATTACTGCTTCAGATAATAGGTATCGCCCAATTAACCGGACACAGCCCGTTTCTGTCTGTAACTGGACAGAAAATGATATTTCCAAATTACTCTTTGGAAAATTATATTTTGGATGGAACTACCGGTTACGGCACTCTATGGCAGCAAATTGACGCGTTTGCAAAAGAAACCCCGCCCCGTTCTTTGCTCGCCAGTCCCGGAAAAGAAATTTATCAGACTGTATATAATTCCAACTACGTAGGTTTTTACTTATCTGTAATTATTCCGGTTTACGCAATGGTGTTTTTGCTTTGTTCAGGTATCAAAAAAAAAATTGCCATGTCGATCATGCTTGTGCTTGCATGTATTAACATCAGCGGGTCAAGTACGTCCGGGGGGTTTTTGGGGCTGGCTGTCGCGTTTATTGCGGCTGTTATAACATTCAGGAAATATATCATAAAATGGCGGTATCAGCTTTTGATCATTATTGTTCTGGCGGGCGGCACCTTGTTATTGACGGACCGGTATATGCGATATTCGAATCGAGGCTCCATAGTGGGACAACTTAGCGGCCAGATAACAAGTGATTTGTCAACAGACATGGTCAAAGCCAACGAAAAGAACGAAAAGATTGATTATTTTATCACCAATAATGACAGCATTGTTACCTCATTGAATGATAACGAACTGAGCATAACAGTTAACGAAAACCAGAATTCCATAGATATAAAAGATAGCCAGGGTATTTCAATAAATTTACAGTCTGACTATGTTAGACTTTTATCCGGAGATGCCATTTACGATTCGTTAAGAATCTCTCTTGAGGATAGCCGTTTTGAAAACCTGGAGGTATATATCCCCAGATTAACCGGGGATCTTGAAAACAGAAAAATGATCTTTGTAAAATTGATCAATGAAGAAAACATCTGGCCATTTACGATTGAACAGGATGGAATATATTTCTTTACGGCCAGGGCGGCATTGGTTAAGCTGCGTAAAGTACCACACTTCGGTTTTGAAGACCGGTATCAATTTGGAACGTTGCGCGGTTACATTTGGTCAAGAACTTTCCCATTAATGCTGGATACATTGATTCTTGGGCATGGCGCCGATACATTTGCCATGTTTTTTCCGCATGACGACTTTATAGGCCTTTATTATTATTATGAGCGGGATACCAGAACGGCGCCATTGATTGTGGATAAGCCTCATAATTTCATACTACTTAACTTTGTGAATACGGGCGGAATCTCCGCAATCGCCTTACTTGCGCTTATGTTTATCTATATATTTCAAAGTTTTATGTTATACAGCAAAAGAATACGGTATGATTTATTCTCAGGATTGGGCGCGGGAATTTACCTGGGTATTTTCGCGTTTCTTGCCGCAGGATTGGTTTATGACTCTTCAGTTACCATAATGCCTTTAATATATGGCCTTCTTGGTATAGGTATTTCATGTAATTATTTTGTGAAGGCAGATTTAGATGCCGCCCAGTATCCGTCAAATTGAGCGATTGCAGCATTTGGCCATGACGGTCCGCACCGTCCGCCCGTCCCGTCCTTGACAATTTGCCGCTTTTTACATAGAATTATTGCGTGGATCGTGGGTAAAAAAGCGTCGGCATTGCCCTCGAACGGTAAAATTAACCCTGGATAAGGGGAATCCGGTCAGCCTGTTTCGGCGGCGGCCGGGTTTTGCATAAAGAGCCAATAATCCCGCCGGGATATTGGATTTTCCCCTGATAAACCATCCTAAAAGGATGGCGGGGTTTTGCTGTCCACGCGGTAATTTAAAACGCGCGCACAAAAACATCAATTGTGAATATATTTAGTTCCATCCTCAAGCTTATTTCTCTTTTTACCAAACAGGAACGGCGCAGGTTGATCCTGATAGCCGCCGCCACGCTCGGCGTATCGGTTCTGGGACTCGTGGAGGTCGGCTCCATTGCCCCTTTCATGGCGGTGGCAACGGATCCGGATATTGTGAACACCCAGCCGCAGTTGGCTTTTTTATACAGGCTCGGAGGATTTGACTCTCGAGGCGATAATAACGTCGACTTCCTGATTTTTCTCGGTATTGTCATTTTTGTCCTGATAGTCGTTGTAACTGCGGTCAAAATAGGCGTCTCGTACATCAACTACCGTTACACCGAGAACCGCCGGTATACTTTGGGCGTGCGGCTGTTCAAGCAGTACCTGTATCAGCCGTATCAATTTTTTCTGAACCACAACACGGGGGAACTGTCGAAAAACATTTTGTCCGAGGTCGACATGGTTATTGGCGGCGTCATGGGGCCCGCCATAGGCATCTTTATCAGCGGGACGATGGCCCTTGCGATTTTCATTTTTCTCGTTGTACTTAATCCCCTTGTGGCGGTCTTAACCGCCAGTTTTTTTAGTTTACTGTACCTTGGAGTGTACTTTTTCACACGCCGCCTGCTTGACCGCCAGGGAGCGCTCGCGCGCGAGCTCAACATGCGGCGTTTCAAGATATCCGCGGAGGCCTTCGGCGGAATAAAAGATTTGAAAATACTGGGGAAGGAACCTTTTTTTGTGGATGAATACAGCAAAAACGCATGGCGCTCTGTCGTTTCCCAGAGGGCAACCTATGTGTATTCATCGATACCGGGGGAGCTTATTCATAGTATGGTAATAGGTTTTGCCATAGCCATGCTTGTAATACTCCTTGCGGCGAACGGTTCCCTGGTAGAAATTCTGCCCCTCTTTTCGGTATACGCGTTCGCGACTTTGCGGTTGATACCAAGTATACGAAACGTGTTTGGCTGTGTGTCGACAATCCGGTATTACGCGCATACCGTCGACGCCCTGTACCGTGACATAACAACCCTGACCCTGCCCGCAGATCTTTTCGCCAAAGAAGCCTCGGCGGTAAAGGCCATGCCCTTTACACGGGAGATAGAGCTGAAGGCTGTTGAGTTTTCCTACCCTGCTTCGCGTGAACCTGTACTTAAAGGCATTAATCTGGCGATAGCGAAGAATACCGCCATCGCGTTTGCCGGGACGACCGGCTGCGGCAAGACGACGCTGGTAGACGTTATCATGGGCCTTCTGGAACCTTCCGGGGGTTCTGTCAATGTGGACGGCATTCCAGTGATAGAGCCGTCTAACGGCAGGGACAACAGGGCAACCATTACCCCCTGGCAGCGCAACTTCGGTTATGTGCCGCAGCAGATATATTTAAGCGACGATACGATAGCGGCCAACATCACCTTCGGCGTTCCCGAGAATTTACGAGACGCCGCCGCGATAGAGCGGGCGGCAAGAGTCGCCAACCTGCATGACTTCATTGCCGGTGAATTACCCAATGGTTATGCCACATTGATCGGCGAACGCGGCATACGTCTTTCCGGCGGCCAGCGCCAGCGGGTCGGCATAGCCCGCGCATTGTACCACGACCCCGACATCCTCGTGATGGATGAGGCCACCAGCGCCCTTGACTCGATAACAGAGGACGGGGTAATGGACGCGATTCATAATCTGATGCGCACAAAAACAATAATTATCATCGCCCACCGTCTTACGACGATTCAGGAGTGTGACACGATTTACTGTATGGAGCAGGGCAGGATAACCGCGAGCGGAAGCTATGGGGAGCTGCTGGAGACCAGCCCGCAATTCAGGGCATTGGCGAAGGTTAGGGACAAGAAGCAGAAGATGGCATGAAAGTAGTAATTCTTGCCGGCGGACTAGGTACTCGCCTTTCAGAAGAAACCGATCTAATCCCAAAGCCCATGGTGGAAATAGGCGGACGGCCAATACTCTGGCATATAATGAAAAATTACTCTTACTGGGGTTTTAATGAATTTGTTGTTCTTACAGGCTATAAGTCGCATGTAATTAAGGATTACTTTATAAATTACTATATCCGGTATTCGGATATTACCGTGGACATGGCACGTAATGCGTTTGAGATACATAATCACCGTACAGAACCCTGGAAAGTAACCATGCTTTATACAGGGCAGAAGACGCAGACAGGCGGCAGGCTTTTTGAGGCAAAGGATTTTTTGGGCAATGAGAGGTTCATGCTTACCTATGGCGATGGGGTAAGCGATGTAAACATACCGGAACTTATCCGGTGTCACGAGATATCCGGAAAATTGGTGACTTTAACCTCGGTTCAAATAGCCGGGCGTTTTGGCGTCATGGAAATTGCTGAAAATGGAACCGTTGAATCATTCACGGAAAAACCCCAGGGGGATGACGCCTGGATTAACGGCGGATTTTTTGTAATGGAACCCGGAGTATTTGATTATTTAACTGATGGGGACGCGACGGTACTGGAAAGGCATCCCCTGGAACGCCTGACAGAGGCGGGGCAGCTTAACGCCTATAGACATTATGGGTTTTGGCGGTGTATGGATAACTTGCGGGATAAAAACGAGTTAACCAAAATCTGGATGGAAGGAAAAGCACCCTGGGCACTGTGGCTTAAGTAATGCCTGCTTTCTACAAAAATAAGAAAGTGTTTCTGACAGGGCATACCGGTTTTAAAGGGACGTGGTTATGCCGCGTTCTTTTGCAAGCCGGAGCCGAAGTAACCGGATACGCCCTTGAGCCGCCTACAACGCCGTCGCTTTTTATTCAGACCAACACCGAAAAGGATATACATTCCATAACAGGCGATGTAAGAAATCGTGACGTTCTTGTCAAGGCAATTGGTGAAACAAAACCGGACATCGTTTTTCATCTTGCGGCACAGCCTTTGGTACGGCGTTCTTACCTTGAACCGGTTCTTACCTACGAGACAAATGTCATGGGGACGGTGAATGTCCTTGAGGCGGTGCGGGCTGCCTCATCAGTGAAATCTTTTGTGAATGTTACCACCGATAAAGTGTATGAAAACAAAGAGTGGCACTGGGGCTACCGGGAAAACGAAAATCTCTGCGGGTTTGATCCGTATTCCAACAGCAAGTCGTGCAGTGAGCTGGTAACATACAGTTACCGTAATTCATTTTTCTGTGATAAAGACGCCCCCGCAATTTCCACCGCCCGTTCAGGTAATGTGATAGGCGGCGGCGATTATTCCGATGACCGGATTATTCCTGATTGCGTTCGCGCTGCCATAGAGGGAAAAGATATTGTTATGCGTAATCCCTGTTCTATCCGCCCTTATCAGCATGTACTTGACTGCCTTTCCGGTTATCTCCTGCTTGCGGAAAAGCAATACCTTGATAAAAAACTTGAAGGAAACTATAACTTCGGGCCTGACGATGAAAGCTGTGTCAGCACCGGGGCTTTGGCGGAATTGTTTTGCGGGGCATGGGGCGGTGATATTTGCCGGACAACACAGGAAGACCCTGGTCCACACGAGGCGAATTTCCTGAGACTTGACTGCTCGAAGGCAAAGGCGGTGCTTGGCTGGAAACCCAGGTGGGATATAAAGACAGCAGTTGAGAAGACGGTGGAGTTTGCGAAACTCGATACCGATAGTAAATTAGTAGATTGTCTTCACAAACAGGTTCAATTATATTTTAGTAGCACCTCGAATGAGGCTTAAAAATGTTTATTGACTTGAAGGAGCTTTCAAAAAGGGAAAGCGAAAATGTAGAATGGAAAGAAAACGGTGATGATAAACATATTGTAGCAAGCATAGTCAAAACCATTTCCGCCTTCGCGAATGACATTGCCAATTTTGGCGGCGGTTATGTGGTTTGCGGCGCCAGGGAGATAAAAGATGAATATGGTTTTCCAAAGCTTAAATTTACAGGTCTTTCCGCCGGCAAGCTAAAAGAGATAGAAGGAAAAGTACTTCAACATTGCAGGGATTATGTAAGTCCTTCCATTGCGCCGATCGTTCAGGAACTGGAGAATCCGGAAGATGAATCGACGCGGATTATTGTATTTATAGTTTCTGCTGATTCACAGGCGCACACCTACAGGGACGGAGAAACATCGAATTATTATGTAAGAATAGGCAGGGAAACAAGGGTCGCAAAGAATGGAATTTTCAGGCAACTTATGGAAAGCAAGCAGCAAATTGTACCATTTGACAGAAGGCCTAATCTAAATACAAGCGAAAAGGATATAGACCCTCTTTTATTCAGGGATTGTATGAATGAAATGGAGCTTTTGCAGCCAAATAAGCAACTGGAAGATTATATTTCAGATAAAGAGCAAATTGCCGAATTTATCCCTCCACTTTTTGCCAAAAAATCCCTGGACGGCGGTCTCTGCCTTCGTAATTTTGCACTCCTGATGTTTGGGAAAAAGAAATCTATCACCCTTAATTTTTCTGATACATATTTAATTCTTTCAGTTTATTATGGCGTTGACAGAAGCGAACCGAGTGGAAAGCAATATGCTTTAACAGGCTCAATAATTGAACAGGCAAAAAAATCATTGGATTTACTGGAAACACAGACGTATATTTCTTTTGATAAAACCAGCAACAAACCAAACAAAGAAATATTTCCAAAAAGAGCTCTGCAGGAAGCGGTTGTAAACGCGATTGTACACAGAGATTATCAAATTGAAGAACCTGTGAGAATCACCATTTTTTCGGACAGAATAGAAATTAGATCTCCGGGAACACTGCACTGGGGAGTTGACAGGGAAGAGTTTAAAAAAGGAAAAGCAAACCCCAAATGGCGGAATCAGAGTTTTGCATATTTATTCAAGAAACTCAAGCTCGCTCAGGCTGAAGGTCAGGGTATTTCAACAATTATCCGCACAATGCGTGAAGAAGGCTGTCCCGATCCTGTTTTTGAAATAGAAGAAGAAAATGTAACTTGCATACTGCCAGCTCATCAAGGGATCATATAAACCGAGTTGGAATAGCAATATAAAAGGAAGTACGGCTTCTGATTTTTGCAGATCCCCCTAAACGCCCGGTTCGCTTCTTCAACACTACCGGTCCCTGTTACCCCTGGGATCATTATATGCTTCCCCCAGCGGATCGTTTGGTCGGGGCCCAGTTGAACAGGTATATACGGGACAATCTCTACTGGGTGCTTCACGCGCCGAGGCAGACGGGGAAGACGACTTTTCTGCAAAGCTGGGCAAGGGAGATAAACTCAGGCAATGAAGCGGCGGCTTGCTATGTCAGTATTGAACGCTGTCAAAGAATGCCTGAAATTGAACGATGTATGCCCAATTTATGCAGGGCAATCCAGGATTACGCGGGATTCTATAATTTACCTATTCCCGAGCTAAAAACATCAGCGCCAGGCGGCATGTTAAGCGACGTGCTGATCAATTTTTCATCCCTTGTCGCGCCAAAACCGTTGATCGTTCTATTTGATGAAACTGACGCGCTTGAAGGCGATTCACTGATTAGTTTCCTACGGCAATTACGAGGTGGATTTATGGAGCGAGGTGTTGGAAAATTTCCAATATCAATCGCCCTGGTTGGGATGAGGGATCTGAAAGACTATATTACCGCGGCAAAAAACGGCGTGCCTCCGAGCCCGTTATCGCCTTTCAATATTAAAGAAGATTCAATTTTTATTTCCAATTTCAGCAAGGACGACGTGGCGGCCCTGTTCGCGCAGCGGACGAAGGAAACAGGCCAGCGCATAAACACCGAAGCGCTCGATTATGTGTATGGGCAGTCGTGGGGACAGCCGTGGATCGTAAATTCCCTGTTTAAGCGGGCCACCATGCGGGTATTGGACGAAGATAATTACGAAACCGTTACCCTGGATCATATCCTTGCCGCGAGGGAACAGATGATTCAGGGCAGGGAAACCCACCTTGACTCCCTGGGCGTGCATCTGCGGGACCCGAAAATCAAGCGTGTGATTGAGATTATTCTGACAGGGAACATTGACCCTGAAATGGGCCGAACCAACCCTGACGTGGAACTCGCCATTGATTTGGGGCTCATCAAATGGGACACCTCGACAGGATTTACCATTTCCAACCCCATCTACGAGGAAATACTGACCCGGTACTTAAATTCCGGCTATCACGACAACCTGCCGCCGCCTTCCTCCTGGCGATGGCAGAAGGCGGACGGCTCTCTTGACATGGACGCGCTGTTAAAGGAATTCCAGCGTTTCTGGCGGCGCAATTCCGAAATGTGGGAACAGAAATCCGACTACACCGAAGCGTTTCCACATCTGCTTCTCATGGCTTTTTTGCAGCGGGTTTTGAACAGCGGAGGAAGGATAGACCGGGAAGCCGCTGCAGGCCGCGGCCGGATGGATCTGTTTCTGGAATATCAGGGTGAAAAATACGTAATGGAAATAAAGCTTGTCCATTCATGGGACAGCCCCGATGAAGTACACGAAGAAGGTTTGCAACAGATTTCCCTGTACCGTGACAAAGCCGCCCCCGGCGCCCCGGCGTACCTCATAATTTTCGATCGCCGTGATACGGCGAAAAACCGCCCCTGGGATGAAAAGATTTTCTGGCGGGAAGAATCCGTTCCCGCCGGAATGGTGACGGTGGTGGGGTGTTAGCGATGAAAAGACGTTTACCAATAGGCATACAGGATTTTATCAGCATTCGCGAGGAAGGTTTTTGTTATGTTGACAAAACCGCCATTGTTTATCAGTTGATAACCGGTTCGGGGAGGGCCTTCTTTCTGTCCCGCCCACGCCGTTTTGGAAAATCCCTGTTGTGTTCAACCCTCGCCGCTGTTTTTGAAGGCAGAAGGGAACTGTTCGATGAAATCGCGGGACACCCCGCGCTTGCCATCAGTTCCCTTGACTGGGAGTGGAAAAAATACCCGGTGATCAGATTGGATCTGAATCCAGGTAATTATTCCAATGGAATTACTTTATTGCATGCCAATTTAAATAGAGATTTGGAATTTTGTGCCCGAAAATATGAAATTCCATTCACCGGTGAAACTATTAGCGACAAGTTTACCCGTTTAATACACACGTTACGTGAGTGTTGCGGACAACGGGTTGTGGTAATTATTGACGAGTATGACAAACCATTGCTCAGTACCATTGACGACAGCGAACTGCACATTGCCATGCGAGACGAGCTGAAAGGCTTTTACGGCGTCTTAAAATCTTCAGACAAGGATCTGCAGTTTGTATTCTTGACCGGGGTCACCAAGTTTTCCCATATAAGCATATTTTCAGACTTGAACCACCTCGTCGATCTGACTCTTGACCCACGTTACGCCGATATTTGCGGTATAACCCAGGAAGAAATAGAGCAGAACTTTGAGCCGGAAATAGCGGCTGTTCTGGAAGTTTCGGGTGATAGCCGTGAGGAATATTTTGATAAAATGCGGCGGTTTTACAACGGCTACCGGTTTTCAGAAAAACATCTTTCGGTTTATAATCCATTCGGATTGCTCAATCATTTTGATAAAAGCGGGGATTTCCTTCCCTATTGGTATGAAACCGGTACACCCACTTTCCTGATTAATCTGATCATCAAACAAAAGATAAACATTGTTGATTTGACCAATCTGCAGGTCGGGTATGAGGACTTACGCAAGTACGACATAGAAACGATTAGGGCGGAGCCGCTTTTATACCAGAGCGGATATTTAACGATAAGGGATTATGACGAGGAAATGAATCAGTTTGCCCTTGACTATCCGAACGATGAAGTACGCTCTTGTTTCGCGAAGTCCCTGCTGGATCAATACTTGCAGCCTTCCTACGAAGCCTCCTGCGGGCTAAGCACAAAACTTCCTGCGGCTTTGTTTAAAGGCAATATTGATGAAGCGATGAACGCGCTGAAATCGTTTCTTGCTTCAATACCGTATGATATAATCAAAGAGAGCGAAAACTATTACGAGACCGCAATACACCTGATATTTTCCATGCTGGGGCTTAACTGCCGGTCTGAAGTAAGGATAGCGTCCGGGCGGATAGACACGCTGGTGGAGACGAAGAATTTTGTATACTGTTTTGAATTCAAGCTGAATGGAACCGCTGAAGAAGTCCTGGCCCAGATAGACACCAAAGAATACCTTTTGCCCTGGAAAGGGAGTGGGAAAATTCTGTTCAAGGCAGGCGTGGAGTTTGATTACGAAAAGCGTAACATTGGCGAATGGGTGTTGGGAAAAAATGGATAGCGTGGAATTATCTTCAATAATTAAACGCGGCGAATCGAGCAAGGTTCAATTTAAAGAACGAATGCCCCATCATGACAATCTTGCCCATGAATTAATAGCCTTTTCCAATTCCCAGGGCGGAACAATTGTTTTTGGAGTAAATGATAAAACAGGGGAACTTAACGGGCTTTCTTTCAGCGAAATACAGCAGATAAACCAGCAGGTTGTAAATATCGCGTCACAAAAGGTATATCCGCCTGTTTTTTTATTAACAGAAACCATAACGCTAGACGGCAATCAACTTCTCGCTGTAAATGTTGAGGAAGGCATATCAAAACCTTATAAAGATTCCAACGGAACCATTTATGTCAAAAACGGCGCAGACAAGCGAAAAGTTACTTCCAATGATGAAATCGCTCGTTTATTGGGAAGCAGAAACCTTCTTGCCGATGAAACGGAAGTGTTTGATACGGGTTTGAAAGACCTTGACGCGAGGCTTTTTTCAGACTATTTTAAGAAAGAATTTGGAATGAGTTATGAAGAAAAGGGCCTGTCTCTGGAAGAGGCGCTTCGTGCAAAAAAAGTTATGTGCAACAATCACCTGTCTCTTGCCGGTCTTTTGTTTTTCGGGAATGAACCGCAAGTCTTCCGTCCGGCCTTTACAATAAAAGCGGCAATGTTTGCCGGAAACGACATTGGCGGAGAAAATTACCGGAGTAAACCGGAAGATTTAAAGGGAACCATACCTGAACTTTTTAAACAGGGTATGATGTATCTAAAAAGCAGCATCAAATATTTACAAAACGGTCAGGACTTTAATTCACACGGCATACCGGAAATATCAATTGTTGCCATGGAAGAAATTTTGCAAAATGCCCTTGTGCATCGTGATTATTTTAAAAACGCACCTGTGCGCCTGCTTGTTTTTGATAACAGAATTGAGATAATAAGCCCGGGAAAACTGCCGAACAGCCTGACAGTCGAAGAAGTAAAATACGGAAACCCTGTTATACGAAATAATCAAATAGCCCTGTTTGCCAGCCATACCCTTCCCTACAGCGGTTTGGGTTCAGGCTTCCGCCGTGCTTTTGCAAATCAGCCGGATATTGAGCTGAAAAATGATTTCGAAGGCGAACAGTTTATTGTGCGTTTTCCCCGGAAAGCTGAGTAAATGCCTGATAAGCAGTACAAGCGGAATTTTATTGATGCGTTGTATAACAAGTTAAGATAAATGCGTATAACAGAAAATCAAAAGAACGTAATCATTGACGCCGTAAAAAGCGTGGATCCCGACGCCCGTCTCTGGCTTTTTGGTTCCCGCGTTGATGACAGCAAAAAAGGCGGCGACATTGACATCGCGATCTTTTCTGAAATAATTAAACGGGATGTTATGCAGGAAATAAAAGTCAGACGTTTTATTTGTGATAGAATCGGCGAACAAAAAATAGATATCGTTGCGTCATCGGACGGGAAAGAGGCGATTTTCAGACTGGCAATGGCGGAGGGGATAGAGTTAAGTTGAATCAAATACATATTGGTTTATTAAAGGAAAACCTGGAAGCGCTCAATTTAAGCGTCGAATGGGTAAAACGTTCCTATGAACAAACCAGTGTAATTGAACCTAAAGAAAAGTATTCTTTGGAAGAATTTGATAAACTTGAAAATCTTTCTTCGCGTTATGCCAGAACAACCGATTTACTGGTAAGCAAGGTACTGCGAAGCATAGACATTGTTGAGTCCGAGGATATAGGTACAATCATTGATATAATGAACCGTGCGGAAAAACGCGGCATAGTGGAATCCGCCGAATTACTGCATGCCATCAAAGATTTAAGAAACAATATTGTCCATGAATATAAAATATCAGAGATTACCCTATTTTTCGCGGATGTAATAAAATATTCACCTGTTTTACTTGAGATTATCAAGAAAACCAATGAATACTGCGCGAAGTATTTAGTGGTTTAACTTGCAGATACCAGGATTTTATTATGCCTGATGATATTAGGTGGATTCAACGTTTTACAGGGATAAGCATTGATGTATGGTATTTCGCAAAATGCTCTTGATAAAATAAAGGCTGTTTTGTTTTCCATGCAGGGAGTTGAACAGGCTATCCTGTATGGCTCCCGAGCCAAAGGCAATTACAAGGAAGGTTCGGATATAGACCTGACAGTTAAAGGGAATCTAACTTTTGACGATTTGGTAAAAATGAGCGTTAATTTGGATGATTTGAATCTGCCGTGTAAAATAGATCTTTCTTTGTATAGCCAGATAGTAAATAAGGATCTATTGGATCATATAGACAGAGTTGGAATAGCGATATAGCAAATGAAAGTTGAGAAAACAATGATTATAGGTGCAACCTCCATGCGTTCCATGTATGAATCAATACAGATTCTGGTAGATGATGATACTTATATCCTTACGACATTAAACGAGCAATTGCAGTTAAACCCTGATGATGTATCATTGTTAATTAAACGAGGAGTTGTGTATTTCTTTAAACATGAGTATAACCTGGCAATAGATGATTTATCCAATGCGATAAATTTAAACCCTGACTGTGCTGAAGCTTTTTATTATCGAAGCTATATATATGACGAATTAAAAATATATGATAAAGCAATAGAGGACTATACAGCCATGTTAATGCTTAACCCAGATAATGCCGAGGTTCTTAATAATCGAGGCCTTATATATGACAAATTAGAAATATACGATAAGGCAATTGAGGATTATACCGCCGCGATAAAGCTGGATCCTCAATATGCTCAAGCTTATAATAATCGAGGTAATACATATAGTGACATAAAGATATTTAATAAAGCAATTGAGGACTATACCGCCTCGATAATGCTTAACCAGAATATTGCCGAGGTTTTTTATAATCGAGGCATTATATATGACAAATTGGAATTATACGATAAGGCAATTGGGGACTATACCACCGTGATAGGTATAAATTCGGAATATGCAGAATTTTATTATAATCGAGGTATTATATATAAAAAACTGGATGTATATGATAAGGCAATTGAGGACTTTACCACTGCGATAAATCTGGATCTGCAATGTGTTCAAGCTTATAATAATCGAGGTATTATATATGATACATTGGAGACATACGACAAGGCAATTGAAGACTATACCGCCGCGATTAATATAAATACAAAATATGCGGCAGCTTATAATAATCGGGGTAATGCATATAGCAGAATAAAGATATATGATAAAGCAATTGAAGATTATACCTCAGCAATGAAATTAGAACCAGATAAGGGTCTATTTATTACTAATCTTGGTAAGATGCATTTTATCAATAATAATTATGATGAAGCAATTATTTGTATGGATATGTCAATTGCCGTAGATCCTGTTTATTCCCAGGCCTGGTATTATCTTGGTAAACTATATAAATTGCAAAATGAAAATCATAAAGCGATTAAGTATTACATACGAGCATTGTATTTGGGCCTGGATGAAGGAAATGAAATAGTTGATTGTCTTAATGTTGTCTTGAGCAATAATTATTATTGCCCTTTTCTGATAAAAGAATACTACAATATACCTCTGCAGTTTACTACAACTGGCGAACCGCTGAGAGTTGATGGCAAAATAATTCAACAAGCAGATAAAATGGAGCAGTTTATTACCGCGATTTCAGTGTCAGAACCAACTTCAAAATCTACTTTGCGGACACAGGCAATTATAAACTATCATATGGGAAATCCCATCCAGGCTTACAGGATTTTTGACGAAAAATGGGATGACGACAGCAAAGAAACACAACAGGATATGTTCGGGCAATACTATTTTTTTAAGTCGGCACAGCAATTCCTTGAAAATGAAAACGCAATACTGAATTATGCCCTGGACTCAATGAAAGAAAAAACAAACAATGGGGCGGCTTTACCACTGGATTATTATTACTCGGCATTGCTTTGTATTGAACAAAAGGATTACGATTGTGCTTTGAAATATATTGATCATGCAATGAAAGATAATGACATCATACTTCCCGCGCTTTATACACAGTTATATTGTTTTCATAGAAACAACATGATTGCCAAAGAACAGGAAATCTGTAGAAAAATCTTTGAAATGGAGAGAAATCTGCTTATATCCCGTTCCGGTTACCTGGTTGGTATGCATATCAGTAAAATAACTTTTGATCCCAATAACTATATATCGCAGCTTTTTCATTATTGTCATTACAGTGAGACATTTGACTCGTATGAAATTTTAGTGGAATACCTGGAAAATTCAGATTCTCAATCGTGGCCTGATTTAAAATCCGTTTTGGGAAAGGGCAGGGAAACCCTCGGCGAGCTATGGGAATTTACCGATGATTTTAATGCCTTTTTAATGGAAAAAAATGAAAAAGAGAAAAAAGAATTTATATGTTCACTTGAAAATTACTTAAAGCCGGATGATCCCAGGACATGGAAAATCAACCCTGGATGGGAGAAACTGGAATCTTCAGCCGAACTGGCATGCGCTATCGGGTCGTCTTTTGATGAAAAAACGGGAAAAGAAAAAATAGATTTTTCCGATTATCAGAAAATAACATTATATTATTACCGTCTTGGACAACTGGAGACAGGGGATATGCTGTTCCTGCTTTTCTATTTATCAATAAAAAAATATGAAAATTCAATTATCAAGTTTGAAGATGTTACAATTAAGGTATTTCTTAATCTCTTTTGTAAATTTGCCGCAGAATTTATTGCTATGCTGACTGGAAGACATAATCCATTTGTTATCGCCAACATATCCATTATCGTTTTATTTATTGAATTAATTCCTTCTTTTGTAACAGTAAAAACATTGAAAAATGATTTAATAAACTTGTCTTATAATTCATTTTCTGAAAATTTTCTTAAGTATATTATCAAGGCAGAAAAGGACAACCCGATGCTTTTTGATAAGCAATATAAAGAAATAAAAAAACTCTTTAGGGATCATGCTTGATAAAATCAATGAAAGTGTATATATAAAAAGTACTATATGAAAATAATGCAATCAAACATCACAGGCGTAGCTGTCATTCATTCCGAGCCCTTCAAGGACGAGCGTGGCTTTTTCAACCGTATTTTTTGCCAGAAAGAACTGGAAGTTATCCGTCCCGGCATCGTGATTGCACAGATTAACCATTCTATGACCAAACAGAAAGGAACAATCCGGGGAATGCACTATCAAAACCCGCCGCACGCGGAAATGAAAATTGTCCGCTGTATCAAGGGTGTTATTTTTGATGTGGCTGTCGATTTACGAAAAGATTCCCCTACTTTTATGCATTGGCACGGTGAGATGCTTTCAGCGGAAAACATGAAAGCGCTGGTTATACCCGAAGGCTGTGCGCATGGGTTTCAGTCACTGGAAGATGATATTGAGATGATATATATGTCAACGTCACCGTTTTGTAGGGAAGCTGAAAGCGGAATTCGGTTTGATGATCCAAAAATAGGGGTACAATGGCCGTTGCAGGTGACGGTGATATCGGAAAAAGACAGAAACTTGAGGGATTTGTAAGCAATAATGCGCATACTTGTTACCGGAGCCACGGGTTTTATTGGCCGCCATATTGTTGATTATCTTTCTTCACACAGCAAGCATGAAATTATCACGACAGCGGCGGAAAGCAGGGAAGATGCTGAAACGATTTGTCCGGCATTGAAAGATACCGTTTATATACAAAAAAATCTAAATCACCAAGAAGATAATTATTATGCTTTTTTTGAAAGACCTGACAGTGTGGTTCATTTAAGCTGGGAAGGGTTGCCAAATTACGGTGAATTGTTTCACATTGAGCGAAACTTGCCTGCTAATTTTTGTTTCATAAAAAATATGATCCAAAACGGCTTATCGGATATTACTGTTGCGGGAACTTGTTTTGAGTACGGCCTTCAGGATGGCTGTCTTAACGAAGAAATGCCCGCCACCCCTGTAACTGTGTACGGGCTGGCAAAGGACACGCTCAGGAAATTTACAGAACTGCTACATAACAAGCATGATTTTAACCTGAAATGGGCTCGTTTTTTCTATCTTTATGGGCAGGGACAGGGGAAGAAGACCCTCTGGGGACAGCTTGAGGAAGCGGTAAAAAACGGGCAAAAAGTATTCAATATGTCCATGGGCGAACAGTTGCGGGATTATATCCAAATAAACCAGGCTGCGGAATATATGTCAAAGATAGCTCTACAGAACGATATAACCGGAATAATCAACTGTTGCAGCGGTAAACCCATATCAGTGCGAAGGTTTGTAGAAGATTTTTTCAAGGAACATGACACTGATATAACACTGAACCTCGGGTATTATCCGTACCCAGAGTTTGAGCCGTTGGCTTTCTGGGGAGATACGGGGAAATTGGGAAAGATTATTTGTAGTTAATAAGTTATGTCAAACATCGTATTTTTAGTAGTACCTGCTACTGTATCTTTTACTCAATTTGGCAATAAACGTTTCCATGGGATCCCGCTTTCTTTGATTTATCTCGCCGGTTCCATAAAGGATACCTGTGATAGAGTTGTATATTTTGATTTCAATGTGGGACGCAATACACTGGAATATTTTGAGGAAAAGCTTAAAGAGCTAAAGCCCGTTTGCGTGGGAGTAAATTGCCTCTTTTCAGGACTATTCACGGAAACATTGGAAATATGCAAATTTGTGAAAAAGACACTTCCACAGGCAAAAGTCGTGACAGGCGGGCTGCACCCAACAATTTTCGCGCAAGAAATAATGGAAAACTGCGAATGCATAGACGCCATTGTACTGGGTGAAGGCGAAAAAGTGTTTCCGCTGTTAGTGAAAGAGTACTTAAATAATCAAAATTGCATAAATTTTAACAATCTGGATAGTATTGTAATACGGGAAGGGGGGGAGGTAATAACAATACCCAAAAAAAAATATATTGAAGATTTGGACATATTAAAACCCGATTATGAATCCTTATGCCTAAAGGATTATGAAAAGAACACGAAAGAATGGTTTGATCCGAACAACATAAAAATAAGCGCCGTGCAGATGCCTATTATAACCAGCAGAAGCTGCCCCAACAGCTGCAATTTCTGCGCGATGCGTTTTGTGATGGGAAACAAAATCCGCTTTAGATCGGCTGAAAATGTCTTTAATGAACTAAAGATGTTATATGAGAATTACGGGATCAATTACTTTAAGATTATGGACGACAATTTTACTTACAACAAGAAAAGGACGCTGGAAATATGTGATATGATAGTCAAAAATAACCTAAAGATAGCTATGGAATATTCAAATGGGTTGATGGTAAAAACTTTGGATAAGGAAATCATTGATGCCCTCTGTCAATCTGGTGGTATAATTTATCCTTTGGCTATTGAATCGGGCTCTGATTATATCAGGAATACAATTATGCGCAAAAATTGCAGCAGAGAATTGATTTTTGAGGTCATACAGAATCTAAGAAAGTATAATGTACACATATCTGCATTAGTTATGATAGGTATGCCGGAAGAAACAGAAGAAACTATTGATGATACCATTAATATGGTAAAAAACATGGATATTGATTCCGTTCTTGTCTCTATCGTAAATCCTTTTCCGGGAACAGCTTTATATGAACAATGTAAACGCGACAAATTATTCACATATAATTTTGATGAAGATAAATTGTGGAATAATGCCATAGTTGGGTATAATAAAAAAAAAGATACAGCCAGTGGGTTAGATTTCTTTCTAATAAAACCTTACAATCTGTCATTGGAAGTTTTGGAAAAAAAGTATGAAGAACTTCGTGTTATAAGGGATTTAAAGAACATGAACTGGAATGAGCATGCGGCAAAATCCCAGAATTAAGATGTTGGTAAAATCATTTTTATTATATATACCTATGGAGGATAAGACATAATGAATTTGGAAGAATGGATCACCAAATACACTAGTTCCCCCCCCCCCCCNAAAAAAA
>JGI24698J34947_10000469_pt1 | contig 18845 bp, 19 predicted proteins | sample TergutMp193P3_FD_34947 | JGI IMG/M metagenome (IMG submission 34947) | reverse complement strand
AAAAGAAATACGCGAAACTCGCCGGGCTTTTTACTCCGCTTGCGAAAGCGTATAACACCGAAATGGCAAACAAAGTTTCCTACGACGCAATTCAGATCCACGGCGGAACCGGCTACATGAAGGAATTTAATGTTGAGCGCCACTACCGCGATGCGCGGATCACCAACATTTACGAAGGAACCACTCAGCTTCAGGTTGTCGCAGCGATAGGCCCGGTAACGTCCGGCGTTGCGCAGATGATTTTGGATGAGTACGACAGAATTGGCTATTCTTACGGGGCAGATCTGTTGGCGAAAGTCCGTGAAGCGCGCAAAATTTTTGATGAAACGCTGGAGTTCACCAAGGCTTACAAGGGACAGACGGACAAAGTCCGTGAGCAGTTCCTCACCTACCATTCACGCAGAATAGTGGAGATGGCGACAGATTTGGTTTTAAGTTATCTGTTACTGCGCGATGGCAACCACAGCGAACGCAAGCAGAAAGTAGCGGAAATTTTTATCATCAAAATGTTTTCGCGGATAAAAACAAGCCGCGATTTTATCATGGGTGAGGATGGAACCCTGCTTAAAAATTACGAGGCGGTAATTGGGAAAACGGACTCGTTATAAGAGCCTTCGCGAAGAGGCGTTTGAAGCCAATCTGGAAGTGCCCCGGCGCGGCCTTGCCATTTACACTTGGGGCAATGTTTCCGCCTTTGACAAAAACGCCGGCGTATTTGCCATAAAGCCCTCGGGAATTTCCTATGAGACGCTGACGGCGGATTCTATGGTGGTTGTTGATCTTGAGGGAGAAACGGTGTGGGGAAAGCGGCGGCCTTCCTCGGACACGGAAACCCACCGTATCCTGTACCGTTCCTTTGACGGTATAGGCGGCATTACCCACACCCATTCGACGTATGCGACTGCCTGGGCGCAGGCGGGGCGGGGCGTTCCGGTTTTTGGAACCACCCACGCCGACCTTGGTCATGGGGAAATTCCCTGCACGGCTTATATAACCGAGGCGGCGGTAAATAGCGGCTATGAACAGGAAACAGGCGGCTTGATTGCCGCGACCTTTAAGGCGCTGGAGAAAAATCCCCTGCACCTACCAATGGTTCTGGTTGCCGGACACGGCCCCTTTACCTGGGGCGCTGATGCGCGTCAGTCGGTGTATCATGCGGCGGCGCTTGAGGAAATCTGCAAGATAGCCTGCCTTACCCTGCAGATCAACCCCTCAGCGTCCCCGCTTCCCGCGTACATTATCAACAAACACTGGGAGCGCAAACACGGGCCAAAAGCGTATTACGGGCAGCATACGGCATCCCCAAATGATGGAAGTTGATAAATGTATTATAAAGAAAAAACTTGACTTTATACGGCGAATTGGATATATTAAAGTTATAAATGGGATGGGGAACCCGTCCGGCGGCTGTCGAAAGGCAGCCGCTTATTTTTTTACGGAAGTACAACTAATCCATCCGGGCAAATTTTCTCTTTTATTATTTCCCATGCCTGGTTTGGCTGTTCAGGGCGGAGGATATGAATACCAATGGGACGCGCTATCATGTCGGCAAACTGTAATCCCAATCCTCCGGCGGATTTTATATGTATCTCAATGCCGAAGTTTTCATGCGCCGTTTTCTTGAAATATTGGTAAAGCTGTTCATCCGCCTGCCGATAGCCGTCAATTGAATAAGCGCGTGACTCGAATGTTACAGTCGTATAATTAAAATCATTCTGACTTCTGAGAAAGTCTTTCACCTTTGCCAAACCATGTTTCACTCCAAGTTCGTAAAGGTCTTCGGTCAATACATTCTGTTTGTTTTTTTCTTCTTTGTTTATGGCTATCGCTGCCACTTTATAGTCTATTTCTATCATCATTGCGGACAAATCGGTCTGAAAGGATTTACGCATATTGGTATCAGTAAGGAATGCAAATCTTTTTTCAGCCTTCCTTATTTCCCTCTCATGGAATATGGTACTCACATCGGGAAAATATTTAAGCTTCAGCCGTGAAAATCTGGGTAATAAATGATCACAATACTCATCCTTGGATATAATAACAAACGCAAGAACAAACATGGGGTAATCTTTGGGATATTTATTCAGATAATGATCTCCGGATTCATCGACAAATACAAGATAATTGCTGTTTTTCATTGTCATTATGGACGATCATAACCTTAAATACCTGCAATGTCAAAGATCATTGGACTCTTTCTCGGTTAAAGCCGGAAATTACGGAACTGGAAGTAATGAGCGGGAAACTCATTCGTTTGTATCAGCCTGCGGCATCTTTGGTAACCTTTTCTTTTTGTCTCTCAATCCTATCTTATAACCCGCAGACCATATCCAAACCGAAGCATCACTCCACTGAGACAGTTCAGGTAAACAGAGCATTTTCACAAACAGAATGCCGGGGCCTACGTGACCCCCGAATGTGCCGCCAAGAGTAAAATTAAAGAAGAGGGTATAGCCTATATCAAAAGAAAGTTCTATCTGGGCAAATCTGTAACCCAATTTTGCCAGTATGGGCATCATAGGGAGAAAAATATATTCGCCAAACGCAGGAACTAAATCCAATTCAATTGAAAAAAACGGTAGCAGGGCGAATTCAGATACAAATCCGGCGGCGAAAAGACCGCCTTCTCCTTCTCGAGAAGAGAGGAATTTTTCATCACGGTCGTGATATTCCTGAAATCCACCACCTACCATGCCGCCCAGATATACCCATTTGTTTTTCCATGTTGGGTCAACCGGGGGAGGTGGAGGAGAGGTATCTGGATTCACCGAAGCCGCATACCGGGAGCGAATTTCCGCGCTCTCCGTGTCAACGGCGGTAAAAAGTATTTCGTATCCGGAACCGGCACGCTCCATTGAACCGGTTATCAGGTACTGCGCTTTCAGCAGCCGCCCAATACTCCGCGCCGACTCTTTGTCAATTTCACCTGTCGCATTGAAACGCAGTTCGTCACGAATGCTTTGCAACTGCCTTTCGTCAGGCTTAACCGGCGTAATCCTGCGGTTTCTTAATATCGCGCCGTGAAGCTCATTAATCACATAATCGGTAAGCGTTTCCGTATCAGCGCGAAAATGTATAACCGCAGCCGTAGCGTCGGCGGGTAAATCCGCGCCGATTTTCAGCGCAGCCCGTAATATCGCCTCGTCAAGCGTCTGCGCCTCCAAAAAAACGCCGCATACGATAAGCCCCCAAAAAACCAGAAAAAGTTTCTTTTTCATTTTAACCCTCCAAAGGTGTAATGTCCGCTGGTTAAGACCTATCGTATATATTTAATGGCGGTTCCGCGCATTACCCATGTTATATCGGTGAACTGGGAATGCCACCAGAGAAAAACCATAGTTCTCGTTGTTATTCTCTGCTCCGCCATAATATCGATCACATAATCGCACTCGGGATACAAATCCCTTGCCGCTTTGAGCAGCCCGATGTAGCCGGCGCGATCTTTGCTTTCATAGAGAACTTCGCCCAGAATTGTAAATTTTGAACTTTCATTGTTGGTGTACAGGAGCGGAACCGTGGTTACTTTTACGCTGGTACACGCCAAAACCGATAAGAGAATCAAACAGACCATCCCCAAATAAAAAACCTTCTTCATAAAGACTCTCCTTAAACATATAAATTCATACCCAGTAATGAGTTATCATTCTGATACACTCTATATGTGGTATTTATAACTACACCCTATCTGATGTTTGTAAGAATGTCAAGCCAACAGTATTGTTTTTAATTAGCTACTATAAGGGTGGATACATGGGCGGGAAAGAACTTAGGGCAATTTTTGGTAAAAATGTAAAGCTTTACCGTAATCGCCGTAACTGGTCTCAGGCGGATTTAGCCGAATATGCCAATATTTCGATAAATTTCCTCGGTGATATTGAACGAGGCAAAAAATGGCCACACCCTGATACGCTAACCAAAATGGCGGATGCCCTGGAAATAAAAGTATTTGAACTCTTTTTGGAAGAGGATACGGCGGTAAATCTTAAAACCAAAACTCTGATGAACCGTTTTGTAAAAGATGTTTCTTTAACTATAAATAAATCCTTGTCACTCTCTGTTAATCAGTCCATCGAATACATTCGTAAACAGTACAACTTGGCATAAAGCACACCTCTATTACCGCATTGCTATTGACGCCCATATCCGCTATACTTACCAAAAGAATCCAGGAGGCTTTTAATGGAACATTTTACTCCGCCAAAAGTAGGTAAATACCTCAACCCGGCGATGATTACGCTGGTGGCTGTGGGGATATTCCTGATAGTATTGCTGGCGACCAGCGTATATATCGTTGACCAGACCGAGGAGGCGGTAATAACCCGTTTTGGCAGGTACATTGCCACGAAGGGGCCGGGTTTGCAGTTCAAGCTGCCCTTTGGCATTGACCGCAATTACACGGTGAATGTTAAAACCGTACAAACCCAGGAATTTGGTTTCCGTACTGTCAGAGGCGGGCAAAGTCCGTCCTACTCGAACCAGATGTCTTTTCCCGTAGGCCACTATACATCCCAGACCGGCGAGTCCACCATGCTTACGGGCGATCTCAATATCGCTGAAGTGGAGTGGATTATCCAGTACCGGATTGTTGACCCCAGGGCGTGGACTTTTAACGTGAACGAACGGGTTGCCACGATCCGCGACGTATCCCGCTCGGCTATCAATATGCTGGTAGGCGATAGGGCGATCATGAACATTATGGGGCCGGAGCGCAGCGCCATTGAAGCAGCCGGCGCGGTATTTATGAATGAGACTTTCCGCGGCTACGGACTGGGGATCGATGTAATAGCGGTGAAGCTGCAAAATATCGATCCGCCGGCGGGCGTACAGCAGGCTTTTGACGATGTGAACAAAGCTATTCAGGACATGAACCGCCTGATCAACGAAGGCCAGCAGGTGTACAACGAAGAAATTCCTAAAACCAAGGGCGAAGCCGAACGGCTCATACAGATAGCGCAGGGCTATGCCACCGAGCGGGTAAACCGCGCAATGGGTGATGTCGCCCGTTTTAATTCCGTGTACGATGAGTACCGCCGTTCCCCGGAGGTTACTCGTCAGCGGCTCTACTATGAAATGGTTGAGGAAGTATTCAAGGATGAGGAAGGTACGGTAATTATCGACCGCAGTTTGCGGAACTTCCTCCCCATGATGAATCTGGGAGGAGCCCGATAATGAAAAAGAAATTTACCCCCGTTGTTGTTATTGTCATTGTTATTCTTGGCTTTTTTATCGCCGGCCCTCTCTTTGTGGTAAACGAAGGCGAGCAGGCGGTCGTTGTGCAGATGGGGCGGCTGGTGCGCGTTATCACCAACGCCGGCCTGCACGTTAAAATTCCCTTTATTGACGAAGTGGTACGGTATCCCAAACGGATCATGGCATGGGATGGCGAAGCCAAGAGTATGCCTACCCGCGAAAAGCAGTATATTTTTGTAGACATTACCGCCCGCTGGCGCATTTCCGATCCGCAGAAATTTTACGAATCCATTTCTACGGTTGATGCGGCGTATTCCAAACTTGCCGAAATTATCGACTCCGAAGTGCGGACGGTGGTTGCGGAAAACTACCTGCGGGAATCGGTGCGGAATTCCAACATCATCATGGAACGGACTTCCAGCGTTGATGTGCTGGGGTTGGGAGACGAGATCGATCCCAACATCATCACCTCTTCGATCCAGCCTGATTCGGAACATGAACCGATTACGCGGGGACGCCGCCAGCTTGCCGAGGAGATCCTTGCCCGTTCGCGGCGCATGGTTCCCGAATACGGCATTGAATTGATCGATGTGGTAACGCGGCAGATACGCTATTCCAATGAGCTTACCCAAAGCGTCTACGCCCGCATGATCAAAGAACGCAACCAGATAGCCCAGGCTTTCCGTTCCGAGGGCGAAGGTCGCAAAGCAGAATGGCTGGGGCGCATGGACAACGAAAAACGTTCCATACTTTCAGCCGCTTACAACCGCGCCGAGACGATTCGGGGAACAGCGGATGCGGAGGCGGCAAGAATTTATGCCGACGCGTATAACCGCGACCGGAGTTTCTTTGATTTTTGGCGCGCGGTGGAATCGTATCGGAGTACTCTGCCAAAGTTTGAGAAAACCCTCTCCACCGATATGGAATATTTCCGCTATCTGTACTCCCCGCGATGATGCATAACATTGAGGTTGACGGGCATAAGGCGCTGGGTTTTGACACCGGCCTTAATGCCCGCGCCTTTGCTCAGGCAAAATTTGCTCAGTTTATGACTGAGAAGGGGCTGATTGTCCGCCCCGCGCAAGCGCCCCGCAACCGTGTTGAGTTTTGGAAAACGTCCGGGGTATGTGAAATAACCAATCCCGATGGCAGGCAGACAATGGTGGTCTGGGGGCCGCCTGTTGAAGGGGATCGCCTTGATACGCTGCTTGCCGCGCCGCTTAATGAACATGAACAGCAGGATAAAATTCTGGCGGCGATTTTCGCCTGGATTCAGGCGATCCTGACATTGGGAGAAAATTCCGGTAACGATGTCCCGTTCTGGCCCTGTGCGGCAATAATCGCGCCGGAAGACGAAAGCCGGTCTGCGGCGGTTTTTTTCGCTCCGCCCAGCATGGCTATGCTCAGCGTAACAAACGTTGATGAATGGTATGTTCACCCTGACCTGAGCGGCATGGATGCCGCCGCCTTTACCGCGGCGGCAATGCAGTACCGTGCCTTTGCCGGAACGCCTCCCTTTCCCGCAACTGACAAATCGCTCATGCACCAGGATATGCGGGAAGGCAATTTCCTGCCGGTACGCCTTGCCGTCCCCGGCCTGGATACGCGGCTTGCCGCCCTGTTACAGAGCGTCCTTGACCGGACTGCCGTTGACCGTCCCGCTGGGGCAATGTTTTTGAATGAGCTTGTGGGGATTTTGCGCATTGACGGACAAACCGTTTCGGCGGCTTCGCTGATTGAGCCTCTTACCGAGGAGGATCGCCTGTCGCTGGAAAAAGAAAAAGCCCAACATCTGAAAAGGAAAACCGTTTCGGTAAAGACCAGGCGCTTTGTTATGCGTAACACAGCGCTTTTGATTGGCGGTCTTGCGGCGGTTATTGCCGCTGCCATTATTACCCACAGTCTGATTAAAATCCAGGCGCAGATGCCCAGCACGGCAGGCATGGAGCCGGTTCAGGTTATTGAAAGTTATTATCAGGCTTTTGGCGAATTGGATCATCAAATGATGGGGGCTTGTGTAACCCGCGGCGCAGGGAAAGACGATATTGACATGGTTATTAACTTTTTTGTACTTGACAAGACCAGGCAGATATATCAATTTGATACCCCGCCCATCATTATTCCCGCTCATACATGGCAGGGCGAAGACCTCATTGATGCCCCGCTCTTTGGCGCTGCGGATTTACGCATTGAATGGCTGGAAGGCGATAAAAGCGATGGCAAACTCCGCTATCGATCTGATTATACTTTCTGGGTTCCTGCCCGGGCTGTTGGCGGAACTACCGAAGAAAAGGAAGCTATTGAAAGATCATCTTCCCTGTCATCTCATCATTCCGACCTGCTTACCCTTGTTCTCAAAAAGGGAAACTGGCGTATTGCGGAAATTGTGCGCGAATAAGGCGCATTCCTGCGGGGTTCGTCATTTGAACTCAATAAGCTCGTAAAGCTGGCGGATTATAAATTTTTTGAAAAACGGATTAAGCCTTTTATACAGGCTGATAATTTCTTCTATTTCTTTTTCCGTATCTGTATAAAACATTTCGCCTTCGCCAGTTTCAAGCCAATTCAAATTAACGTTGAAAACAGCGGAAACCAGTTTCATGATTCTTGGGTTGACCTTCCGGTCACCGATTTCCATTGATGCCACAAATCCCGTTGCAACTGATATTTTTTCGGCAAATTCACGTTGGGTCAGTTTTAATGTTTTTCGCACTAACGCCAGCCGCTGGTTAACCATCATCCCTCTATCCTACTGAAATACAACAATGTGAGCAAGAATAATGGTTTTTATGAATAAAATCCCAAAAACAAATAAAAAAAACATCAAAATAAAATCGCCGTAATACATTGACAGATACAACATTGTTGTATAATATTTACATCTATGTTGGATATAAAGCGACAAATCGACACGGAAGAACAGGAAATTAAACTGCTCGAAAAATTGCTGCCAAAAACAGGCGGGGAGTCTCGTGCGTATATCAAAGGCGCGTTAAAGGCGCTGCTCTATGTCCAGGAAGGTTTATATTGCCAGGATGCCGGAAAAGTTAAAAAAGAGAGTTATGTGTAATGTCCGTTCCCGATATTATCGTTTCCTTGACATCGTATCCCCTTCGGATAAAGACCGTTCATTTGGCCGTAGAAAGTCTTTTGGATCAGACATTAAGAGCAAAGAAAACAATACTTTGGCTTACAACAGAAGAATTTCCAAATAGAGAGAATGATCTTCCTTCCGAATTGCTGAAACTGCGGAAAAAAGGTCTTGAAATAGAATGGTGCAGCAACACCAGGTCTTACAAGAAATTAATTCCAGCTTTGGAAAAATATTGGAATTCTGTAATAATAACTTTTGATGATGATATAATTTACAATAAAAAAACCGTAGAAACATTATATAAATGTCATAAGGAACATACAAAAGACATTATAGCCCATCGTGTCACCAGAATGTATTATAATGAAATTGGCGAATTGGTTGTTCTGCCATGTTCGTTTTATGGTAATAGAATTGTCATAAGTGAAAATTATGCAGCTTCATTAAAAGAGCCGTCATTTTTCAATAAACTTACAGGCTGTGCAGGGGTGTTATATCCTCCCGGCTGCCTTCATAAAGATGTTCTTGATAAAAAAACATTTTTGGAAATTGCCCCTACAAATGATGATATTTGGTTTTGGCTGCAAGCCGTCAGAAACAATACAAGGATACGCGTGCCACGGAAACATTTTCCAACGCTGCATTATGCGCCTGATACGCAAAATGTCGCGTTGACTCTTATAAATGACAGCGGTGAAAAGTTATTTTTTATTCAACTAAAAAAAATCATCGAAAAATATCCTGATATAAAAGACAAACTTGAATATGACAACATGGCAAATGCAAAGGTAATAACCTTATTAATACAATCAGGAGAAAAAATATCCATATTCAGAATCTTAAAAAAATTAAGAAAAATACCGGGTGCAATGTTTCGCAAAATATTGCCAAAATTGATCAAAAAATCGTTAAAAATATTGTTTTATCCATTGGTTTTGGCAAGACGGGAAATACTCTATTGGAAAGCATGGAACGCTCCAAAAGAAACAACTGATAGAAAATATTATCATTTCTTCAAGACGCATATAAATTATGAAAACCCGAAAAGCCTGAATGAGAAAATACATTGGTTGAAGTTTTACTCTGATACTTCACAATGGCCGATGTTGGCGGATAAATACAGGGCTCGTGAATATGTAATGAGCAAAGGATTTGGTTCCGTATTGAACGAACTTTATGCGGTTTATAACAATGTTAAAGATATAGACATTTCAAATTTACCCAATTCCTTTGTTATGAAAAAAAATAACGGCTCTGGTGATATATTGATGGTCAGGGATAAAACTAAATTCACCAATAAGCAAATTCAAAAATATTTTGGAAAAAAGAAGGAACATGGGGTTTTACAGGGGGAGTATCATTATCGGTATATAAAACCCTGTATTATCGCTGAAAAATTTCTGGTTGGGGATACAAGGGCGGAATTTTTAACGGATTATAAATTTTATTGTTTTAATGGCAAAGTAGAATTTCTTCTGGTATGTTCTGAAAGAAATAAAAAGGGATATACGGTTGATACGTATGATATGCAATGGAGGCATTATAATGTTGATATTCCGTCGGAATACTTCAAACCTGGCAATGGTACTATAAAAAAGCCGGCCTCTCTTAATCAAATGATTGAAATTTGCGCGAAATTATCAGAGGGTATCCCATTTGCCAGGATAGATTTTTATGAAATAAACGGCGCGCCGGTATTCGGTGAAATAACATTAACTCCAGCCGCCGGTTTTATAAGGCACTATACTCAGGATTTTCTGAATAAATTGGGGGAATATATAACGTTACCGGAAAGAACAAATTATGATTGGCGGCAGGGAAGACCATTAACCCTCAATCCAGCGTTGAATAAGGCGGAGCGCCGCCGAGCCCGGGCCGGGCAGTTTGGGTAAATTGCCGCGGCTGAACCACTGGGCGTCTTCAATTTCAACGCCGTCGGGCTTGATGTCGCCGGAGACGTAATCCGCCGTAAAGCAGACCATGAGGGAATGGGGGAAGGGCCAGGGCTGGGAAGCGGCGTACTGTATGTTGCGGATTTCGATGCCTACTTCTTCACGGACTTCGCGGGCTGCAGCCGCTTCAAGATTTTCCCCCGCCTCGACAAAACCGGCAATAATGCTGTACAGGCCGGGGACGAATTTTTTGTTGTGGGCAAGCAGCGCCTTTCCTTCGTCATTGGTAATGAGTACCATCACCGCCGGGGTGATTCGGGGGAATTCCATGCGCCCGCAGGAAGGGCAAAGGCGGGCGGGCCCGCTGTCGGCGCTGCCAAAAACAGCGCTGTCAATGACGGTATCGTCAAAAACGGCGTCGGTGTTTTTGGTTCCGCAGCTTCCGCAAAAGAGGGATTCCCGACGCCATTGGGCGATGTGAAATGCCCGCAGCAGCCGTCCGGTTGCCCCAGGGGGGCTGTCCGCAAACAGGGAGAGGATTTGGCGTACCGGAATTGCCTGCCAGCGCTGCGGCAAAGGGGCTTCGGGCGGGACGGAAACGCCGGAAATGGTTTCCTGGCGCATAAGGGCTGGAATGGTAAAAATATCCGAGGCGGGGAAATAATCGACATAGGTCAGCGGTATTTCAAGGTTTTGCAGGGCGGCGGGGCCTTCTTCCGGCAAAAGTACCGAGACCCCCTGAAAGAAAAACGCTCCTGCGCCCATAAATCAACCTTTACTATCAGCGATGCACAACTGAGCTGATTCAGAAATGTATGCTGAAAATAGGTATCACGGGGTGGCAGAGGCAAAAGTGCCGTGCATGCACGGTGCTTTTAGCCTCTGACAGGACCCCAGGAACCTGCTTTTGGCATACATTTCTGCTATTGCTGTAGTTTTGCACAAGCCTCAATTGACTTTTTATTAAAAATAATATACTACAATAATGGAATAATGTATAGTAAAAGAACCAGGTCTAGTTATCGAACTTATATTCGCCGAAAACGGCTGATAATTTCTGCAGGGGTGTTGGCGGTTGCCGGTATCATTACCGCCGCTTCAATACAGCTTGCGGAAAGGTTCTCCGGAGCGGCAAAGGGGGAACGAAAGGAGCTTTTACGGCTGTGGGAATCCGGTTCTTTTGATGAAGTGTACAGCCAGAGCCAGATTGCCCTTGCTTCCCGCCCTATGGACTATTTTTTGCTGACTATGCGGGGGTTTTCCGCTTATCAGTTGGGTATTTCCCAGATAAACAGCCTGAATGCGGAGCGTTATTTTGATGATTGTGTGTGGGCGCTGCGGAAGGCGTTTTTGCTGAAGAATGCGGCGAATGACGGGCGGCTGTACTATGTTCTGGGAAAAGCATACAATTACAAAGGCGAAAGTTATGCTGATCTTTCGGTGAAATACCTTGAGAAAGCCCGGGATTTGTCGTACAACGCGGCGGATATTCCCGAATATCTGGGTTTGGCTTACGCCGCAATGGGGGATTACCGCAACAGTGTGGCGGCTTTTGCCGAAGCTCTGGGAATGCAGGGCCGGGGGGAGGATGGGTTTCTCAAGGAGAATTTGCCGGATGATCATCCGCCGGGGCTTTTGCTGCTCTCCATTGCGCGGTCATATCTCGCCCTTGATGAGTTTGAGCAAGCGCGGGCGTATTTGCAACGGTGTATAGATGTTTCCCTGGATTCCCGGACAATCCTTTCAGCGCGCCTTCTGTTATCAGAGGTTCTGCGGAAGCTGGGCGACAACGATGGGGCGAAACAGCCGCTTATGGATATACTGGGAGAGGTAGGGGAACATGCCGAGGCGCATTATCAGTTAGGCGAACTGTACGCCCTTCAGGGGGATACAGTCCGCGCCCGCGCCGAATGGCGGCTGGCGGTTAGGGCGGATCCGGCGCATCTTAAAGCGCGGACACGGCTTTCAATGTGAAATGATATTTTACATAAATTTTTTTTGGAGGAATTATGTTTGGCAGTATTTCATCTGATTTGGGTATTGATTTAGGAACCTGCAATACTATTATTTATATGCGGAACAAGGGCATTGTGCTGAATGAGCCGTCTGTGGTCGCAGTCGAATTGGGAACGAAAAAAATTGTCGCGGTAGGCACGGAAGCGAAACGGATGCTGTGTAAAACGCCGGGGCACATTCGTACCATCAGGCCGCTGCGGGACGGGGTTATTGCCGATCTTGAATCCACCGAAAAAATGATCCGCTATTTTATTTCCCATGTCCTGCCCCGTTACCGGTTTGTTAAACCCCGCATGGTGGTGGGTATTCCGTCCTGTATAACCGAGGTTGAGCGCAGGGCGGTGGAAGAAAGCGCCTACAAAGCTGGGGCGCGGGAAGTAATTGTCATTGAAGAAAGCCTGGCATCGGCCATTGGCGCTGATATTCCCATCCATGAGCCAGCGGGTCACATGATATGCGACATTGGCGGCGGAACTACGGAAATATCGGTTATCTCTCTGGGGGGGATGGTTGTCACTAACGCGATCAGGCTGGGCGGCGATGAATTTGACGAGGCCATCATCAAGTATGTCAGGAGCGTTAACAATTTGATCATCGGGCAGCAGATGGCGGAACATCTTAAAATTGAGATAGGCAATGCCGTTCCCGATAAAAACATCAGAGAAATCGAAGTAAAGGGAACCAATGCGGCTAACGGTCTGCCTCATCGTTTCAAGATTGGTTCCGATCAAATCAGGGAAGCTCTGCGTGATCCCATTAACCAAATTATTGACAATATCAAATCAACCCTGGGGCAAACGCCGCCGGAGCTTGCCGCCGATATTGTCGAACGGGGCATCGTGATGACCGGCGGCGGATCGCTGCTTAAAGGTTTGGATAAGCTCATCGCAACCGAAACCGGCGTACCGGTGTTTATCGCCGAACATCCGCTGGACTGTGTGGCGCTGGGGGCGGGCAAGTATTTTGAATACATGAAAGGTATTGACAACTCAAAGAATATTTATGGCAGCCTGAACGGGTAAGGGTTATGAAGAAGAAGGGCTGGGCGCCAAAGAATCGTTTGCCGGCGGAGCTTTATGTTTTTTCAACGCTCATGGTGATTTCGTTTTTGTTGCTGCTTTTTTCTACACGCGACATGATTCAGAATTTTCGTGATGTGGGTTTGTCTGTTTTTTCCGGCGTGCGCGGCAGGGTGGATGATGTTTCTTCGCTGGTTTCCCGTTCCGTCCTTTCCGTGCAGGAACTTGCAAAGCTCAGGACGGAGTATATCAGGCTGTTGGAAAGCGTTGCCCGCTATGAACAGCTTGAGCGGAGCGCGGCGGAAATCAATCAGGAAAATATACGGCTCAAGGAACAGCTTGGTTTTTCGCAGAGCTTACATTACCACCACATACCCGCCAAACTTATCGGCAGGGATCCGGATAACCTCTATTCGGCGCTGGTGATTAATAAGGGCAGCCATGCGGGAGTTGCGCGGGATATGGCGGTCATTGCCTGGCAGGGGGGTAGTCAGGCGCTGGTAGGCAAGGTTATTCAGACAAGGACTTATGAAAGCCTGGTAATGCCTCTGTACGATTCCAGCCTGCTGGTTTCCTCCCGTTTTGCCGCTTCCCGTTATGAAGGTATTATTGAAGGGCAGGGCAGCCCCGACTTGCCCCTTAGAATGCGTTTTATCCCTAAGAGGGCAAGGGATGAAATAAACCGGGGCGATCTGGTTGTTACCAGCGGTATGGGCGGCATATATCCGCCGGATATAAATATCGGCAGGATAGATCGTGTATCCTACCATGAGTATGAAATTTCAATGGAGGCGGAATTGGAACCGCTGATTGATTTTTCCCGCCTGGAATATGTATTTGTAATCGAAGAAAAAGACAATGATTAAAAATATTATTTGGACTGTTGTTTTTGGCCTGATAGCGGCTATCCTCCAATCAACGCTGCTTTCCCACATTGCCCTTTATCGGGCAGTTCCCGATATTGCGCTGGGGATTATCGTTTACTCCGCCTATGTCAACGGCGTTATGACCGGACAGTTGTCCGGCTTCTGTTACGGGATAGCGCTTGATTTTCTTTCCGCCGCTCCTTTCGGCCTCAATGCCTTTATCCGCACGATTATTGGCGCGCTTGCAGGCATGATGAAGGGAACTTTTTTCCTGGACATTTTCCTGCTTCCCATCCTTCTCTGCGCCAGCGCAACGTTAATCAAGGCGCTGCTTCTCTTTGTACTGAGTCTGATGATGGGCAGTATGGTTGCGTCTTACCCGCTTACCGCTCCTACCCTGTGGGTAGAAATAGCGTTGAACGCGTCTACCGCTCCGTTTCTCTTTGCGTTTCTTAAGCAGTTCAGTTCTCTGCTGACAAAAAGGAGGGCAGCTTGATATCCACTCATAACGATTCCCGACGGGACAGATCGGAAAGGCGTATCGGCCTGTTACGGATTTTTTTTCTTGCAGTGTTTGTTATCTATGGCCTGTGTTTGTTCAATATGCAGATACTTTCCGGCGAACAGTACCGTTCCCATGCGCAGGATATTTCCCGCCGTACTGAAGTGCTGCCCTCCCAGCGGGGGGAGATTTACGATCGCAATTACACCCGGGTACTGGCGCAAAACGCCGACTCCTTTGCGGTAAGCATTGTTCCCGCCGAAGTTCCCCGCGGTCAAGTGCCGGAACTGATAGCCAATGTCGCCGCAATTCTGGGAATCCCCGCAAACGAGATAGAGGCAAAAATACCCCAACGGTACTACCATTTGTATCAACCGGTAGAAATTACAGCTAACGTCCCCTATCACATGATAGCAGCCCTTGCCGAGCGGAAGGATTCTCTGCCGGGCGTTTCATGGAACAGCAAGCCGGTGCGAAACTATGTTGATTTAGGGAGCCTTTCCCATATTGTCGGATATGTAGGCGACATAACCAGAGACGAACTGACACAACTGTATAATCAGGGTTACCAACAGGGTGATGTCATCGGCAAAACGGGGATAGAGCGCCAGTATGATGATCTCTTGCGGGGAAAGGACGGCAGGGAAACCAGAACCGTTGATGTCCGGGGCAGGGGCGTTTCCGGCCAGCGGGAGCGCACTCCCCCTGAAATGGGAAAAAATCTGGTGCTGACCATTGACCGGCGGATTCAAACGCTGGCGGAACAGGCTTTGGGAGAGAGGATCGGCGCGGTGGTGGTAATGCGCCCCACGGGGGAAATTCTTGCCTTGGTTTCTTACCCCTGGTACGACCCCAATATTTTTACCAGAGGGGAACGCGGCGAATACCAAATTTTAGTTAATGATCCTAACAAACCTTTTTTGAACAGGGCTATACAGTCCAGCTATCCTCCTGCCTCAGCTTTTAAGGTGGTCATGACCACGGGGATACTTGCGGAAAATGCCATCTCTCCCGATAAAACAGTAGATTGCCCCGGAGAGATCGAGTACGGCAACCGTCAGTGGCGCTGCCATGTCCGCCGTCCCGGTCACGGACGGATGAACCTGCACCGGGCAATGGCTCAGTCCTGCGACATTTACTATTGGCAGGTAGGACGCGATAATCTGGGAGTTGAACGGATCGTTTCATATGCCCGGGATTATGGTTTTGGTTCTGTCACCGGCATTGACCTGCCTGGCGAAATAGAAGGTTTTATTCCCACTCCCCAATGGAAAACCCGCCGCTTCCATGAACGGTGGCAGGGCGGCGACACCATGAATATGTCCATCGGGCAGGGTTATACCCTGGTAACGCCGATCCAAATGGCAAATATGGTAGCGATGGTGGTAAACAACGGCAAGATATATCAACCTTACATTCTCAAAGAGGTGCGGGATCCGATTTCCGGGGCGATTGAACGGAGAACGCTGCCGGAACTGGCACATACAAGCGACATAGATCCTTCCATTTTTGAAGCTGTCCGGCGGGATATGCGGGGGGTTATAAGCGAAGGAACCGCCCAATTCCCGCTGAATATTAAAACTGTTCAAATTGCCGGCAAAACAGGAACCGGAGAAGTGGGGCTGCAGGATCGCTGGCATTCATGGTTTGCCGCATATGCGCCCTATACGGCAAATAATCCCGAAGAACAGGTTATCGTATCGGTTATTGTAGAAGCGGTAAATCCCTGGGAGTGGTGGGCTCCTTATGCCTCGGCGATAATTTTTCAGGGAATTTTTGCAAATCAAAATTACGATGAAGCGGTACAGAGCCTGGGTTTGCGCTCCATTATGCCGATACGGGGACGCAGGGAATGAAACTTAAAGACATCCTTGAAATTGATTTTTTTGTTCTTCTTCCGGTGATAGCCCTAATGGTGATAGGGGTATTGTTCATTTATTCATCAGGAATAACTTCAGATGGCACGCTGGTTTCCAGCGAATATATCCGCCAGATTGTATGGGCGTCCGCCGGCCTGATAATAGCCTTGATTTTGGCTTTAGTGAATTACCGCCGTTTTTACGATATTGCGCTGTATCCGTACCTTATTATTTTAATTCCGTTATTATATACCTGTATTTTTGGCGGGGAGGCACGCGGCACTCGCTGGCTCAGAATAGGTATTTTTGGCGTTCAGGTATCGGAATTTGCAAAAATTGCTACCATTATTTTTCTGTCCCGTTACCTGGCGGATACCAGGCTAAGTGCAAATTCTTTTGTCCGTTTTTTAACAGCCTGCTTTATCGTATTTGTTCCGATGGGGATCGTCCTTATTCAGCCTGACCTGGGTACTTCTCTGGTGTTTATTCCTATTTTGATCTCTATGACATTTGTCGCCGGCATTGTACTGCGTTATGTGGTTTTTTTAGGTTCATGTATTTTGCTTACCGGTATTTTAACGGTTTTACCGCTGTGGCAAACGTATATTCTGCGGAAATCTCTGCCCATTCTTGTTATGCTTACCAATCCCCGCCTTATCATTATGGTTGTTCTTGCCTTGGGGCTTGTCATGGCTATTGCCCTGTTTGGTTATCTGAAATACCAGAAGCGGTATTTTTACTGGCTGGCTTACATCTTTGCAATAATTGTTTTTTCATTGGGCGCTTCTTATGCCGCGCGCGGGGTACTGAAAAATTACCAGATTATGCGGCTTATTGTTTTTCTTGATCCCAATATCGATCCGCGGGGCGCGGGCTGGAATATTATCCAATCCATTACCGCCATTGGCGCTGGCGGCATGGCGGGAAAAGGTTACCTGCAGGGAACCCAGAGCCATTACCGTTTTCTCCCCGAGCAGAGTACCGATTTTATTTTTTCGATATTTTCCGAGGAGGCGGGTTTCTTCGGCGGACTGGCGGTTTTTGCCTTGTTTTTGATCATCTGTCTGCGGCTTTTACGAATCACCAAAATAACCACCGATCCGTTTGCCGCATATATCTGCGCCGGACTGGTCGGCGTATACAGCTTTCACTTCATTATTAATGTCGGTATGACAATGGGCATTATGCCGATTACCGGCATCCCCCTGCTGTTTATGTCATACGGCGGGTCTTCTTTAATTTCGGCGATGATAGGGATAGGGCTGGTTCTGAGCATATATGTGAGAAGGTATAATTATCAAATTTAATGTTAATCCGGTTAACGATATAGGGGCGCTGCTTCTGGGGGTGGAAAAACCGGGACGGTATTGCGGCGGCGAATATGGACGCCTTGCCAAAAAAGACGCTGCCTTGCAAACCCTCATCGCTTTTCCCGATCTGTACGAAATAGGGATGTCCAACCAGGCGCTGCGGATAATCTACAACGGGCTTAACCGTATTCCCGGCATTTCCTGCGACCGCGCCTTTGCCCCCGCGCCGGACTTTGAACGGCTGCTGCGGGACAAAGGGCTGCCCCTGTACGGCCTGGATACCGGCATTGGCTTAAAGAACCTCGACCTGCTGCTGTTTACCCTGGGCTATGAGTTGGGCTTTTCCGGCATTCTTGCCATGCTTGCCGTTTCCGGCATCCCCCTGCGTAATGACCAGCGCGGCGAATCTGATCCGTTACTCATAGCCGGAGGGCCGGCGGTGTCCAACCCTTTGCCGTACAGCGGCTTCATTGACGCGTTCTGGATAGGCGAAGCGGAAGCGGGCTTTTTTGATCTGGCGCAGGAACTGTTGGAGATAAAGCGGCAGGGTGGAGATAAAGCCGCCATGTTTAATCATATACAAACGAACCCCCATATTTGGGTGAAAGGAAAAGAAAAGGCTGTCCGCGCCGTCGATCACTGCTTTGCCGAGCGAATTCTCACTCCCCAAGGCGGCAATGCCGCCCCTCTACCCGCAGTATACCCCATTCCCAGCATGAAAGTTGTTCAGCATCACGGCATACTTGAAATTATGCGGGGCTGTCCCAACGGCTGCCGTTTCTGCCATGCCGGTTACTGGTATCGCCCGATGAGGCAAAAAAACCGTGAGACACTTGTCCGTGAAGCCGAAGCCTTTATCACGCAGGGCGGCTACCGTGAAATGAGCCTTTCTTCGCTTTCCAGCGGAGACTATGCGGGCATTGGCGATCTGGTCGATGACCTTAACCGGCGTTTTTCCGCAAGGCACGTTTCGTTCCAGCTTCCTTCGCTGCGGGTATCAACATTTTCCCTTTCCCTGCTGGAAAAAATTTCCACCACGCGCAAAAGCGGGCTGACCTTTGCCGTTGAAACCCCCCGCGACTTCTGGCAGTTGGCGT
>JGI24698J34947_10000468_pt1 | contig 18860 bp, 15 predicted proteins | sample TergutMp193P3_FD_34947 | JGI IMG/M metagenome (IMG submission 34947) | reverse complement strand
AACTGGGCTGGGTGGTCACGGAAGTCGGCCGCCAGCCCTGGGTCGTCTATAACCTGATGCGGACCAGCCTGGCCGGCAGCGTCGGGGTGGACTGGTATCAGGTGGCCGGCTCCCTGGCCATCATGGGCGCCATCTACACCGTTCTCACCCTCATCGGCATCTTCTTCATCGGCAAAAGCGCCCTGAGCGACCCCAAAACGGCCCCGGCCGGCCACCATGAATAAGGAGGAACAAGACCTATGGAAGCATATCTGGGAGACATCTGGTTTTTCCTCTGGGGCCTGCTGTGGGCCATCTACTTCGCCCTGGACGGCTTCGACTTCGGCATAGGCATGCTTGTGCCGGCCATCGGCCTGGGCTCCGAAAAGGAACGGAGCACCATGCACCTGGCCACCGGCCCGGTCTGGGACGGCAACCAGGTCTGGCTGATCACCGCCGGCGGCGTGACCTTCGCCGCCTTCCCCCTGGCCTACGCCGTCATGTTCTCCAGCCTCTACACCGCCCTTTTGCTTCTGCTCCTGATGCTTATCCTCCGGGGCGCGGCGGCGGAACTGCGGCACCAGAGCAGTTGCGGGGCCTGGCGCCAACTCTGGGACCTCATCGTGGCCGGGGCCAGCTTCCTGGCCGCCCTCCTCTTGGGCGTGGCCTTTTCCAACATCTTCCGCGGCCTGCCCCTGGACGCCGGCCATATCTTCCAGGGCTATGAAATCCTGGGAGGCCTGACCAGCAACACCCTGAGCCTGTTGCACCCCTACTGCCTCCTGGGCGGAGTGCTCTTCGTGGTCATGTTCGCGCTTCACGGGGCCATGTACCTGTCCTGGCGGGTCAGCGGCGACTTGTCGGCCAAGAGCCTCATAGTGGCCAGGGTTCTGTGGCCGGTCTTCATGGTCATCTTCCTCTTATACGTGGTCCTGACCTTCGCCTGGGCCGGCCTCTGGGTCAACTACGCCCTCTCCCCCCTGCTCCTGGGCCTGCCCCTGGCCTGCGTCCTGGCCTTCCTGGCCGGCGGCCACCAGCTCTACCGGACCACGAACACCAAAACCGCCTTCATCTACAACGGCCTGGGCATCATAACCCTGACCCTCACCGGGATAGCGGGCATCTACCCCAACCTCCTGCCCTCCCGGCTGGATCCGGCCGGAGCCCTGACCATCGCCAACGCCTCGTCCACCCCCAAGACCCTGGGCATCATGCTGGCCGTGGCCCTGGTCTTCGTGCCCATAGTCATACTCTATCAATGGTGGGCCCACCGCCAACTGGCCCACCGCCTCAACGCGGAATACGAGTAGCCGGGGCGGCGACAACAAAAAAAGCCGGGTTCCCTGGAACCCGGCTTTTTTTGCGGCAGAGGCGCCTATTCGGAGACGACCACGAACTGGGCGCGGCGGTTGCGGGCCCAGGCGGCTTCGGTATGGCCCGGATCCAGGGGCCGTTCCTTGCCGTAGGAGACGGTGGACAGGCGGCTGCCGGCTATGCCCAGGCTGGTGATATAGTTGTAGGTGGCCCTGGCCCGGCGATCACCCAGGGCCATGTTGTAGACCTCGGTGCCCCGTTCGTCGCAATGGCCCTGAATTTCCGTCTGGATGCTGGGATATTGCTGCAGGAAAGCGGCCTTGGCCTGGATGATGGCCGCGCCGTCGGCCCGGATATCGTAGCGGTCGAAGTCGAAATAGACATGATCGCCCAAAAAGGCCGACTTAAGGCTGCTATAGGTGCTGTCGCCGCTGTAGGACTGTTTCTTGCTGCCGCAGCCTGTGGCCAGAGGCAGGGCCAGAAGGCCGGTCAAAAGTAACATGGTCAACTTTTTCATGCTTGAAATCCTCCTTACTTGCTGTTGACGCCGAATTGGCCTAATACTAGTCCGCTTAAGGCCAAAAGTCAATCATTAATAAGCCGGGGGCCTTAGGGGCGACCAGAAAGGCTGCTCCTGGGGCGGGCCGTATTCCGGCATCAGCGGCTGCTGGCTGTCGCCGTTGGCGGCCATGACGAAAAGCTGGGGCTTGCCGTTTCGGGTGCTGGAAAAGACGAGCATGCGGCCGTCCGGGGAAAAGCTGGGCCGCTGGTTGACCCCCTGGCCGCCGGTGAGCTGCCGCAGGCCCGTGCCGTCGGGCCGGATGATGCAGATATCCGTCTCCCGGCTGACAAAGGCGATGTATTCGCCGGTGGGCGACCAGGCCGGGTCGGTGGACTTGGCCCCGGCGACCAGGGGCCGGCCGGGGCCGCCGCCGGCCGGGGCCACGTAAATGGCGACCACCCCGCCCTGGTCCGAGGCGTAGGCCATGCTGGAGCCGTCCGGGGAGAAGGAGGGGGAGACGTTTATGCCCCCGGCCGAGGTCAGCCGGGTCTTGTTCCGGCCGGAAAAAAGATAGATATCAGTGCTCTGGGGGCCGGAGACGGCCGCGGCCACCGTGCCGTCGGGCCTGAAGCCCGGGGACAGGTGGGTGTCGCCGGAGGAGATGACCCGGCCGTCCACCAAGAGCTCCCAGACTTTATTGTTACGCCGGACCCAGGCCTTCCGGCCCCCGGGGCCCAAGGTGGGCTGGGTGCTCGGGCCGCCCCGGTGGCTGGCCACCTGAACAGCCTCGTCGCCGCCCAGCTCGGTCATCATGATGCTTTTGGTGGTGGGGGGCCCGCTGGCGAATATGATTTCCGAGCCGAAAACGCCGGGTACGCCGGTTATGACCTCCAAAACGGAGTTGGTGAAGTGGTTGAGCATTTTACGGCTGTCCTTGGCCGGCCCGGTGTAGCTTTTGCCGAGGAGCTGCCGGCCGAGGCCCACATCGAAAAGGCGCATTTCCAGGGTCAGCCTGGAACCGGAGGCGCTCATGGCCCCCTTGACCAGGAAATCGGCCCCGATTTTGGACCAGGAGGAGAAATCGGGCAGGCTGCCCGCGTCCAGGCCGGCCCGTTTCAGGGTCTCGGGCTCCAGGAAGGCCCGCTGGTCCAGGCTGTTGAAGAGCCCGGTCATGGCCAGGTTCCTGGCCAGACGGTCGGGGAGGTAGGCGGCGTTGCGGTCCACCCGGCCGCCGGCGGCCAGGGGCAGGAGCTCGGTGACGGCCAGGTTGTATTTCCGCCCCGCGCCCCGGTTGATGTCGATATAAACGCTGGGGTCGTCTCTGAAGTCCGCGCCCTGGCCCCAGGCCGGCGCGGCCAGGAGGCCGAAAACAAGGGCCAGTAGCCCGAAGGTTGAAGCCCGCATATTGATGTTGTTCTCCGGCTTGGCTGGCTTTTAAATTGTTTGAGGCTCTTAAGGAAGCGCTGATTAATGAGAATTTTTTTTCCCCGGCAAGAAAGGCGAATCCCGGGTGAAGCGAAGTGTATCAAGGCATACATGAGCTTCGCACGGGATGAGCCTGACGCCGCCGGGGAGCAAAAAGGCCATTAATCGGTGCTTCCTAAAACATGGAGCCCATGGTGAATTCCCACTGGCCGGAACCGCTGTGGCCCGGGGGGCGCCTGCCGACCGGCTTGCCGTATTCCACGCGCAGGGGCCCCATGGGCGAAAGGTAACGCAGGCCGCCGCCGACGCTTCTGTAGAGGTCGTTGAGCTTGTAGCCGCTCTCGCCCTTTTCCCAGACGTTGCCCAGGTCGTGGAAGGCCACGCCGTAGAGGCCCTGGTCCTGAAGGAGGGGGAAGGCGAACTCGAAGTTGATGGTCATCATCTTTTCGCCGCCGACTGTATATTCGCGGCCTTTCCAAGGTTTGGTGGGCGAAATGTCATACCAGTCAAAGCCGCGAACGCTGTTGATGCCGCCGATCATGTATTTTTCATAAACCGGCAGGCCGCTCCCCGTGACGTAGCCGGCCTGGCCGTGAAGCATGAGCGAGGCCCCTTTGTAAAAGGGGGCCGGCAGCCATTGGGCGCCTTCGATCTCATACCGGGAAAAATTGGTGTCGCCGCCCAGGACCTTCAAGGCATGGCCATAGCTCAGGCGGGTCACGTTGCCCCAGGTGGGGAAGAAGAAGTGGTTCCTGGTGTCGCGCCGCAGGCTGAAGAGGGCCTGGATATCGGTCTTATAGTCAAGCATATCCTCAAGATACGGGGAGGTGTCGCTGCCCAGGTCGGAGATGTCGACCTTTTCAAAGGACAAACGGCCGCTGATATAGAAGTCGTTCCAGAGGGGATAGCCCAGCCGGCCGGCGACGCCGTTGGACTTCTTGGTGTAGTAGGTATATTGGTATTTATAATTGAAGAGGTCGAAGCCGGCCGACAGGGGTATGTCGAAGACCCAGGGGTCGGTGAAGGACAGGTTGTAATAAGCGCTCTTGGACCCGACATTGGCCTCGATGGAGGCCCGGCGGCCGTAGCCGAAGAGGTTGTCCTGGGTCAGGCGGATCACCCCGAAGAGGGAATTGTAGCTGCTGTAGCCGCCGCCGACCTGAAAGGAGCCCGTGGGGCGTTCCTTGACTTCGACGCGCAGGTTCATCTTGTCGTCCGCGTCGGAAGGCCCGGGCGCCAGGTTGACCTGCTCGAAATAGGTGCTGCGCATGAGGTTGGATTGGCTTTTTTGCATGTTGCTGGCCGAGAACAGGTCGCCCTCCACCACGGTCAACTGCCGCCGGATGACCTTGTCCCTGGTCCGGTCGTTGCCGACTATGGTTATGCGGTCGAAATAGACCTGGCGGCCGGGCCGGACCTCGAAGACCACGTCCAGGGCCTCGCCGTCGTGGGGGCCTTCCAGGCGGGGCTCCACCTGGTTGTTGGCGTAGCCGAGGTCGGCGTAATAGGTCTGGATGGTCTTGACGTCCTCCTGCAGGAGTTCCCGGCTGAACCAGGTTTCATTCCTCAGGCCGGTCTTCTTCAGGATGGCCCGGGGGTCGTCGTTCGCCAGGAGCTCGCCGCCCAGGGACACCTGGCCCACCTTGAAGCGCGGCCCCTCCACTATGGGAAAGGTGACGACCAGCCCGCCCTTCTCGTCGTTGGTGATGAGGGGATCGCCCACCTGGGCCTGGAGAAAGCCGGTGTTGTGATAATGGGATTCCAGGCGCTGGGCGTCGCCGGAGAGCTTCTCGGGGTTCAGCTTGCCGGAGCCGCTGAGCCAGGAGGTGAGCATGTTGTAGGTGGAGGTCTCGATCTTGCGGCTCAAGGTCCAGTTCGAGTAGAATTCGTTGCCGTCGAACTCGATGTCCTTGACATAGACCTTGCCGCCCTCGGCGATGTTGTAAACCAGGGCCCCGCCGCCGCCCTCCCCGGTTTCCATGGCGGCCGAAATCCGGACGTCGTTATAGCCCTTCTTGGCGTAAAAACGCTTGAGGTTCTCCACCGAGTCGGCCACGGCCCGTTCGCTGGGGATGTCGTGGGGCTTGAGGCCCACCGCCTCCAGAAGGGCGTCGGCATCGAACTTCTTGTTGCCCCGGAAGACGATGCTGTCTATCTGCGGCCGTTCCCGGACCATGAAGTGGACGGCCTTGCCGCCCTGGACATCTTCCACCCTGACCTGGACATCGTCAAAGTAGCCCATGGCGTAGATGCGCTTTATGTCGCTGGTGGCCTTGGTTTCGTTGTAAGCCCCCCCCGGCTGGAGGCGCAGGGCGTTGAGAACGGCCTGGGAACTCATCATGGTGTTGCCGGTGATGTCCACGGAGACCACCGGGACCCCGCCGCCGGAGAGATGGTCGGTGGTCAGGAGCACCAGCCGTTCCAAGGTCTGGGGGAATTGGCCGGTGTTTTCCGCCGTCAGGGTCTGGCGCCGGCTGGAACGGCCGTCGGGCGTCAGGGCCAGGAGCTGGCCGGTGAGGTTGAAGCGTTCGCCGCTCTTGAGCACCCGTCCTTGAAAGAGATAGTCGGCCCCCAGGGCGCGGGCCTGGGCCTGGGCGGAGGCGTCGCTCAGGGACAGGGCCCCGTCGCCCATGGCCAGGGGCTGGAGGTCCTGGGCGGCCAGGGCCGCGCTCAGCACTTCCAGAAGACCCTTGCCCAGGCGGTTAAGCTGCTCCAGTTGAGCCCCCTCGACCGAAATGCTCAGGGGCATGACCGCCACCCGGGGCCCGCCGCTCTGGGCCAGAAGGGGGGAGGCTGCGCCCAGGCCGAGGAGAAGGGCGGACAAAAGCAACCGGGCGAATTTACTCATATCATGCGAACCTCGGAACGGAATGCCGGGCCGGCCGGCCAGAGGCCGGCAGCCCCGGGCCGGCCTCTGGGTCGCTTATTAATCATATATTATTAATGTTTTTAGCCTAAAATACAAGCCTAAAATAACTTATTCCATTAAATTGCCGAAATTACATTCCTTATTGAAGGCCGCCCCCGGGCGGAGAGGCCGTTTCCCGGGGCCGGGCGGCCGCACTTTACAAGGCCGACCGCCTGTTATATAATTTAATGACCGAACCGGCGGATTGTTGGCGGGCCCCGCCCGGGCCCTGAAATCGCGACTCCATAAACTTTCCCGGCCGGCCCTTGCCTGGGGCGGGCCGATGTTTTTTCCGCCAAGAGGGAGACCGGCCTATGAACACGGTGCCCATCACTCAGCAAGGCCTGGACGCGTTGAAAAAAGAATTGGACAAACTGCTTAAGGAGGAAAGACCCCGGATAATCCGGGCCATTGAAGAAGCCCGGGCCCACGGCGACCTGTCGGAAAACGCCGAATACCACGCGGCCAAGGAACGGCAGGGCTTCATTGAAGGCCGCATAGCGGAGCTGCAGATCCAGATCAACTCCTGCCAGGTCGAAAAAATAAAGGGCCCCTACGACCGCTGCGTGTTCGGGGCCACCGTGACCCTGGAAAACTCCGACACCGGCGAGGAGAAGACCTATACCCTGGTGGGCCCCTTTGAATCGGCCCCGGAACAAAACCGCATTTCCATAGCCACCCCCATAGGCCGGGCCCTTCTGGGGCGGGAGGCCGGGGACGAGGTGAAGGTCAAGGCCCCCAAGGGCATCGCCGAATACGTCATCGTGTCCATAAAGTGAAACTTGCGGGCCCGGGAGGAGCACCATGAACATAGTCATCGCCGGCTTCGGCGTGGCCGGGGCCACGGCGGCCGAAACGGCCCGCCGTCTCGCCCCCAAGGCTTATATCACCATTTTCAGCCAGGAAAAAAGCCTTTTCTACTATCGCCCACGCCTGCCCGAAGTGGTCTCCGGCGCCCTGAACCCGGACGAGGTCTTCGTCCGCCCCAAAAGCTGGTATGACGAACAGAGGCTGGAACTGAGGCTGGGCGAAAAACTGGTGGACCTGGACCCCTCGGCGCGCATCATCCGCGGCTCCACCGGCAGCCGCCAGACCTACGACCGGCTGCTTCTGGCCGTGGGCGCCGAAGCCAACCGCCCGAGCCTGCCGGGAGACAGGCTGGAGAACGTCTTCGCCGTGCGCAGCCTCAACGACGCCTGGAGCCTGGCCCTGGCCGCCAAGGGCAAAAAGCGGGCCGTGGTCATCGGCGGGGGGCTTCTGGGCCTGGAGACAGGCGCGGCCCTGGCCAGGCGGGGACTGGAAATAACCGTGCTGGAGATGGGCGACCGGGTCCTGCCCCGCCAGACGACGCCCCGGGGGGCGGCCCTTCTGCGCCGGAAGCTGGGGGCCGCGGGCCTGAACTTTGAACTCCAGGCCCAGGCGGCCCGCCTGGAGGGCTTCCAGAAGGTGGAGAACGTGGTCCTGAAAGACGACCGCGTCATGGAAGCCGACCTGGTGATCGTCTCGGCCGGGGTCAACCCCAACCTGACCCTGGCCAAGGCCCTGGGGCTGACCACCGACCGGGCCATAGTGGTGGACGAATACCTGGAGACCAGCCTCCCGGGCCTCTACGCCGCCGGCGACTGCGCCCAGTTCCCCGGAGCGGCCGGCGGCCTCTGGACCACCGCCAGGGCCCAGGGCCTGACGGCCGGGGCCAACCTGGCGGCCGACACCCCGGCGGAACGCCAGAAATTCGTGCCCGCCCCCCCCTCCAACACCCTTAAGGCGGCCGGGGTGGACCTGACGGCCGCCGGCGACCTGGACCCTGAAGAACGCCTCCACGGCATTGAAGCCGAAAACGACGAGGCTTACCGCAAGGTGGTGCTGGACGGCGAAGGCCGCCTGGTCGGCTTCACCAACGTGGGGAGCGGCCGGGGCAACCAGGAACTGGCCCGGGCCCTGGCGGAGAGGGCCGTCCTCTCGGACCAGGCCAGGGCCGGCCTGGCCGAGATTGATTTCGACTTCAACAGTTTACAGTGAAAAAAACCTTGACCGGCCGCCTTTCACCGGCCCTCCGCGGGGCCGGACGCCCCGGCCTTGGCAGGAGCGCGCATTAAGTGTATAATAGCGCAATCAGGAGCAAGGCCATGAGTCCCCAGAACCAGGACGCCGGGAGTCCGGTGGAAAGCTGCGTATTCTGCAAGATAGCCGGCGGCCGCCTGCCTTCGGTCAGAATCTTCGAGGACGAGGATTTTCTGGCCTTCATGGACATATCTCCCCAGACCGAGGGCCATTTCCTCCTCGTGAGCCGGGCCCATTACGACTCGGTGTTCGAAATGCCCGACCAGCTTCTGGCCCGGGCCCTGCCCCTGGCCAAAAAGCTGGCCCAGGCCGCCCGGGACGGTCTTGCGGCGCCCGGATTCAACATTCTGCAGAACAACGGCGCAGTGGCCGGCCAGGCCGTCCCCCACTGGCATCTCCACATAATTCCCCGCCGCCGGCCCGGGGAACTGCCCTTGAGCCCGGGGGCTCCCGCCGATATGACCAAACTGCCATTCACGGCCGAAAAAATACGCCTCAACCTCAAATGAGGGGCCGCTTCAACAGCCGCCGGGCGGAGGGCCGGCCGGGTTCAGGTTTTCAGACCGAAGGCTATAAGCCCTCGAAAGATTAAACATTCAAGCCCGGAGGGCCGATGAGTAAACATGAGGAATTTCCGGGGTTGCGGCGGCCCCGGGCCCTCCCTGAGTTTTTAGCTTAAGATTCGCCCGGAGAGAGTTTACCATGCCCCCAGTCGGCTTTCTGATGGTTATCGGCAGCGTCATCTGCGGCTATCTGATGCATCACGGCAGGCTGGCCGTGCTCTGGCAGCCCAACGAAGTGGTCATCATCTGCGGGGCGGCCTTCGGCTCCTTCCTCATAGCCAACCCCATGNCCCTGATCAAGCAGNCCTTCGGCCATCTGCCCAAAATATTCACCGGCAAGGAACTGCAGAAAAAGCAATTCATCGANGTCCTGCTCCTGATGTTCGAATTTCTGTCCATAGCCCGCCGCGAAGGCATGCTGGCCCTGGAAGAGCACGNCAACAAGCCNGAANGNTCGGCCATNTTCGGCAAATACCCCTCCATNCTGAAAAACCNCCNNCTCANGGATTTNCTGGCCGACAACCTCAAGGTCTTCGTCAGCGGCAACATTGAGCCCCANGNATTTGAAAACCTGATGNNCNTAGACACCGAGGTCCACGAACNCCACGGCNNCCTGNTNCCGNCGGCCCTGACCACGGTCTCGGACTCCCTGCCCGGCCTGGGCATCGTGGCCGCGGTGCTGGGCATCATCACCACCATGGGCCTGATGACCGAGCCCCCGGAAGTGCTGGGGGCCAGCGTGGGCGCGGCCCTCTGCGGCACCTTCCTGGGCCTTCTCTTGAGTTACGGCTACATGGCCCCCATGGCCAAGTGCCTGGAAAACCAGGCCCATGACTTCGACTGCATCCTCAAGGTCTCCAAATCCGTCCTGGCCGCCTTNGCCAAAGGCATGCCGCCCGTCCTGGCCATAGAGTTCGCCCGGCGGGCCATTCCCTCCCACTGCCGGCCGGGATACGAGGAACTGGAAGAACTGCTCAAATCGGTCAAAAAATGACCGGGCCCTCGCCAGGTGAGCCATGAGCAGCGACGAAAAAGGGACCGGCAACGGACAAAAAGCGGATAAATGCGGGCCGAAAAGCGGATAGACCACGGCCAGGGAAAAGGACATGTCCGAAGAAAGCTTCTTCAAGGGAGGTCGGCCTGAAATGAAAACGGTTTTTGTGGTGGACGACAGCGATGTAAATCTCTTAACCGCGGAAGAAACGCTGTCAAAGCAATACCGGGTGTTTACGCTGCCGTCCGCTGCCGGCATGTTCGGGCTTTTGAACGATATCATGCCTGATTTGATATTACTGGACATAGTAATGCCGGAAATGGACGGGTTTGAGGCCTTGAAATTATTAAAGGCCAACCCCCTATATTCGTGCATACCCGTTATATTTCTCACAAGCCTGGATGACGCCGGCACGGAAGCCCTCGGCCTTGAGACGGGAGCGGTGGACTTTATATCGAAACCGTTTTCCAAGAGGGTTCTTCTCAGCCGCCTCAAGACGCATTTGAAAATTGAGGCGCTGGTCCGCGAGCGGACGGAAATGCTGCAACGGCGAACAGAAAAACTGCAGAAACTTCAGGACAGCATGGTGGCTGTTTTATCCGATATGCTTGAAAGACGTGACAAGACGACCGCCGGGCACGTGGAACGCACTTCAATTTATACAAAAATACTTGTATCCGGGATGATGAGGCGCGGAGTATATGCGGAGGAAATGTGCGGCTGGGACTTTAATCTGATTGCCTCCTCAACCCGGCTGCATGACATAGGTAAAATCGCGGTATCCGATTTGATTCTGAACAAACCGGGGAAGCTGACCCCGGACGAATTTGATTTGATTAAAATCCATGCCGAGGAAGGCGAACGGATCATTGAAAATATCATCAGGGGGAGCCTGACCGCAGATGAGTTTGATACGATGAAAATCCACGCTGAGGAAGGCGAACAGATTATTGAAAGCATTATGGCCAAATCGGGTTATAATGATTTTTTGCACCACTCGAAACTATTTGCGGGCTATCATCACGAGCGATGGGACGGAAAGGGCTACCCCTACGGCCTGAGAGCCACTGACATCCCGTTGCAGGGCAGGATAATGGCGATAGTTGATGTTTACGACGCCCTCATATCGGATCGTCCTTACAAAAAAGCGCTGAAAAAAGAAACAGTCATGGAAATCATCGCGGAAGAAAAAGGAAAAGCCTTCGATCCGAAAATCACCGACGTCTTTCTTGAAATCAACGGTTCGCTCGTGGAGGTGGAATCATGCCGGTGACCCGTCGTTTGCCGCAAAAACGCCCCAGTTCGGCTGTGTGCGGGGCGGAAAAGAAGTTTTTCATTTCGGACGCTGAAAAAGCCTTGAACTTGCTGGAGGGCATGTCGTCAAGACTGGACGATCCCGGCGACGCCGAGATTGAATCGTACATTATTGCCGTTCACGGAATTAAAGCTGCCTGGCCGATGGCCCCCAAGTTGACTGAGTGGGGCTTTTTTGTTAAAACTAAAGAAATTACTTGGATAAGTCTGAATTCCTACACCGCTCCCAAGCAAAAGGTGGGTTGATCATGTCCATGGCCAGCAAGATATTCACCCTGATCGCTCTTTTGATCCTTATCTCCCTCGGCGTCCTGGGGTTGGCGGTATACAGCACGACGAAAATAGCCGACGTGGCGGATGGGCTCGTCTCCCTGGGCAACAGGAGCGCCGCCCTGCACAAAATCGACGAGGCGATCCTCCACCGGATCATACAAATTCGGGAAATCAACGCGAGTATAGACGAAAACGCCATCGCCGCGATTGTCAACGGGGATTTCGCGGAAAACGAGAAAATCGTAAGCGCGTATATCGCCGAATACGAGGCCAACATCCCCGAAGACGCGGACCAGACCATGCGCGAAGTGGGCAGTAACTTGACGGGGCTATGGAACACTTTTGTCGCCGAGTCAAAAAAAGTCGCGGAATTCTCCCTCGAAAACACCAACAACAAGGCCGCGCGCGTCAATGACGAGAACTTTTCCTTCTGGGAAGAACTCGAGGCCGCTTTCGCGCAACTGGCCGACCTTCTGTTAAGCCGAGAGGACCAGGCCGGCGTGCAGGACTCCCTGAAAATCTTGAACTTGCGGGCCGACCTGGTGCGCATACAGTTGACCCTGGCCAAGTTCATACACGAGACCGACAAGGAAGTCACGGCGAAATACAAGGCCGGCATAGGGCAATTTGTCGAGCACTGCGACCTGGTCATGAACGGAATCGCGGCCACGGCCCCCCCAGACAAGGGCGGCAGACTGGCGAAACAGATTTTCGACAACCTGATGGTCGGAAGAGGCAAGCCAATAATCGGCGAGATCCTGCAACTCGTCGAACGCGACACCAACACCCTCTCCAACCGGCAGATGCTCGGCCCCACAAGCGGCGCGATCCAGAAAATAAGGAGCGCCATTGCGGATTACCTGGCCGAGATCTCCGCCAGCCAGGGCTAGGCCAGGGAAAAGACCAACGCCATGGTCAGGGATAATTTCACCCTGATGCTGGCGGCGAGCCTGATCGGCATTACGGTCATATCCATCGTGTCCTTTCTGACCATCAAAGGCACCATCGGCCGCCTGAAACAAGTCGTGGCGGACATCGAAGAAAGTTCCTCCATCGTCTCCCAGGCCTCTGACAGAATATCCCATACCTCCCATTCGCTCTCCAACGACGTCGCGACCCAGGCCGCCTCACTTGAGGAGACGTCGGCCTCCCTGCTGGAAATGGACTCGACGACCCGTCAAAACGCGGATAACGTGGCCAAGGCCACGGACACCATGAGCACGGCGTTCACCCTGGTCGGCGACGGGGCCGAGACGGTGAATCAAGTCACCTCGGCCATGGGGGAGATCAACGAATCGGCAGGTCAAATAGGAACTATCATCAAGATAATCGAGGATATCGCCTTCCAGACCAATCTTCTGGCCTTGAACGCCTCGGTCGAGGCCGCGAGAGCCGGCGAGGCGGGGAAGGGCTTCGCCGTTGTGGCCGATGAAGTGCGCAACCTGGCCCAGCGTTCGTCCCAGGCGGCGCGGGACACGACGGGACTTATCAAGAAGACCGTGGAAAGGATCCTGGCCGGGTCGGAAAACGTGGAAAATCTCTCCAAGAGCTTTGCGGAAATCGAGCGGGCGGTAAGAGACATGAAGCGGCTGATCGTTGAAATTTCGTCCGCCACGAACGAACAGGCCCAGGAAGTCGGCCAGGTCAGCCAGGCGGTCACGCACATTGACAAGAACACTCAGAGCACAGCCGCCCATGCGGAAGAGAGCGCCTCCGCCTCAATGGAACTGATGCGGCAGGTAGCCCAGTTGAACACCGTGGTCGAAGTGGTCCACGAACTGGTCGCCGGAAAGGGCGCGGCCCTGGAGCAAACATCGGCGAACGGCGGAGCAGCGCGGGGCCTGGCCGTCCGCAACTAGAGCATTTTATAAGTTATGGCTGAGGACACAGGCGATAGGGGGCTGAAAGAATCGTCATTCAATTTTCATATGCAGTTCACGGGCCGCCAGCTCGGCGGTTTTGGCCGCCATCTCACCCGTGAATGAAACGCATTTTTGCATACGCTCCGCCGACCCGGGTTTCGTTCCCCTGGTTAAAACTTTACAGCACAACACCTTATGATTTTCTTGAAAGCTGTCATGGAGTTCCTTGGAGATCGCCATGGCTTTTTTGACTTTTTCGTCTCCAGGGGTTGTTCTTCCGAATAAATACCCGAGAACGATAACCCCGCCCGTCAAGGCCCCGCAGGTGCATTTAGAGCCGCCGATACCCACGGGAAACCCCGAACCCATGGCAATGGCTTCCACCGGCATGTCCGGAACAATATTTTTGCGGATGGCGGCTATAACCGCTTCCGAGCAATAATAATCGCCCTTTTTATACATCGCTTCCGCGTCTGCCCTGATTTTAGCGATATTTGCCTTTTTCACCATAACGACCGCCTTTTCAAGCCGTATCCCGCCGTCCGCATGCCGCCCATTATACTCGACCGGGATGTTTTAGGCAATTTCATATATCGGCCCTGGTTTCATGGCTATTCAAGGAAGCGACGGTTAATGGCCGGTTGCTCTAAAACTCCCACTTGAGCAGCAAGCTGCCGGTCACGCCCTCTCTCTTGCCCGTGTAGCCCTGCCCCCCCAAATCAAAGGGAAAACGGCTGTCCGGGGTCGGTTTCAGGCTCAGGCCAAGCTCGCCCAGGCCCGTGCCGCCGCGCAGGTCCGAACTTCGGAAAGGGGCGTGTCGCTGTTTTTGTAGAGGGTGTTGCCGGTGAAGGCGAGACAATAGCAGGCCAAGCGGACCAAGGGATGGGTCGAGGGCGGGAAGGACATGGCGTGGCTCCTTAAGGTTAGCTTGGCGAGGCGGGCCGATTTTTTCGGTTATACCTTGTGCTCCAAGGCCAGGTTCCGGCCCTGGCCGTTGGTCAGGTGATCCAGTTGCCGGGAAGTGCCGTAGAGCGCCGAGGCCCGCCGGGTCAGGTTCCGGGAGGACGACGAGGACTGGTTGGCCGCTTCCAAATTTCTCTGCACGGCCACGCTCAATTCGCTGATGGAATGATCGACCGAATCGACGGCCTGGGCCTGGTCCCGGGTGGCCGAACGAATCAGGTCCACATGCCCGCCCGCGGTTTTCACCGCCGCCACTATGCTCCGAAAATCCGCCTCCAGTCTTTCCTTGGTCGCCAGCCCCTCGCCAACCCGCCGGCCGGCTTCCCCTATCAGCTCGGCCGTTTTCTTAGCCGCCTCGGCGGTCATGCCGGACAGGTTGCGCACCTCGTCGGCCACCACGGCGAAGCCGGCCCCGGCCTCTCCCGCCCGGGCCGCCTCCACCGCCGCGTTCAAGGCCAAAAGGTTGGTCTGAGAGGAAATGGCTTCTATGGTTTTCAAGGTTTTGGCCATCTCCGTGGTGGCCTGGGAAATGCCGCTCATGGCCGCGTTCATATCCAGGACGGCCTTCCGGCCCGTCTTGACCTGCCCGGCGGCGTCCCACATGGCCTGGCCGCACTGGTCCGCGGCCTGGGCATTGGCCCGGACCTGGTCGGTTATCCGCCTGATCGCTTCCGAGGTGTCCGTTATGGCCTTGGATTGGGCGGCGGCGTCGGATTCCAGGGCCTGGGCCATATTGGAAGCCGCCTCGGCCAGGGAGCCGATGTCGCCCGACTCGCCGGTCAAATCCTGGACAATGTCGCCCAAACGGCGGGTGATGCGGATGATGAACAGGCTGATCACAGCCAGGACGGCCGTCACCAGAACCAGGGAGACGGCCGCGCTGAAAGTCAGGTTGCTTATTTCGCCCCGCTGGATCAGGGCCAGGTCTTCCTGCCTGACCCGGGCCCGTTCGGCCGCGGCGAACAGCGTCTCATTGGGGATCAGCATGGCCAGGGCGAACAGGCCGGAAATATCCTCCACGAACAGGGTGTGAGCCCGGCCGTCATATTTGAAAGGGGCGTCGGCCGGCCGGCCGGCGGCCTGGCTTCCATAAAGGGCCATCAAGTCCCGGCCGAAAGGCAGTTGGTCCAGGGTCAGGAAGCGGGTGGTTTTATGACCGGGATTACCGGGGTCGTCGGAGACGACCGGCGCCCAGGCGGTATTATCGGGCGAAGTCAGGACATCACGGGAAACGGGGCTGAAAATCAGGGCCACGGTCCCTTCGGGCATTTTGGCTGTCACATCATTGGTAAGGCCGGCCAGGCTGGAGAGGGTCAGGTCCAGAAAAACCACGCCCGCGGCCCGGCCCTCCAGGTTGATGGGCGCGGTGGCCGAAATCAAGAGTTCCCGCGTGATATCATCAATATATGGCCGGCTCCAGTTGACCTTGACCGGCAGGGGCCGGGAACGGTCGTGATCGGCCGGGATCGAGGCGGTGTAATAGAGGCTCTTAAGCTCCTCGTCCAGGGCGGCCCGCCGCTCCTCATCGGTGACGTCGGCGGGCGACTTGCTTTCCGCCTCTATGTTCAGAAGGTCGGTATAATTGATGTCGCCCTCTTCCCGATAAGCGTAAGGTTGGATATAGGGCGCGAACCGGGAAAAGGCCTGGTATTCGAAGGTTGCGCCGGTTCCGCTGGCGATGGGCAGGCGGTCTTTGAGCATTCCCCGGACATAGTCTTCCATGGCCGTCTTCGCCGCGGCCGTGCCTCTGGCTGAACCGCTGGCCAGGAGGCTCATGGCGCGGTAAAAACCGCCGGCCAAGAGGGTGACTTCTTCGGCCACCGCGATATGGCTCTTCATTTCCGCAACGCCGGCCTCCAAGGTCTCCTCGACGCGGCCCAGTTCGCTCTGGCGGACGGCCTGGGCCATCTCGCCGATCAAGTCTTCCGAACGTCGGCGGAGATTGTCGCCCATGGATCGGGCGATGAACCAGCTAAGGCCCATCTGGATGAGCACCACCGCGGCCAGGACGCTCAACAGGACCATGATGTGATTTCTTAGCCCCATAGCGAAACCTCCAATGCGAGTTGCGGGCCGCCTAGGCTTGGCCGCCGCCTGCTTTAGCCGTCATTGTAGGCCATATACGTGGGCCTGTCACTAACTTATCGCCCAAATTCCCGGCCCTGAGGCCAAAAAATCAAGCCCGCGGGTCCAAGCATTCCTGACCCGCGGGCTCCACATCGCCCGTTTCTTCCTTAAAAGCAAATCGGTTGACGCTCTAACCGCGCTCCGGGCGATCGCCCCTTCCCCGGTGTTCAAACCTTTCAAACCCATGGCCGTGACCTCTTTCGCCAAGCCCCCTGAAATCACCGAGCCTCCCGTGAAAAGAGCGCCGGTCGAAACGACCGCCAGTCATTTCCGCAAAATGTTCCCGCGCCGCTGCCATGCGCTCGAATTCCTCCTCGTCGCCAGGGCCGAATTTTTCAGCGAGGGCCGCGATTACGCGGTCAAGATACCCGCCGAAGGCCTGTTTTTCCTCATCGGACAGGCTGGCAAAAATGTCGCCGAAATCAGCCGGACCGGGTTCTTCCCGGCCTTTGTCTGTCAGCTTGACCAGCAGGACGCGTTTATCCTGTTCCAAGGGTTCCCGCGTGACATGGCCATTTTTTTCAAGCTTGGAAAGAAGTTCGTTCAAAGATGAAACACGCAAGCCGAGCAGGTAGGATAAATCCTTCGTGCTGATTCCATCGCGCAATTTCAGCACGGCCAGAATCCGCCCCTGCCCGCGCGTTGTGTCCGCCATTGGGCCGACCTCCGCATACCCGCGAATATGCTGTTTGTGCAACAGCCATTGAAGCCGGGCCAGCTTTTCGTAAAGTTCGTTGTTCATCGGAAATACCTCCGGTAAATTATTAATCGGCGCCGATTGAACGGTACCGTATGCAAATAATATAAATGGTACCGTCAAAAATGTCAAGCCTTTTTTGCAGGTACAATAAAAAACCGCGGGCGCGAAGGAGGGATTCGCGCCCGCGGCGGTTAGGGGTTTATGTTCCTGGTTCTTGAGCGGTCGGCCCGGTGGCTTGAACGGGCCTCCGCCCCCGCCTGACCATCAGCCCGGCCTTCCCCAAGAAACAGGGCCGACGGCGGCTTCGGCGGGTAGGCGCTGGTCGAACCCGGGACCATCCCGGGTCTGACTTTTCTTAAAGTGGCCGGCGACGCACGCCTTGGACGTCACGAAAAAGAGCATAGGCCAAAACTTTTTTCCTGTCAATATTTATTTTTAATAAAGATACTGAATTTATTTGCATAAACGGTCAAAGTTAAGCAAAAATATACTATATTTAGTGTCCAACGCGATCACAGACGCAAGCGGCTGGCTTTAAGACTGTTAAAAATTTTTTTAAAATTTTCTTCCCAGAACTCAGAGGTCCAGCCGGCTTCGAGGTCGATTTCATGAAAATGAGGCCGGGCTCCGCCGGCGAAATACAGGGCGGCCCGTAGATTATCGGCCAGCCCGGCGCTCCGGAGAGCCAGGGCGTAGAGGCGGACCTGATTTTCGTAGGCCGACAGGCGGCCGGGCCACTCGCCGCCGGCCTCGAAGCCCTCAGGAAAGGCCGTGAACTTGTAATCCACGATCCGGCCCCCGTCAGGGGTTTGAAAGAACAGGTCGATGACGCCGTTGACCTTCAGATGGCGGGCCTGGCCGCCGCCTTCGCGGAGGCGCAGTTGAAAGGGCCATTCCCGAAAAACGGCCCGGCCGGCGCCGGCCGCCTCAAGCCAATCCCGGCCCAGGCGGCTTTCCAGGAAAGCCTCAATGGAGGCGGCCAGGCCGGCTGGGGCTCCGGGCGCGAGGCCCAGGCGGGCGGCTTCGGCGGCCAGGAGTTCCCGGGGGTAGGGGTCACGGGGGTCGATAATTTCCATGACCGCGTGAAAGAGCAGACCGGCCTCGCGGGGAGCCAGGGGCTCGTGAAGACCGGAAGGGGTTGGGAGTTTGGAGATGGTTGGTTGGGGAGGATCGATTGTCAGGGGTGGGGAAACATCGGCGGCCGGATGAATATCAAAAGAGATCCCGGCCAGCCACTGGGCCAGCTCGGTGACGCTCAAGCTGGCGCCGGCCAGGGTCATGGGCGCCAACAGGTCCGGAACCGCNCCCCGGTCCGGGGAGCGGGCCTTGATTCCCAAGTCAGGNGCCGGAAACTCTGAAAACAGGGCCGGGTCGAGAATGAGTTCCTCGCTGAGAGCCGCGGCCTCCGGGCAGTTCAGCAGGGCCTGAAACCAGGTCTCCGCCTCGCTTTTGACTTTTTTGGCCTCCTCTTTTGGTTTCGGCCGGCCGAGCATGACCAGGTGATCCCTGGCCCGGGTGGCCGCCACGTAAAAAAGGCGCCGGTTTTCCTCTTTTTCCAGCCGGTCTTCCTCTTCAGACAGCTCAAGATAGGAGGCGGGCGGGGTGGGCCAGCCGGCCGGCCGCCAGTTCAAGGCCAGCCGGCCGTCGCCGGAGGTGAGAATGCGCGGCGTCCGGGCCCGGGGCTGATAATCGCTTTCAGCAATGACCACCACCGGGAATTCCAGACCCTTGGCCGCGTGGACGGTTGAGAGGGTGACGGCTTCGTCCTGGTATTCCAGCCCGGACCGGCCGTGCCGGCTTCGGCCCAATTCCGCCAGCTCTTCCGCCGGGTGAAGGAAGCTCCGGCCGTCCGAGCGGCCGAGGGTGCGGCTTGCG
>JGI24698J34947_10000467_pt1 | contig 18865 bp, 18 predicted proteins | sample TergutMp193P3_FD_34947 | JGI IMG/M metagenome (IMG submission 34947) | reverse complement strand
TATGAAGAAAATATCGCAAAAGAAATAATTACTCTTATTATATCAAACTATTTCTTTAAATTTAAAGAACTCTCGGAAAAAATAAACTCTTACCTGCCGCGGGAATAAATGAAGATGTATGGTATTTCGCAAAATGCTTTGGATAAAATAAAAGCGGTTTTATTTTCCGTACAGGGAGTTGAACAGGCTGTTTTATACGGCTCCCGCGCCAAAGGCAATTACAAAGAAGGTTCGGATATAGACCTGACTGTAAAAGGAAATCTAACTTATGACGATTTAGTAAAAATGAGCGTTAATTTGGACGATTTGAATCTCCCCTGGGAAATAGACATCTCTTTGTATAGTCAAATTAAAAATAAAGATTTATTGGATCATATAGACAGAGTCGGAATAGCGATATGACAATGGACACAATATGAGCGGAACAGCTATAAAAGTTGAGCATCTTTACAAAGAATACAAGCTGGGTGTAATAAGTCACGGAACCCTTTACCGTGATATGCAGTCATGGTGGGCAAAGGTTCGCGGAAAAGAAGACCCTAACTCGCTCATTTCATCACATCACGGGCAGGAGGCGGAAAGGGACAGTTTTCTTGCGCTTAACGATATTTCTTTTGAAGTAAAAGAGGGAGACCGGCTCGGCATAATCGGCAAAAATGGCGCGGGAAAATCAACACTTTTAAAAATACTTTCCCGAATTACATCGCCAACCAGGGGGAATATCACCATTCGCGGGAGAGTGGGCTCTCTTCTTGAAGTTGGTACAGGCTTTCATGCGGAACTTACCGGCAGGGAAAATATTTTTCTTAACGGTTCGATACTCGGCATGAACAGGCATGAGATTTCCCGTAAACTGGACGAGATTGTCGATTTCGCCGGCATTGAAAAGCACCTCGACACCCCCGTTAAACGCTATTCCAGCGGCATGATGGTCCGCCTTGGTTTTGCCGTAGCTGCCCATTTGGATACCGATATTTTAATAGCAGATGAAGTTCTCGCAGTTGGAGATGCCGAGTTCCAGAAAAAGGCCCTGGATAAAATGGGAGACTTGAGTACCGGTGAGGGGCGAACGGTTTTGTTTGTGAGTCACAATATGGGAGCGGTTGAGAGATTGTGTAACACTTGTTTAATATTACAGCATGGTGTTTTAATTGAAAAATCAGATGATATTAAAATGATAATTCAGAACTATCTTTATGCTAATACCAGTACAGATAGTAATAAATTTCAATGTGAATGGGTTAACAATGGTTATGAATTAGATAACCAATGGTTTAAACCACATACTTTCTTTATTACAGATAATGATATGAAGCTTTTAAAAGATGTAAACTCAAATGATAAAGATTTATGGGTTAACATAAGAGGCACAATTAAAGAAATAGATCCGGCTTTTTGTATTGGATATGCGTTATATAATGAGGATAATATTTTGCTTTATTGGTCCTATCAAACAGATATTTCTCAAAACGAATGGCCGGAATTAAAAACAGGGGAATGTCTTTTTCGTAGTAGAATACCGAAGCGGTTTTTGAATGAAGGGGAATATAGAGTCGAATTAATAGGTAGTTTACATTACCGGCAGTGGTTATTTCAGCCAAATGTTAATGCTCCTGCTGTTTTTTTTAGGATTAATGGCGGTCTTAGTGATTCTCCCTATCTTTTTAGTAAAAGGCCAGGAGTTTTAAGCCCAATTCTACCATGGGAGATTATTTCTGAAATTAGCCAGTAAGTTATTGTAATATCATGCGAATAAGAACAATTATCAAAAATATTCTGCCATTTTTTGTTGTTGAGAGATATAACCATATAATTACCCCCCAATTCTCTATAAGGAATTACAAGTTAAATTTTAATGAAAAAGCAAAACTGCTTGAAGATAATAGATTTTCATGTAATTGGAATGATATTTTACCTTGTCTCAACGATAATACCGGCAATACATCATTTGATGCGCATTATATATATCATACAGCATGGGCAGCTCGTATTTTATCAAAGATAAAACCAAAGGAACATATTGATATAGGTTCAAGTCTTTATTTTGTTACAAACGTTTCAGCTTTTGTTCCGATCAAATTTTATGATTATCGTCCGGCAAAAATCAATCTTTCTAATTTAGATTGCTTACATGGCGATATTATTTCATTGCCATTTGACGACAGCTCCATTGAATCAATATCATGTATGCATGTCATAGAGCATATTGGACTTGAACGTTATGGAGACCCGTTTGATCCGCAAGGCGATTTAAAAGCCATTCATGAATTACAGCGTGTTCTAAAACCAAATGGCTCTTTATTATTTGTTGTTCCGCTTGGCTGCCAAATGCGAATTCAATACAATGCCCACAGAATATACACCTTTGAATATATTTGTGATTGCTTTAAAAGTTATAAACTTGAAAATTTTGCGTTTATTACTGATGACGGGCAGTTTTTACTAGATGCCGATGAAAACGATGTAAAAGAACAAAAATATGGCTGTGGATGTTTTTGGTTTAAAAACCAGTAAAATTTATTATGAAAATTAAAAAAATAGTAAAAAGATTATTACCCCCCCCAATTAAGGTTGGTACACTAAACGAATTAAACAGAGTTGGGTGGCTGGAGAAGACATTAAAAAATATTCCTGCGAATGGCAGAATTCTTGACGCAGGAGCGGGGGAATTACAATTTAAAAAATTTTGCTCGCATTTAAATTATGTTTCACAGGATTTTGGTAAATATGACGGGAAAGGCGATGGTAAATCACTTCAAACGCAAACTTGGGATCAATCAAGAATTGATATAATTTGCGATATTACGAATATACCCGAATTGGATAATTCGTTTGACGCTATAATGTGTATAGAAGTTTTTGAGCATCTGCCTAATCCTATTGCGGCGGTAAAAGAATTTTCACGATTATTAAAACCATTAGGGAAGCTCATTTTAACAGCTCCATTTTGCAGTCTGACGCATTTTTCTCCATATCATTTTTATTCCGGTTTTAACAGATATTGGTATGAGAAAATTCTTGAACAATTTGGTTTTAAAATTATTGAAATAAAAGAAAATGGAAACTATTTTGAATATATGGCGCAGGAACTAAGGAGGCTAAGGTCTATTGCGGAAAAATATTCTTCAAAAAAAATCGGAAACTCCATTAAAGGAGCTACTAAGAGGATTTTAAAAAATTTAAATGATTGTTCAAAGGTTGATACTGGTTCAGGAGAATTGCTTTGCTTTGGTTATCATGTCCTTGCGGAAAAATTATAGAGTTTACCTATGAAAACAATCAGTCAAATTACGGGCGGACTGGGCAACCAAATGTTTCAGTATGCCTGCGGGAAATCAGTTGCCAACCGTCTTGGCGCGAAGTTTTTTCTGGACTTATCATGGTTTAAAATTGGAAACCGTATATTCATGCTTGATGCTTTTCCTAATATTCGTCAATCTCTAAAAAACAATAAACACAATTCATTATGGCAGCCTTCAATATTTCAAAAAATTCTGCGGAGATTGAAGATAAATGCAATATGTTATATAAATGAACCTCATTTTTCATACTGGCCTGGCATAAACAATATAAAATCATCAACACATCTGTCAGGTTATTGGCAAAATGAAAACTATTTCTCTGATATTACACCTATTATCCGCCAGCAATTTATATTTCCTGATTTTTCTTGCTTAGAAGCTGAAAATATAGCACAAAAAATTAAATCATCTTCCTGTTCGGTAAGCATTCATATTCGCAGAGGCGATTATGTGGAAGATACAAAAACCAATCAATTTCACGGAATATGCACAACGAAATATTATGAAAAAGCTTTACAAACCATTATTGAAAAATGTGATAATACTCCGGAACTATACATTTTCTCTGATGATCCTGACTGGATAAAAAATAATTTTAACACACATGGATATTCTTCCGTTATAGTAGACATCCCGGAACATAAGAACGCGCCGTATCATGATATGCATTTAATGTCATTATGCCAACATCATATCATAGCAAACAGTTCTTTCTCATGGTGGGGAGCGTGGCTTTCGGGCGGAGATGGAATGGTTATTGCGCCAAGATACTGGTTTGCGGATGAAACGATGAGGCATTATAATCCTTCACTAACGTCATGGGTAACAATAGAATAATGACAGATAATCAGAACGCATATTTTTCAATAATAGTCCCGGTGTATAATAAGGAAAAATATATTGACAGGGCTATATTATCTATTTTAAATCAAGATTTTCAAGACTTTGAGTTAATCATTGTTAATGACGGTTCTACCGATAACACGGTGAATATTATCAATGAATATGCAAAACAGAATTCAAAAATAGTTATGGTTAATCATTTAAAAAATGAATCGTTACATATTGCCCGCATGGACGGCGTTGTTGCCGCAAGTGGAAAATATATTTTATTTCTTGATGGCGATGATTATTTTACTAAAAACGCGTTTTCAATCTTGTATGATGAAACGCAGAAAAATCCAGAATATGATTTTTACGAATATGGATATATTGAAAGACCTTCCGGCAGGAAAAGATTTTACTTTTATTCAGGAGATGATAGATTTTCAGCCTATTTTGAAAAAGAAAATTGTCCTGTACAGACAATGTGGAATAAAGTATATGAAGCAAAATTGTTAAAGAAAGCATTTAATGAAATGGAAAAAACATACTTAAATAATACAGAAGACCTTTATGAATCAATTGTAATCGCATTCTTTTTAAAGAAAAGCATTAGGATAAAAAAAATAATCACAAATTACCAGTTTTTCACAGGTGTATCAACTACATATAAAGATTACGATAAAACCGTTGAGTTATTAAAAGATATAAAATCAATGATTAGTTTAGTTGAAGTATTCTTAAATAAGAATGATGTAAATATCAGTCTTGATAATATAAAATGCAGATTTCTTGCATTTCCAATATTTTTTCATATTAATTCTCAGAAAAACAAAGATGATATGAAGAATCTTTTTTTTATTCTTCCAGAATATTTTGATACTAAAATAATACTTGAATATTTATTTTATAAAGAAGAATCCCGTAAAGAAATCGCTTTAATTGCCAATTCTAAAATATTTGGCTTTATAATAAAAATATTAATACAATTTCGTAAAATGAAAATATTTATAAGAAAAACTATATTTAAAACGAAGGATAGTTATTTATAAGAAATGGATGTTCTTAACATTGACAATTCTGCAACAAAAGAAATTCCACAAATATCAGTAATAGTACCATGTTACAAACAAGCGGAATTTCTTGATGAATGTATCAATTCTGTTATTGATCAAACGTTTCAAAATTGGGAATGTATAATAGTTGATGATGGTTCACCTGACAATACAGAAGAAGTTTCAAAAGAATGGTGTAAAAAGGACACCCGAATAAAATATTACAAAAAAATCAATGAAGGATTAAGTAAAGCGCGAAATTACGGTATTGGTCTGGCTGCGGGAAAGTATATATTACCGTTAGATGCTGATGATAAAATAGGCAGACAATATATGGAATTAGCGTTGCCATTATTTGAAGAAAATGCCAGTGTTAAAATTGTATATTGTAGAGCCGAACTATTTGGAAGTATGAGAGGAGAATGGCGTTTACCGGAATATTCATTCAAAAAACTATTAATGGGGAATATGATATTTTGCAGCGCTTTTTTTCCAAAAACTGAGTGGGAAAGAATTGGCGGCTATGATATAAATATGAAAGAAGGATCAGAAGATTGGGAATTTTGGATTAATATGTTAAGCAATGGCGGAGAAGTAAAAAGAATAGAATCAGTGCAATTTTTCTATAGAAAAAAGAAAATTTCAATGGTTTTGGATACAATAATATATTTTGAAAAAAATTCCAATTATATATGTGAAAAACATGTTTCTGTATATGATAAAATAATTGGTAATCACATTATATTGAATGCATTTAAAGAATCGAAAGAATATCGACTTGGTAAAATAATTTTATATTTGCCTAGAAAAATATGGAATTTCATTAGAAAAAGCAAATAAAAATCTCTATGGACGTTTCAATAATCATTGTAAATTACAATACCATCTCTTTTTTGATTGATGCTATTGATTCTGTTCTTGCAAAGACAGAAGGTATTGAATATGAAATTATAGTAGTGGATAATAATTCATCTGATAATTCAAAAAATATTCTTGCCGAAAAATATGGTGATAAAGTTATCTATCTTGCATTACCTGAAAACATCGGTTTTGGCCGGGCAAATAACGAAGGCGCAAAAATCGCTAAAGGCAGAAATTTGTTTTTATTAAACCCTGATACTATACTATTAAATAATGCTATAAAAATTTTATCAGATTACTTAGACGATAATCCTAATGTAGGATGTTGCGGTGGCAATTTATTTGATGCAGATGGAAATCCTACATTTTCTTATAGAAAATATTTTTACTCAGTATTTTTTGAGATTAGCCGATTATTTTTCTTATTACCTGAAAAGTTATTATATGGGAGGAATGTATTTTTTAATAATACAAACAGACCTTTAAAGGTTGCTTTTATTACCGGCGCTGATTTAATGATACGAAAGGTAATTTTTGATGAATTATGTGGTTTTGACCCTGATTTTTTTATGTACTCTGAGGAAAGCGAGTTGGAATTTAGGGTAGCCAAATCAGGTTATAAAAGAGTCAGTATTCCATCCGCAAAAATTATTCATTTTGAAGGGAAAAGTTTCTCGAATAATTTTGATAGAAACAGAAAATTACTTGCCTCACGAAATATACTTATAAAAAAAATGTATAAACCGCTAACAATAGCCGGTATTAATGTTTTATTTCTATTAAATACCTTAGTACGCTTGTTTATATTCACCTTGTTACAAAATAAAGAAAAAACGCTTATATACTCGGAAATTTATAAAGATTATAAATTATATAATTAAGGATATTTTATGAAACGAGTAATCACTTACGGTACATTTGATTTATTGCATTATGGTCATATAAATTTGTTACGCCGTGCAAAACAACTGGGGGATTATTTAGTTGTATGCCTTTCCACAGATGAATTCAATAGCAGAGAAAAAAATAAAAAAACATATTTTCCATACAATGAGCGTAAACAGTTATTGGAAGCAATAAGATATGTTGATCTTGTGATACCAGAAGAATCATGGGAACAAAAAGAGAGTGATATAATTATGTACCACATAGATGTTTTTGTTATGGGAGATGACTGGAAAGGTAAATTTGATTATTTGAACGATAAATGTAAAATTGTATATCTGCCAAGAACTGAAGAAATATCCACAACAAAAATTAAAAATGATTTGCAATCTAAAATGATTTATTAAATGCAAAAAATAATAAAAATTATATTTAAGTATATATGCTATTTATTATTTCTACCATTTTGGTACTTACAGTTATGTGTTCCGCGAAAAAATAAATTATGGATTTTTGGGGCGTATGGGGGACAAAAATACGCTGATAGTCCCAGATGGCTATATGAATATATACTTGAACATTATCCTGAATACAAGGTGGTATGGATAACCAAGAATCACGATATATATGCTAAATTAACTCATGAAAAAAAACCTGTAGCGATGACTTTTTCAATTAAGGGAATCAAGGTATGTTTACGAGCTTCCGTACTAATATCAAGCCACGGAGATGGAGACGTTAATAGATTTTTTATAAATGGCATTAGATCAATATGGGCATGGCATGGGATGCCCTTAAAAAAAATTCAATATGATGATTTTAATCTTAACAAGCAACTTCGCGACCCTTTAAGAGTAATATTAACAAAAATATTCGCGCCGTATAATCAGCTTCCTTTAGAAAAAACAATAACATCAAGTGATTTTTTCATTTCTTTTCTTCAAAGCGCATTTAATTTGAAAAGCAATAACAGTATACTAAAAACCGGACTTCCGCGTTGTGACGCTTTTTTTTCACAAAAAATGGAACCTATCATTAAAGAAATACGAGAAAAATTTTTAGGGTGTAAAATAATATTCTATATGCCGACATTTCGCACTTCATGTTATGGTGGAAAAATGTTTAATCCATTCGAGGAATTTTGTTTTAATGAATTTATTTTTTTTGAAAAATTGGAAAAAAATAATTTTGTTTTTTTATATAAACCACATTATTTTGATAATATTTCTATTGGCTTAAACCATGAGCGGTTAGTATATATTAAAGATAATGATTTTGATGATCTTTATGTATTGCTCAAGGATGCCGATATACTTATGACAGATTATTCGAGCGTATATTTCGATTTTATTGTAATGAGAAAACCAGTAATTCTAGCGCCATTTGATTATGAAGAATATTTAAAAACGGCACGCGATCACTATTTTGATTACTTTGATAATATGGAAGGTCATATTGTAAAGACATGGGAAGAGTTCTATAACTTATTGGAAGTTTCGGAGTTTATACCTGTTTCTAAAAATATCATAAATAAATACTGTCAATATAATGACGGTAATTCGTGCAAGAAACTTTTTGAAGAAATTAATAAATGATAAACTGTTGTAATGGAATATAATATATTTACTATATAATGAAAATTGCATATATATCCCATACATGTTTTGCTGATATTGATTTTTCAATTCTTCGTGAACTGAAAAAGAAAGTTGAGTTATATTATTTTTTGATTATTACGCTAGATTCATTAAAAACGACCGCAATAAATATACAAAAACAATATCCAGTATCAGGGATATTCAAACTAGATATTTATCCAGAAATCAAGCAATTTTCTGATTTTATTGATATTGAAAAAGCACATATTGTTAATGTATGTTATCGAAAAACAGATTTACGATTGCTTTTTGTTTTCAAACTTAAAAATGGAATAATTACCAATCAGAAATTAAATACTAATATGAAAACATTATTATTTATACATAACAATCCACTCAATGAAGCTTATGGTGGTTCTCGCGTAACAGAAAGGGCATATACAGCGCTATCAGAAAAATATATAGTAGAAAAGTATTTCGTGGGGAAAAAGAGTAATAAATTACTGACATTAATTAAAAATATATTTTTATATTCTGGCAGTTTATCTCCATTTGATATACAAAATATTTTTAAATATATACAGGGCAACAATATTGATATTATATTTTTTGATGTTTCTCTGCATGGCAGACTTGTAAAGAGAATTAAAGTAAAATATCCTGAAATTAAATTAATTGTAAATTTTCACAACAACGAAAGTAAATTTTATTTTGATCTTGTAAAATCATCTGGTTTATTATATTTGCCAATATGGTTGTCGGCAAGGTATAATGAAAAACTCAGTCTTAAATATTCTGACCTAAATATTTTTATCACAGAAAATGACAAGATGTCATTTGGTAATATCAAAACACCTTCAATAATTATTCCTGCTACATTACCGGATAATTATAAACAGACGGATATTCGGTATATAGAAAAATCAAGCCCCTATATTTTATTTGTCGGAGCGGCATTTTATGCTAATTTAGAAGGAGCTTATTTTTTAATAAAAAAAATCGCGCCTTATGTTTCCTGTAATGTTTTTATCGTTGGGAAAGGCATGAAAACCGCTCTTTCTAAAGAAAAGTTGCCAAAGAATGTAAATGTTGAAGATTATGTTGAGGATTTATCAGAAATTTACAATTCAGCCTCAGCTTTTGTCGCGCCGCTTTTTTTAGGCTCAGGAATGAAAGTGAAATTGGCTGAAGCAATGATGTATGGTAAAAAAATAATAGCTACATCTTTAGCTTTTTATGGATATAAAATTGATGAACATTGTTTTTCTGTATGTGATACAGCCGAAGATTTTATCAAGGAAATTAATAGTACTGCTATGTCCAAGTATTTTTATGAAGAATCTAGAAAATTATTTTTAGATAATTATTCGTCATTAAATAACCATATCTATTATTCACAAATAGATAATTTTATTAAATAAGAAAAAAATTAAAGTATGTCCCCGATATTGTATGAGAAGTGTCGTATTTCTTATCTCCGTATTGTTTAATCGAAAATGAGTGAATTTATTTTTTGGAGCTGTCTCGTTCTATTTATAATTATACTCTATAGAAATAATTTTTCAAAAGGAATAATTATTTTTGATAATATTCTTTTTTTTTCAGCAGGATTTATTTATTATTGGATAATACCTTATTTTTATTTTATTATTAATAAGAAGGTAACACATACCGCATTTATTGATCTTACGCAATATACAAAAAATCTACAAGAAGAAAATAAAATATTATTTTTGTTATTTTGTTATATAAGTTATTTTCTTTTCGTATATGTTGCAAAATATACAAGAAAGATAGTAAAAACAAAATCTTTACATTTTGGCAGATCTTTTTTATTATATGACATTGCCACGATACCTTTTTGTATTCTGGCATTTTATTATTTGTTTAGAATGCGATCATCTTTTATGGGTGGTTATATTGTTGATTATAATATAATGGAACGTGGTCCGTTAATAACACTCTCTTTGTTTATTTTTATTATAGCAATTATTAAATCAAAATATATAAATTTCTATAAAAATTGGCAAATGATTCTTTATTGGTTTATAGCATTTTTTGTTTTAACACTTGGAACCCGTTTATATTTTTTGTCATCTTTAGTCACAATAATCGCTATATATTATACAAATAAAAAAAGTATTAAGACCAATACTTTTTTTATATATGTATTTCTAATTTCTATAGTTTTTTCAATAATAGGTATACTTAGGCAAAAAGATAGTTTAACTCTTAATATGATATCATTTATTTTCTTAGCAGAACCATTATATACATCTTATAGTTTATTTAGTTTTCTTAAATTTAATGATCTGCCTTTATTAAATTTACCCTATGGTATATTTATTGACTTTGTTAATCTTATACCAACTATATTATTTCCAGAAAAATTAGATTTAATGAAAACATTATATATATCTGAATATAATTATGTTTCGCCAATGGGTGCTAAAAACATATTTGTAAGCTTAATGGAAAATTTTGGTATATTAGGATCGTTTATCTTTATTAGTTTATTTTCATTTATAACAACTTATTTATCGAAAAAGATGCCATATTCTTATTTTATTTTGTTAGGCATGATATGCTTTTCATTTTTTAGAGATCCATTTTCAGTTTCAATTATTAAATATTTGATCCAGATAGCATTAATCGCACCAATTTATTACTATTGCGTTATTAGGTTTTTAAAAACATCTGTTAAATTATAAATTAAGCTAAATGAAAATTATTTATGATGACATTGTATATAGCCTTCAGCGCAGTGGCGGTATTTCTTTATATTGGTCTCAATTGGAAACACATCTTAAACAAGACACACGGTTATTATATAAAAACTATGAAAATAATAGATTTTTTCCAAAATCATCTATTGTTCAGGAAGTAAAAAATGAAAATTTTGTTCTCTTTGAAAGATATAAGAATATTTCATTACCAGAAAAAAAAACCTTTATTTTTCACTCAAGTTATTACAGATATTGTAAAAATAAAAATGCCGTTAATGTAACCACGGTGCATGATTTTATTTATGAATATTTTAGACATGATATAAAATCAATTGCGCACAAAATACAAAAAAAAAATACAATTTATCATTCGGATGGAGTAATATTTGTTTCAGAAAATACAAGGAATGATTTTCATAAACTATTCCCACATTATAAAGGTGTTGAAAAAGTTATTTATCATGGTATTGTATCTGATTATAAAAATTTAAATATTCCAAAAAAGAACAATGTTGTTTTTATAGGTTCAAGAGCTAAATATAAAAATTTTTTTTATGCAGTAAACATTTTACAAAAGTTACCACAATTTAAACTTCAAATTATTGGGGGTGGACCATTAAGTAGAATTGAAATAGCTAATTTGGATAGGTGTATTCCAAATAGATATGAATATTGTCAATCTCTCTCAAACAAAGAATTGAATACAAAATATAACGAAGCTTTTTTCTTATTATATTCGTCTTTTTATGAAGGGTTCGGATTTCCAGTTGTTGAAGCGCAGGCGGCAGGCTGCCCTGTAGTTTGTTGTAATACATCATCATTGCCGGAAGTCGGAGGAGATGCGGCATTATATATTTTGGGAAAAGATATTGAGGAAGATTTAAAAAAAATTGAACTGCTAAATGATAAAGTATTTTATAATAATATATTGAAAAAAAGTTTTGAGAATTGCAAAAGATTCTCTTGGGAAAAATGCGCTGAGGAAACATATAACTTTTATCAAGAAGTATATAATTTAAAGAATGGCAACACATGAAAATATCCATTATTACAGTCTGCTATAACAGCGCCAAAACAATTCGCGATACTTTTGAATCAGTATTAAACCAAACATATTCTGATATTGATTACGTTGTAGTAGACGGTAATTCAAGTGATGAAACTGTCTCAATAATCAAAGAATATGAACAGAAATTAAACGGGAAAATGCGCTGGATTAGCGAACCTGACAAGGGCTTGTATGATGCCATGAATAAAGGAATTAAAATGGCTATTGGTGATATAATAGGCATATTAAATTCCGATGATTATTATGCTTCAGATGATGTTTTAAAACAAGTAGTTGATACAATTTCAAGTAAAAATGTAGACTCTTGTTATGGTAATTTAGTATATATAAAAAAAAATAAGCCGTATCGTTATTGGCGTTCCGGTCCAAAAAAATCTTTTATATCTGGATGGATGCCGCCACATCCAGCTTTTTTTGTTAAAAAAGTTATATATGAAAAATATAATATGTATAGGCTTGATTGTGGAGTTAATGCAGATTATGAATTAATGTTACGTTTTTTAGAAAAAGAAAAGATAACTACTTTTTGGATTAATGAATTATTAGTAATAATGAGAGTTGGTGGTGCAAGTAATAGCTCCATATCTTCAAGGATAAGAAGCCTTGATAATGATAAAAAAGGATGGACAGTTAATAATTTAAAACCATATTTTTTTACATTGTTTTTTAAAAAAGCAAGAAAAATACCGCAATATTTTCAGGTAAAAAATTATGCAAAACAACATGGCTAAATTCCCTAAAAAAGAAAGCGCAACTGTAGAATTCAAATCTACTTTCAACGAAGAAGCAATCGAATCGCTTGTGGCTTTTTCCAATGCAAAGGGCGGGACAGTTTACATTGGTGTTTCTGACTCCGGTAAAACACAGGGAGTAACCATTGGGAAAGAAACGATTCCAAATTGGGTTAACGAGATAAAATTAAAAACAACTCCGCAAATAATTACGGATGCTGAAGTAATTACCGTAAATAAAAAAACAATAGTAGCGTTGTTTGCTCCCGAGTATCCGATAAAGCCTGTCGCTACAAGAGGGAAGTATTATAAACGCGCAGGAAACTCAAACCATCTGTTGAGCATAGACGAAATCGCGAATGAACATCTAAAAACAATTAATTCAAGCTGGGATATGTATCCCGATCCTATAAATACAGTAGAAAACATTTCTCTTGATAAAGTAAATAAAAGTATGGAATTAATGAGAGCAAATGGAATAACGGTAAAAGAAACGGCAATTACGTTTCTTGCAAAATATGATTTATTGCGGGATAAAAAACTTACCAATGCGGCGTATTTATTGTTTAAAAATAACGACTCTATTATCACGACCATAGAATTGGGAAGGTTTCAAGACCCTGTTACCATTAAGGATTCGGCAAGGTCAAAATCTGATATTCTTACTCAAGTTGACGAAGTAATTAATTATGTAAAAAAGCATATCAATCTTGAGGTAATAATAACAGGCGAAGCGAGGAATACGCAAAAGTGGCAGTATCCAATAGAAGCTATACGCGAAATCGTATTGAATATGATAATTCACCGTGATTATCGTTCTTCTTCTGATTCTATCGTTAAGATATTTAATGATAAAATTGAATTTTACAATCCTGGGCGTCTGCCCGACACCATTACCGTAAAAGATTTATTATCTAACAATTATAAATCTACGCCGCGAAATAAAAAGATAGCCGACTTCTTTAAAGATTTGGGGTTGATTGAAAAATACGGTTCTGGTATTCAAAGAATTATTGGATACTTTAAGGAAGAAAAACACCCGTTGCCGGAATTTAAAAATATTTCTGATGGCTTTCAGGTTACTATTTTTTCCGCTGATAGTGAAAACAACACAGGAACTGTGGAGAAAAGTAAGGGAAAAAGTAAGGGAGAAAGTAAGGGAGAAAGTAAGGGAGAAATTATTGCTTTGATACAGGAAACCCCAAAAATTACTGTAGAAGAAATAGCAGAGAAATTAAATATGAGTCTTTCTGGTGTTGAAAAAAACATTCGCCAATTAAAGAAACTCGGTATGCTTCATCGCGTTGGTCCTAACAAAGGCGGCTATTGGGAGGTAACTAAATGACAGCCAATTCAAAAAAAACAGCAATGATTTCCGGTATCACCGGTCAAGACGGTGCGTACCTGTCTGAATTTCTACTAAAGAAAGGCTACGAAGTCCACGGTATTAAACGCCGTTCTTCCAGCTTTAATACCCAGCGGATAGATCATCTTTATCAGGACCCGCATGTGGAGAACAAGCGTTTTATTCTCCACTACGGCGACTTGACCGATACTTCAAATCTTATTCGCATAATCCAGCAGGTACAACCAAACGAGATTTATAACCTTGGCGCTCAGAGTCATGTGCAGGTTTCTTTTGAAGTGCCTGAATACACCGCTGATACTGACGGTATTGGAACTTTGCGCCTTCTTGAAGCGATCCGAATCCTTGGAATGGAAAAACAGGTGCGGTTTTATCAGGCTTCCACTTCGGAACTTTACGGTAAGGTGCAGGAGACACCTCAGAAAGAAACTACACCATTCTATCCACGCAGTCCTTACGCTGCGGCGAAACTGTATGCCTATTGGATCACGGTGAATTACCGTGAAAGTTATGGGATGTATGCGTGTAATGGTATCCTCTTTAACCACGAGAGCCCTATTCGGGGTGAAACTTTTGTTACGCGTAAAGTTACGCGTGCGGCGGCACGGATTAGTCTTGGTTTGCAGGATAAGTTATATATGGGCAACATTGACGCAAAACGTGACTGGGGTTTTGCCGGAGATTATGTTGAACTTATGTGGCTTATGCTTCAGCAAAACGAACCAGACGACTATGTAATAGCGACCGGGGTTACTACTTCTGTTCGGGATTTTATAACTATGGCTTTCAAGGAAGCTGGTATTAGTTTAAAATGGGAAGGGAAAGGTATTGCGGAAAAGGGTATAGATCAAAAAGACGGCAAAGTTTTGGTAGAAATTGACCCGAGATATTTCCGGCCTGCGGAAGTAGATTTACTTATAGGCGATCCGTCAAAAGCAAAAGAAAAACTTGGCTGGGAGCCAAAGATCAAGCTGCCTGAACTGGTAAAAATGATGATGATACATGATGTTGAACTTGCAAAGAGGGAACTTCATCTGAAAAATGGCGGATACAAAACAGAAAATTATTATGAATAAGAACTCAAAAATTTATATCGCCGGGCATCGTGGGTTGGTTGGCGGAGCAATATTGAGGAACTTGCAGTCTGCGGGTTATACCAATCTTATAATGCATACCCATGATGAGCTGGATTTGCTCGATCAACTGGCAGTAAATAATTTTTTTGAAAAAGAAAAACCGGAATATGTTTTTCTTGCCGCCGCAAAGGTTGGAGGTATAGGAGCCAATTCGACCTATCCGGCAGACTTTATTTATAAAAATACCATGATAGGTTTTAATGTGATTCATGCCGCATATAAAAACGGCGTAAAAAAACTGATTAATCTTGGCTCATCCTGTATCTATCCGAAACTTGCGCCTCAGCCCTTGAAAGAAGAGTATCTTTTATCGAATTTGCTTGAACCGACCAATGAGGCTTATGCGGTTGCCAAGATCAGCGTTATTAAGCTTTGTACATATTATAACCGGCAGTACGGAACGGATTATCTTTCGGTAATGCCGACCAATTTATACGGCCTTGGGGATAATTATGATCCTGATGGCTCTCATGTACTCCCTGCGCTTATCCGCAAGTTTCATGAGGCAAAAGTTTCCGGTTTTGATCAAGTAACCCTCTGGGGTGATGGATCGCCGCGGCGTGAATTTTTATTCAGCGATGATCTTGCGGATGCGCTCATTATGCTGATGCAGAATAACAATGCGAGCGATTTATCAAATTCCGCCGGTGATTTTATCAACATTGGCAGCGGTAAAGACTTAACTATTAAGGAACTGGCGGAAAAAATCAAAGACGTTGTGTATGAAGGATTGCCAAACAGAACTTGTAATATAGAATGGGACACTTCAAAACCAAACGGTACGCCTCAGAAACTGCTTGATATTTCCCGAATTTCCGCATTGGGTTTTTCTCCAAAAGTTGAGTTAACCAAGGGGATAGAACTTGCCTATAAAGATTTTTTCAATTCTTGTATTTAATGGAAAATCTGTCAGAACCGCATTATACTGAAAGAAGGAGCTAATTTGTAATGAACGAAGAAATGCAAAATCAAGAGGATGAAATCAGCCTTATTGACCTTTTTACCGTGCTTTGGCGGCGAAGAGTTATGATAATAGTCATTACCCTGCTTGGAGCGGTAGGCGTGGTGGTTTATTCGGTTATTTCACTGGTTTTACCGCCGGAAAAGTCTTTTTTGTCCAATTATTATACGCCCAAGGCGCTGATGCTTATTGACAATAAATCTTCGGGGGGCGGTCTTTCGTCGATTCTTGGCAATATGGGGGGGCTGGCGTCTCTTGCCGGGCTTAGTATGTCATCCGGTTCAAATTTCAGCGACTTGGCGGTGTATTTGATCAAGTCCAATTCCATGCTTGATTCGGTAGTTGATGAATTTGATTTAATTAAAAAGTATAAGATAGAAGAATCTCCCCGAGCGTCAAGCCGGAAAATACTTAAGAAATCTCTAAAAGCGGAATATGATACACAGAGTGGTGTTTTTAGTATCAGCTTTACCGACATTGATCCGGTATTTGCAAAAAATGTTGTCGATTATTGTACCGCTTATTTGGGAAGGCGTTTTGATGAACTTGGCCTTGATAAAAATAAAATTCAGAAAGAAAACCTGGAATTAAATATTGCCAATGCTTTTCAGGAAATTATTAGACTTGAAGGGGAAAACCAAAGGTTGGAACAGTCGGTTGCTTCCGCTCCTTTTTCGGGGAGGCTTCCGGTTATAACGACGGATATGAACCGGATAACGCTGGAGCTGGATGCTCAAAAACAGGTTTATACCCAACTAAAAGTACAATATGAAATGCTCAAGATTGAAATGGCGAGTGAAAAGCCGGTTTTTCAAATTCTGGAAATGGCGGAAGTACCGGATCAAAAGTCGGGGCCGAGCCGGGGTCTGCTCTGTATTATCGTTACTTTTGCTGCGGGATTTTTTGCGGTGTTTTTGGCTTTTGCCTTAAATGCTGTTAATAATATTAAAAATGATCCAGAGGCTATGGCTAAATTAAAAGGAACCGGTATCAATGAAAAAAAATAACCATATATTGGGCGCTGCGTTGATTCTTTTTCTCTGCGGCGGGTTTTCTGTGTTTGCCCAGGATGGAGAGCGGAACGCCTCCCGGCAATCTTACGGTACATTTCTGAGTGTTCCTCCCGATGTATCCGACGATATGGGTAAAAACGTTATGCTGGCCCGTTCCAGCGCCGATTACCGGGTAACGCCGGGGGATGAATATACGCTGATTTATGCGACCGGTTCAATTCCGGTTTCGTACACTATTGCGGTGGACAATTCTTACCGTATCCGTGTTTCAAATTTGGGGATTGTTAACGGGGCGGGAAAAACTTTTATGCAGTTAAAAAGCGAGGTTGAAGCGGTTGTTGCAAATAACTATCCCTTAAGCGGAGTGCAGTTGGTGTTAACTCAGCCGGCGGTTTTTAAGGTTCATGTTAAAGGCGAGGTTTTTACGGCGGGGGAAGTTCCCGCGTGGGGTTTAAGCCGCCTGTCTTCGTTGGTAAAGCCGACTGTGGTTATAACCGAAGGGGAAGATCAAAAGGCGATAAGTGAATATTTAACTCGCTTTGCATCTCTGCGTGATGTTTCTATCCGTTCAACAAATGGACAGACACGGGTATACGATCTTTTTAAGGCCCAACGTTTGGGCGATCTGAGTCAAGACCCCTATCTGCGGCCCGGGGATGAAATTACCTTTAACCGTGTGAAACGGGCGGTAGAGATTACCGGCGAAGTAGAACGGCCGGGAATGTACCAACTGCTGGATGAAGAGAACGTTAAAGAATTGATTGAATTCTACGGCGGGGGTTTTACGCCGGAGTCGGATAAAACAAGGCTTGAGCTGATACGGCTGGTAAATAGCGCTGAAATTTCCGGGGTTAAAATATTTTTAACTGATAATGATTTGAAAAATAATTTTGTACTGGAAGATTATGATAAAATTATGGTTCCTCAAATTACCCAATTACAGCCGGTTATGTTTGTGGAAGGAGCCGTATCCGAAATTGAGGAAATAAAGAATTCCGAGCGAACGACAATTACTTTGGCGCAACAGGATTTTACGGCTTCCAATCGTTTGGTTGTTTCATTTAACAAGGGTGATACCTACGGTTCGATTATCCGCAAGAACATTCGATGGTTTACCGCGGTCTCGGATACCCAGAGCGCCTATATTATCCGCAATGATGAACATATACCGATTAACCTCAACCCCATGTTGTATGACTCTGCCTATCGTGATGAAGTTTTTATACAGGAAAACGATACTCTTGTTGTTCCGTTTAGACAGTATTTTGTAACGGTTGCCGGCGCGGTTATAAATCCCGGCCGTTTTCCCTATATTCCTGACCGTAACTGGGAATATTATA
>JGI24698J34947_10000466_pt1 | contig 18868 bp, 16 predicted proteins | sample TergutMp193P3_FD_34947 | JGI IMG/M metagenome (IMG submission 34947) | reverse complement strand
TTTTTTAATAAAAAGATAGCGGATTATCCTTATTTTTCTTTTGATTTTGTAAATCAGCCGCCTTTCGCAGGGGACTTCGCGCTTTTTGTAAACGATTTGGGCAATAAATATTCTTCGGGCTTCGACGTTTCGATTTTTGCGGAAAACGAGGGCTTTGCAAACCGTCTTAAAGAAATGCTTGAAGAAAAGGAAGTTAAAATCCCGCCGATTGAAACGCTTTTTCTAAACAGCGGGTTCTTTTCGTTGAGTAAAAAGATTTACTGTTACAGCGACAGAAAGATTTTTGACAGGACGTTCAGTAAAAAAATCGCGCAAAAAATAGCCAAACGCGCCGCCGCAATAAATTTTGAAACGCTTGAAAGAGGCGATATCGTCGTGCATATCGACCACGGAATCGGTAAATATTTGGGCGTCGATAAGGTAAAGGTCGCTGAATTTGAGCAGGATTGTCTGCTTATCGAATATCGCGACAAAGCGTATTTGCGCGTACCCGTTATCGACTATTACAAGGTTCGCAAATATATAGGAAAAGACGGATTTACGCCCGAATTGTCGCAGTTGGGAAGCAACGCGTGGCAAAAACGCAAGGAGCGCACTCGCGAACAGTTGCAGGAAATGGCTGGAAAAATGGTAAAACTTTACGCGAAAAGAGAATTTAACGAAGGACTATCCTGCGCCGACGACAATAATTGGCAAAAAGAATTTGAGGCGTCTTTTGAATACGAGCCGACGGACGACCAAATTACCGTTATCGAGCAGATAAAAAAGGATTTGCAAGACAAAAAACCTATGGACCGATTGGTTTGCGGCGACGTGGGATTCGGAAAAACCGAAGTGGCGATGCGGGCGGCGTTCAAAGCGGTTTTGAGCGGATTTCAAACGGCGGTTTTGGCTCCGACTACGGTTCTGGCGGCTCAGCACACAAAGACGTTTCGCGAAAGAATGGCGGAATTTCCCATAAAAATAGAAGAGATGAGCCGTCTTGTCGATAGTAAAAACGTAAAAGAATTAAAGGAAAAAGTAAAAACAGGCGACGTAGATATTTTAATAGGAACGCATAAAATTTTATCGAAAGACGTGATTTTTAAGAATTTGGGTTTGTTGATAATCGACGAAGAGCAGCGTTTCGGAGTGAAACAGAAGGATTTGTTTACGAATTACAGATATTCGATAAACGTTTTGTCGATGAGCGCGACGCCGATTCCGCGCACTTTGCACATGTCTATGGCGGGCATTCGCGATTTGTCGTTAATAAACACTCCGCCGAGAAACCGTCTGTCGATTGAAACGAAAGTAGCCGAGTCGCACGACGATTTGATAAAATCCGCGCTTGAAAACGAACTCGAAAGGGGAGGGCAGGCGTTTGTGGTGATGAACAGGATAGAAAAACTTGCGGATTTGCATAATCGAATCGAAAATCTTGTCCCGAACGCGAAGGTAGCCGTCGCGCACGGACAGATGGAAGGCGAAAAAATAGACAAAATTATGGAAAAATTTGTCGCGGGGCAATACGATATTCTTGTTTGCACGACGATAATCGAAAACGGAATCGATATTCCCAACGCGAATACTATAATAGTGGAGGATTCGGACAAGTTGGGGCTTTCGCAGTTGTATCAACTTCGCGGACGGGTCGGCAGGAGCGCGCAACAGGCGTTCGCGTATTTTTTGGTGAAGGATTTCAGAAGCGTAAAAGAAGATTCGCTCAAACGTCTCAAAGCGTTGGAACAATATACGGATTTGGGAAGCGGATTTCAACTTGCGATGCGGGATTTGGAACTTCGCGGCGCGGGAAATCTACTGGGAACAGACCAAAGCGGCTCAATTTCGGCTGTCGGGTTTGAATTATACTGTCAACTTTTGAAAGAAGAGATTTCACGTTTGAAAAATATCTCCGGCGAAGTTCAAGACGCGGTCGAAACGCAAATGCGCATAAAAATTCACGGGTTTTTCCCCTCCGATTACGTCGCCGACACTTCGCTTCAAATTATGCTTTATCAAAAATGCACTTCGGCGAAAACGATAGACGAATTAAGCGATTTTGAAGCGGAGATTACCGACAGATTCGGCGCGTATCCCGAACCGGTGTCGGAACTTCTGCTTTTTATGGGAATAAAAATTATTTCTGGGATTTTAAGCGTTAAAGAATTGATTTTGCAGGAAAATATTTTGACTTTGATACTTGGGGGAACAAACGAAAAGCAGGCGAAGGCGTGTTCGCAGTTTTTAGCGGTGAAAGAGGCGAATTTTACTTTGGATTACGGCGAAAAAATTAAACTTAAATGCAAGATTCCGCAGGACGAACCGCTTCAGCAGGCAAAAGCGGCGATGGCGATACTTGTAAAGGCGAAGAATTGCGGGGGATAAATTTGGGAATTTCAAATAATTTAATTTTTGTTAAAATCATATTATTGTCGAATAATTTGTTTGAATAATTGTTTGTTCAATTTTCTTAAAAGATAAATTGCTGTTTAACGGGTCAAAAAAATACTCGTGGTTTGGCTTTTCGGCAAAATTCATAACAATAAACAAACAATAATTTTGTTTTAATTCTTTCGCGACAAAAAACTCTTTTTCGGTCATAGATATATTTCCTTTTTTTAAGTTTAATCCTTTAACTTCAACGCAATAAAAATTCGCGGCTTTCAACAACTTAAAATCAAAACCGCAGGCAAGATTGGTCGCGTCTTTTAATTCGTAATCTTTAAATTGCGGAATTGTGAAATAATTTATCTTAAAATATTCTTCGGCGGCTTTTCCTGTAATCAAGCGTTTGGCTACGCTTTGTGATTTGTCTTTTTTTTCTATATTATTTATAAATTTTTCTATTTCGTAATCTTGAATAAGAAAACTTTTTATAAGTTCGGTAAAATCGTAAAAATTAAGAGAACTAAAATCGTCGTAAAATCGCTTGCAATAATCTCTTAACTTTCTTTTATTCCAACCAGTCCTTTGATTTGGAAAATACGGGTCAAATTCGTCGCGATAATTTCTTAAAGACAACGGCTTTGCGCCGATTGCGAGTCCTAATGTGTTAAACGCCTCCATAAAACCAGAAAACCCCAGCGATTTCAGTCCTTCCTTGTCAAATTTAGACAAGTATAAACCTATTAAAATTGCTTTATCGCGTATGGCTAATTTCATTATATATCCATTTGTGCAAAAAATTGTTCGTTTTTGTTATATCGCCGCAAATCATAGCGCAATCGGGATAAATTTTTTGATAAAGTTCCGCTCGGCGCGGTACAAGTTCGTTTGCGACGATTATTTCAACACCCGATTCGCGCAAATACGTTTCGGCTATTCCCGCTCCAGCAAATAGAGACAAACCTTTCATACATTTTATACGTTTTCTAAACACTACTCAAAAACACCTTTCTTTTTTTGTCTGAATGCAATAATACAATATGAAATATACTTTATGGCGTCATACGGCGTCGAGAAAAATTGTTGTGTATTTTGAAAATTTTTGTATAACAAAAACGAACGTTTTTTTGCACATTATTTCAGCGTGCAAGCCGAAAATTGACTTTATTATCGCTTCGCCGCCTTGTCAAGGTATGAGCGTAGCGGGAAAAAACCGTAAACAACCGCAAATGCAAACGGACAAGCGCAACCATCTCGTTATTTACGCCGTTAAAGCGATAAAACAACTTTCGCCCGATTACGTTTTAATAGAAAACGTACCCGCGTTGCTTAAAATTAAAATAGAATACGCCGATAATCTTCGCTCTATTAACGAAATATTAAGTTTTGAATTTGAAAACAAATACGATATTGAATCTGAAATATTAGATTCAGCCGATTACGGTGTCGCGCAAACAAGGCTTCGCGCTATAATTAAAATGAATCGAAAAGGTACCGTTTGGAATTTCCCAAAGAAAGAAAATCGTAAAATTTCGGTTGAAGAAACTATCGGAAAATTGCCGTCTTTGGAAGCGGGAGAAAAATCCGATATAAAATGGCACTTTGCTCGACCGCACACGCCTGAAAACATACTCTTTATGAAACACACGCCTACGGGAAAAACGGCGTTTTCAAACGATGTTTATTATCCAAAAAAGAAAGACGGAACACGTATAAAAGGTTACGAATCGTCTTATAGGCGCATACGATGGAACGTTCCCGCGCCGACAATTACAATACGCAACGACTGTATGGCTTCTCAAAGAAACGTACACCCCGGGCGACTTTTACCGGACGGAACATACTCCGACGCAAGGGTTCTCACTCCGCTTGAAATTATGTTGCTTAATTCTTTACCGCCCGATTGGAATATACCCGACGACGCTCCGGAAATTTTAATACGTCAATGTATTGGCGAATCTATACCGCCGCTAATGATAAAAAAAATTGTTGAAAATATAGGGAGAAATTGACAATGGAGAAGGAAATTAAAGCAATTTCGCTATTTTCAAGCGCGGGAATCGCCGAATTATCACTTGAAAATACCGCTGTTGAGGTTGTTGTCGCCAACGAATTAATTTCTCGCCGCGCTGAATGTTATTCTCACCTTCATCCAAAAACAAAGATGATATGCGGTGATATAACATTGGATAAAATTAAAAACGCCGTATTAGAAGAAGCCAAAGTTAGAGGCGTTACTATGCTCATAGCCACTCCGCCGTGTCAAGGACTCAGTACTATCGGCAAAAACAAAAAACAGTCGCATTATGAAAACGACGACCGTAACTATCTTGCGTTTGAAATTTTAGAAATAATCGATAAGTACGATTTTGATTACATACTTATCGAAAACGTTCCGAAATTTATAGATATGTTTTTCCCATACGACGGCGAATATCTGAAACTTGTCGATATCCTCAAACGCAAATATTTAGATAAGTATGAAATTGACGGCAGAGTTCTTAACGCCAAATATTACGGCGTATGTCAGTTGCGTCCGCGAGCGATTATAAAAATGTACAAAAAAGGTCTTAAATGGTCGCTTCCAAAAATGGAAAAGGAAATACCGCTTTCCGCGGCGATAGGTCATTTGCCGTCGCTTGAAGCGGGAGAAGATTCAGGAATACCTTTACACGCGGCTAAAAATGAAAATCCGCGTTCTATATTTACGTTAAAGCATACGCAAACGGGTAAAAGCGCAATTTATAACGACGTATATTTCCCCAAAAAAGAAGACGGAACTCGCATTCGCGGTCAGCATAACACTTATAAGCGCGTTTCGTGGGATATGCCTTGCCCCGCTCGCACTACTTATAACGGAAGCGTAATTTCTCACAACAACGTACACCCCGGGCGACTATTGCCGGACGGAACATACTCCGACGCTCGCGTATTTACGCTATTGGAAACGTTTATTATTTCATCTATTCCAGATACCGTGCGATTTCCAGAATGGGCGAGCGATACGTTTATAAGGACGATGATAGGCGAAGCGATTCCGCCGAAACTATTGACTAAAATCGTGGAAGGCATAGGAAAATGATATGCCTACGATGGTAAAACGAAACAGATGGATACTTTACAAACACACTTGTAATTATGAACTGATTAAAGCCGTCGCATTGATGGTGAAAAATCAATGCAAAACCGATATTTCCGTTAGCGAACGTTATAAAATGCAGGAACGACTCGCCGCTATTAATTTATACAAAACGCGCAATCCGAAAGAAAAACCGCTCGATTCAATCGCTCATCGCATAAATACGCTTGAATATTGGATGTTCGGTTATGAATACAAAGAAGATAAAAACAAACGTTTTGTGTTTAGTCCGCTTGGCAATTTGTTTTTGAAATTTATAAACGACGAAGAAAAATTGCGAAAGATATTTATCGCTATGTTGTTTGCTTTCCAATTTCAACATCAAGGAAGCGGCACCGATAAAGAATTTCAACTTTATCCTTTCAGATTGATATTTCAATTGCTTTGCGACGAAAGAATCGAATATAAATTATACCATTGCGAGGTGGAGTGTTTATTGAGCGTATCCGTAAAAACTATCGACTTTAACGGATACGAAAAATTGGTGGAAAATATTCTCGAATTACGAGAAAAAACTATCGAAGAGAAGGAAATTCTTTTCAAAAAAGACGAGCATACTTATGTCAATGCGGTACACGAATGGGAATATTTTACGGTTACGTTATTCTCTCAAATAGGAATAATTGCCGAAATCAAAGGAGATTTCATTTGCAAACTGTTTCATCCTTCAAAAACAAACGCCAAAAGTTCTCCGACGTGTCGAAACGCCACAAACGGCTATATTTCACTTGCAAACGAGCAAAAAGATTTCGTAAAAAATATGCTTTCGTCGTACAGTTACGCGGATATCCCGCTTCGCCTTGACGATACGCAACGAATGAGGTATGACGTTATAAAAGAAATATACGGTTTTTACCCAAAAATTCTTCTTGATGAAATTGGCGAATCGGATGAATTAAGTTTATTGCTTGAATTGCCTAAACTTATTGAAGAATATTCCATAAATCCCGACAACGAAGCCGCTTATAAATTTGAGGAAGTTTTAGAAAAGGGTTTTAATATGTTTATGAACGTCGAAGCAAAAAAAATAGGCGGCGCAGGGCATACGGATATTGAATGTCTTTACATTGCTAAAAAGAAGAAATTCGCGGTTGAATCCAAATCCACCGCAAATAAATTACTCGATATTAATTCCGGCAGACTTCGCGAACAACGCGAAAAAATTGGCGGCGAATATACGATAGTTATAACTCCGCGGTATGTTCCGGCGGCGAAACGCGATATTAAAGACAATCCTATTGTTATTATTCTTGCAAGCACGTTTGCGGAATATCTATACAATCATATTTTTCACGAAGTTAGAGAGATAGATTACGCCGATTTCGACGACGTTATCGTAAAAAATTACGGAGAAGACATAAGCCGTTTTATTTCAGACGTTACTCTTAATAAATTTGCGACTACGGATTAAATTATGTCCGACGTTTTTGATAAAACCAAACGTTCCAAGATTATGAGCGCGGTTCGTTCGAAAAAAAATATTTCTACGGAAATAAAACTTATATCTTTGTTTAAGAAATATAAAATAACGGGTTGGATACGCGGTTATAAAGTTAAAGGCAAGCCGGATTTTACGTTTCTTAAACGACGCGTCGTTATTTTTGCGGACGGTTGTTTTTGGCACGGGCATCGTTGTCGAAACACCGCGCCTAAAGACAATGCCGAATATTGGAGAAAAAAAATCGAGCGCAATATTGCCCGCGACGTTACGATTACCGCCGCGTTTGAAGCGCGAGGTTGGACGGTATTGCGGATTTGGGAATGCGAACTTAAACGAAACAATATTGAAACGACTATGGAGAGAATAAACGCCGCGCTATACGCTATATAAAAATTAGGTTCTATCTCAAACCTAATCTATAATATCTTTATTAGACGAGAAAAACATCGCGAGTGGATTTATTCCATTTCCGCTTTTAAGTTTCCAATCAAGCAAAGCGGTAAATTCAACAGACATCCATCTTTTGTGTGTATTTGCCAAAAAGTCATAGGGAGTTTTGTGTTTTGAATTACTTTGAAGAAATTAAACAGAAAACAAAAATAACACAAGCGAGCGAAATTGAACAAGTGGGAATAATGGCAAAAGAAATTGTTTACCAAAGCAAAAAATTTTGAAATAAGAAGAAAATACAATTTTTTCTATAAATACGAATTGTTTTTCAATCTGTTGTGCGTTTTGAAATTGCCTCGCTAACCGTCATCTATTTAACCCTCGCATAAAATCTGCCAAATATTGTTGCGGAATGGTTGTTTTAATGCTTTCGAGATTTTGGAACTTCCCAAATCTAAAACCATTGTTTAATATAATCTGCTCGACAAAGTTAGAACGATTGATACGCTTAACACAACTCCTACTGCCTCTTCCTAAATGTTGAGTTAGAGCAGGCACAATATTATTTATATTTGCTAAATTGATGCGATATTGTTTGCCAAGTTTTGAAGGTAGTCCCGATGGGCTTAAACAAGTATCTACTATTTCGAAATAATTATTTCCAAATCTACTGCGAAACTCTCCAACCATATGGCTGGGTATTTCTGCGTCTATTGATACTATCCTTCTTGGTGCTGCTAAATAACCTAATGTTTCATAATATTCATTTTGATTGCGGAATTGCAAGTTTATTCCTCTCATATTAACATCCTATATTTTGGGTATAATGTTCAACAAATCGGGCATATTTGCATTCAAATCCCATTTTGCGATTTTCATTTTTTTGATTGTTTTGCCCTCGCCAAAATCGAGCAAGTCCTCTCGCTTGAATGTGTTGAGTATTTTATTCAAACTCCCGATTGTTGCCGATGTAATTAAAAAGGCTTCCTCTGGGTCAATCAATTTGCAATATGCCCATAATTGCCCCAAATCACGCAAAGTTAATTCGGTTTTCTTTGCCTCGATAAAAAATAATTTTGTCTTTTCTTTTTTTCTTGCGACACCCAAAACATCAATTTGAATATCAATGCCAATCGCAACGGCAACACTAATGCCGAGTTTTGATAATGCTCTATCGAGCCTCTCATTATGAGTGTCTTGCGTAATGACCTCATAGCCTTTATATTTGTCTTTAATGTAATTTTCTAGCCATGCCCTCATGGGCTCGTATAACTCGGTTTCTTTATTAACTATTTTCGCCATATCCTAACTCCTTTGCCATTTGTTTCCATGAACTAAATTGTTTGCCTCTAATTTCTTGTGGGATAAAACTACTATCGACCTCTGGGTGTGTTGGTCTTGTTTTTTCTATTTCTCTTGATTGCCAATAATACCGATGTGTATATTGTGCGAGTGGTTTCTTACCGTCATATTGCGATATAAACTCATTCGTGAAATTTACGAGAGCCTGTTGCTTATGCAAAATACCAAAGCCAATGGGCATAAACTCATTAACCCATATTTTAATTTGATGTTCTTTTTTCCAAAAATCTTTACTGCCTTTATTATATCTCTCTAAATGACTATCTCGAAAGTTAGGGTGTGCAAAGTTTAATACTTGCACAGGAATATCAACCGACTTTAATAAATTGCATATCTTGATTGCCAAATCCCAATTATACATTATTTCAATGTAAACTCTATGTTCGTATGATTTGAGGTATTGATTGCTACGACGGACATAACCTGTTACATCGGCTATACCACGCAAAAGCATAATTCTTTCGTCTTTCGTGAAACTAAAAACATCTTCATGCAATATAACATTTTCGTATGATGTCGCATTACCGATATACCGACCTAACTCTCGAATAAGATAATCGTCTTTGGGCTTCGTGAAAGATAGCCTCGTCACGGTATCGCTTTGGCTCGTTTCTATCCCTGTGCTAATAAGTGGTTCGATATTTTTGCGTATGTTTTCCAAACTCGCTTTCACATATAATTTTATATCGTGAAAATCGTCCGTCTTAATAACTTTGTGCGGAATTGAAATTGCGATTGTTGTATCGACTTTGCCTCTTTGTATCTCGCCATTGCCACATACCATGCCGAGCAAATATGCCATTTCATTATTCATTTTTTACCCCCTTTTGTGAATATCAAAATGTATTCGTGAACTTTGTTAATTCGAAACTTGCACGGATAACCGAGAGGTTTCATATTGTTATATTCGAATTGTCTATCCCAAATAATAATGTCATCGAGCACAAAACCAAGAGGCTCTAATGTTTTCACAATATCCATGTGTAAAGGATAAAAATTGCTTTGCTTTCGAATATCCATAACATTGACAATGCAATACCCATTCGGTTTTATCACTCTATAAACTTTTGAGAACAATTCGGCGAGCAATGATAAAAACTCTTGATAGTTTTTTATATTGCCTAAATCTTTTTGCTTGTTCGAATAATTTACGATTTCTTTTCCGTCAACACTCCGTTTCATATTCAATATATCCCAATATGGCGGCGAGGTAAGACAAAGGTCAAAACTGCTCTCTTGTAATTTTTCGAGTTCAATAAGACTATCCCCATTTACGATTGAAATGTTTTCATTTTGTCCTATTCGCTTTTTCGCTATATCACAAAACTCATTTGATAAATCAATGCCGACCCCATGACGATTGAGGTTTTTCGTTGCGACCATTGTCGAGCCGATGCCATTAAAAGGGTCGAGGATATGTGAGTTCGCTTTTGAAAAAGTTTTAATAAGTTTTTCGCACAAAACAACAGGAAACGAGGCAGGGTGTTTTAAGTCCTTTTCCTCTTTTGTCTTTGCTAAATCTCTCCATATGCTAAAAGAGTTTTGCAACCACTCTTTGCCCGATAATTCGTTACATTGCTTTTCGCTCGTCATTGTGCCACCTACTTGATTGTATTGCTTTGATTGTGGTTTCGATAAAATCTATTTGCTCTTTCCCAAGACCATAGGTTTGATAAACAAGCCTATTCAGTTCGGCGACAAACAAAAACCACTCATTGCTCATGTAATCGACTTTTTCGAGAGTTTTAACCACGTTCACGATTTGGTCAAAAGTTTCAGGTTTTCTTTCCAAAGGAATACGCAAAAGATAATTCGGGTCAGTGTGCATTGTGAGGGTCGAGTTATTATAGCAGTATTTTACAAGAAAGAAGTTGCAAAGATTTGAATGCAAAACACCTGTAATATAATGGCACATTTTCGGGTCGCCGTCAGTAAAAACCGTGACGGTTTCCGTTGCCTCTAAATCGCCACCGAAACACGCAATAATTCCCGCCTCTGCACTATAAATATTTTGAATGAAAACTTGATTTCCTTTTTGGGGCACTGCGACCGTCTTAAAACCAAACTTTCGTATATCTTTGCCCGATATTGCATTTGCCGATTTTGACCGCCCACGACCGATATATCCTGTTTTAACATTGCTAAACTTTTGATATGTGTCGTTTAATTTTTTATAGATTTCAAAATCACTTTGATTTTCGAATATAATTATTTCGTCATTAAAGAATGATTGTGCGATTGATATTGTTTTTACAAACCCACCATTTGCAAGCGAAAAAAAATCAATAGCATTATCATTAGCAAAACCATTTTTAATTGTTAAAAGTATTTGTTCGCCTCGAACATCTTTGAAACATTTGCCCAAATCAACAACGGACAAGATTTGTTTTTCTTTTAATAGTTTTCTGCGGAGCAAACTATACCCAGCGACATGGAGAAAGTTTTTTGGGACAATGTAGGAAATTATACCGCCGTCTTGCACCATTTCGAGAGCACGGAACAAAGCCCCGATAAATAAATTACTACCTGCGTCTTTTACATTTCGCAAGAACAAATAATCTTTTGTTTCAATATTTATACTGCGAGAGAGTGGAACATACGGCGGATTTCCAACAATATATGGAACTTTCTCAATGCCAAGTTTTTTAAGAGTTATCGCTCCGTTATTTGCTATCGTATCAATCTTTTTAATGCAGTCCGCACCTAATAATTCTTGACTTAATTCAACCGCCTTTTTGTCAATATCCGCACCGAAAATATTTTTTATGCCGCATTGTTTCGCCGACAACAAAAAGTTTGATACTCCGCAACATGGGTCAAGCACTATTGCTTCTTTTGGAATATCAAGGAACTCTATTATTTTTTTTGCCAAACTAAACTCTGTATTGAAAATACCATTATCTTTTTTGTAAACGGAGTTTAAAGCTATTTCGTATGAGTTCGTTCTTTTGTTTAATTCGTCAGATTTAAACATAGATAGCTCCTTTTTAATATTATACCAAGACATAAAGGCTTGGGTTCAAAATAAGTTAAACATAAAAACATTCGTTATTTTTACTCCTTTTCTCATCTCTTTTTCATTAAAATACTATAATCCAATTAAATTAGTGTATATATTTATCAAAAAATAAGTTCAAAAGTAAGTATTTATTATATAACATATTCATAGAACATTTTTATCCGCGGTAAAAAGAGAACATAGATTTATTATACTTTACAAAAAAAAGACGAACATAGATAACCCTCTCCAATTTTTTCTTTGTTGATAAACTTCACAACAAGTTAAGCAAGCAGTAAGTCCGCGTTATAACAAACAAACGCGCATATTCCCTCTCCCTCAATCCCGAATATCCCCATTCGACGAGAAAAACATCGCTAACGGCTTCGTCGTTTCAAATTGCGACAAAGCGGCGTTTATCGTTACCATAATCGGCACGGCTAAAAACATTCCCACTATGCCCCAAATCGCTCCCCAAACCGCTAACGACAAAAGTATCATAAGCGGCGATAAATTTAGCCGCTCGCCCTGAAATTTCGGCTCTATTACGCTTCCTATCGTAAATTGTATCGCCGTTATGAAAACTGCCATAAATACCGCGTCTATAACGTTGTCGAATATTACCAATCCAAGCAAAACAGGCAAAAGCGTCGCCACTATCGAGCCGATTGTCGGAATAAAATTCAATACGAAAATTATAAACGCCCAAAGCCATACAAAATCAAGTTTGAACGCCGCCATAACAAAAGAACACAAAACCGCCGTTATAAACGACACTATTAGTTTTATGTTGAAATATCCTACAATATCTTCGCCGAGATTTCTTATCACTTTGTCCCATTTTTCTAAATTTGGACTTATTTCGTGAATTTTAATCATTTTTTTTCTGAAATTTACCCGCTCAAAATAAAGAAAAAGCAAATAAATAAAAACAAGCATAGAATTTGTAACGCTTTTTCTCGTAAAATCGCCGACTAAATTAAACATTTTACCAAAATTTATGTTTTTCATAATTGTCGCGTCTATTACGGGAAGATGCGATTCGGGAATTGTGGCGACCATCATTTGAAAAGGCGAAAGCATTACGTTTTCCGCATCCTGTTTGTGCGCAAGCGTAACCGCGTCGTTAAAATCGTGTATTCTTTTGGAAAAAAGCGACTGATATTTTACGGCGTTTGAAATCATATCGTCAAAATTATTGGTTATTATTTTATACGTAAAAAACAGCGTAAAAATGGAAATCGTCAGCGACAAAATTATCGAGACGCCTCTAATTGTGCTATTTAAATGCTCGGAAAATTCCTTTTTTCCTAAAAGCGATAAAGTTTTTTTTATTGCGATTGTTATAATATTTTCAAAATTTATTAGAACAAAAAACAGCGCCAACGCCACTATAAAAGGAACAATAAGATTTCTTGCCGCAACTAGCGTAACAATTCCCACGACGATAACGACAATTATCAAAAGTCGATTTATGGAACGCAAATAATCGGGTCTTTTTGTTTCGGTATTCTCATCCATTTTTAGTCCTCCAGTCGGCATATAAAATCATAAAAAGCGAAAGCAGAGAAACTGCCATTCCCAAAAAATACGTAATTGAAAAGGTTTCCTGCAAGAGTAAAAACGAAAAAAACGCCGCTAAAATCGGTTTAAGGAAAAATATTGAACTTCCCGCGGCGACGGAAATGCGTTTTAGCGCGTAAAAAAAGCAGAAATATCCGACGGCGGTCGCGGCGAAAATCAAATACGCGATTATGGAAATCGAATAAACAGTTCTCTCAAAATTCCAATTTTGCACGAAAGGCAGCATAAAAAGTCCGCCGATAGTAAAAACGAGTCCCGTTATGGAAATCGACGAATATTTTACTATAAGTTTTTTGCTTGCGGCGGTATAAACTCCAAAAGTTATGGCGGATATAAGCAATAAAACGCTTGCGAAATTTTGCGAAAAATCGGGAAGTAAAAATCCGTGCGTAGAAACATAAACTCCTGAAATTCCTAAAATTAGCCCGATTAAAATAAGCGGCGAAATTTTTTCTTTAAGTAAAACGTGCGCAAAAAACACGGCAAAAGCGGGATTCAGGCAAAAAATAAGCGCCGAACTGCTTGCCGGCATAAGCGGAACGCCCGTGTGATAGGGAATAAAGCATCCGACAATTCCGACGATAGCGCAAAAAAGCAGGGTAAATATTTCTTTTTTTGAAAATTTGCGCAAATCGACTTTGCAAAAAGGCAGCATTATAAGTCCTGCGATTAAAAAGCGCATAGCCGCGAGTAAAATGGGGTCTATGGCGCCGCTTCCCAAAAGTTTAACGGCTACTTCTATGGTACTGAATAAAATCAGCGTAATTGTCAAGGCGACGTATTTCATAATACCCGCAAAAATACTATTTATTATCACTGTCAAACGTTTTTTTGCGGTAATTTTGCGAAGATAGATAAAATTTTTTGCAACTTTTCCCAAAAAACCAACATTTTACTATTCTAAAAAACTCTTGAAATTATTCGGCACAATTTAAACCTCTCTTTAAATTATACCACGCGCAAAATACTAAATGCAAACAAATAAAAGCAAGTTTTTTCTTAAAAAAAGTGGGAATTTAAAAGGGACGTATCTTGCGGGATACGTCCTTTTTTTTTATTTTTCGGCAAAAAGTATATTTATCACGAATTTCCCTATCGATAACCAAAAAGGAGTTGTGCGCTTTTGGCTGAAATTAAACGGGCGTCAGACCGCATCGGAACAGATTCCGTCGGCAAATTATTAGTCAGATTTTCCATTCCCGCTATAATAGGAATGTTCGTAAACGCTATTTATAATATCGTCGACAGAATATACATCGGACACGGCGTCGACGAACTTGGCATCGCAGGCGTTGGACTCGTTATGCCGATTATGATGATAATTCAAGCGTTTTCTATGCTCGTTGGAATCGGCGCAAATTCGCTTTTTTCCATACGTTTAGGCGAAGGCAGAAGCGACGAAGTCGAAAAAATTATGGGAAACGCTTTTACGCTTCTTTTTCTTATTCCCGGCGTTTGCATAATTCTTTGCCTGTTTTTTTTAGAGCCGATTTTGCGCGACGTTATGAAAGCCGAAGGCGAAGTTTATAAATACGCCGAAAGTTATTTGCGCGTAATTTTATACGGCGCAATTTTTGCCGCGATGAGTCCGGGTCTCACGCATTTTATCCGTTCCGACGGACATCCAAAAACTTCTATGGTAGTTCAAATTGTCGGCGCGTTGGCAAATATAATTCTCGACCCGATTTTCATTTTCGGTTTCAATATGGGAGTCGCGGGCGCGGCGTGGGCTACAATAATATCGCAATTTATATCGTTTGTTTTTGTTATGAGTTATTTTAATTCAAAATGGACGCGCTTGCGTTTTCATTTTAGATATATGAAATTGAATATGAAATTGACCGCCGCAATTCTCGCCATAGGATTTGCGCCGTTTATTATGCAATTCGCTATGAGTTTTGTGGGAATTTTGCAAAACGCGATAATTCTAAAATACGGCGGCAACGAAGCGCTTACCGCTATGACCATATTTTTCAGCGCGTTAACCGTTATAATTATGCCCGTTATGGGAATAGGACAAGGAGCGCAGCCGATTATCGGCTATAATTACGGCGCAAAACGTTACGAGCGCGTAAAAAAGTGTTTTTTATTGGCGTTTGCGGCTTGTTCGGCAATGCTTTTTATCGGATTTGTAGTTATGCAATTTGCGCCGGGATTTTGCTTTTCGCTTTTCAGTAAAGACGACGGAAGTTTGCGCGCAAGTTCAATATTGACTATGCGAATTTGCACGATAATGCTTCCCGTTATTGCGTTTCAAGGAATGGGCGGGCAATTTTTCCAAGCGATAGGAAAGCCCCTGCAAGCGTCGGTTTTAAGTTTGTCGCGGCAAATTTTGTTTTTTATTCCTATGATTTTATTTTTGCCGCTTTTGTTTGGCGATTTTGGCTTAAATCCTATTTACGGCGTATATTGGGCGTTTCCTTTGGCGGATATTTGCTCGGCGGCAATATCGTTTATATTTATTCGCGGCGAATTTAAGCGAATGAAAACAATTTCATAGAAATTTGGTAAAAAACGCGCAATGTAAATTGGAATTTTATTATTTTTCGGCAAAATTTAAACCGCTTTCTTTAAGGAGAACAAGTGGCGAGCGATATTGATTTTGTAAATTTCGTAATGGAACAAATAAGCGGCGCGGGAGAAATATCGCATCGAAAAATGTTTGGCGAATATATGATTTACGTAAATCAAAAGCCCATAATATTGATTTGCGACAATACGGCGTATGTGAAAAAATTGGACTGCGTAAAAGAATTTCTTGAAACGGAAAAAACGGGATTTCCATACGACGGCGCAAAAGAGCATTACATTTTGGATATAGATAGCGGCGAAACGACAAAAAATATAGTTTCGGCGTTAGAAAAAGTAATTCCCGTTCCCGTTCCTAAAAAGAAAAGGAAATAATTTATGGATTATTTATGCGTAATAATCGGCGGCGGATTTGGCGCGTTATTGAGATATTTATCGAGTTCGGCGATAAATTCAATAATTAGCACAAAATTCACATTCGGAACAATCTTCGTAAATTGCGTCGGCGCGTTACTTATTGGCTTTTTGATAAATTTATTTGACACGTTTTCGGTAAACGGCAAATTAAAATTATTGGCGATAACGGGTTTTTTGGGCGGCTATACCACGTTTTCAACGTATTCGTTAGAAACCGCGCAATATTTCTTAAACGGTTCCGTAAAAGAAGGAATAATAAACATACTTTTAAGCAACGTATTGTGCATTTTGTTAGTTTTTGTCGGAATGTTTTTGAGCAAAGGAATTTTTAAGTGAATATGAAAAATCGTTTAAAAATTAAGAATTTTCTATAATTTTACAAAAATTTATAAATTTCCTTGACAGCCGTCTTTGCGAAAAATTATATTACGCCTGCTTATTTGTAAAAAAGTGGGCAAAACAGATGAAAATGATAAAAGAAAAAGTTCTTTGATAAGATTATGATGTATGCGAGTGGGTCACTTAAAAGAAATAAGTGTAGAGCAAGATAAGGGATTAGATAAAACAATGGAGAGTTTGATCCTGGCTCAGAGTGAACGCTAGCGGAGTGCTTAATACATGCAAGCCGAGCGGGCGTAGCAATACGTCAGCGGCGCACGGGTGAGTAACACGTAAATAACCTGCCTTTAAGTTTGGGATAACAGTTCCAACGAACTGCTAATACCGGATGTGGCGTTTTTTCGGCATCGGGAGGACGTTAAAGTAGTAATACGCTTGAAGATGGATTTGCGGAACATTAGTTAGTTGGTGAGGCAGTGGCTTACCAAGACGATGATGTTTAGCCGGCCTGAGAGGGTGATCGGCCACAATGGGACTGAGACACGGCCCATACTCCTACGGGAGGCAGCAGTAAGGAATATTGCGCAATGGATGGAAGTCTGACGCAGCAACTCCGCGTGATGGACGAAGGTCTTCGGATTGTAAACATCTTTTATTTGCGAAGAAAAGTTAAGATTGACGGTAGCAAATGAATAAGCTCCGGCTAAATATGTGCCAGCAGCCGCGGTAATACATATGGAGCGAGCGTTACTCGGAATCACTGGGCGTAAAGGGTGCGTAGGCGGTTTTATAAGTCAAAGTTTTAACTTCGGGGCTTAACCTCGACTGTGATTTTGATACTGTGATGACTTGAATACTTGAGGGGTAAATGGAATTTCCGGTGTAGCGGTGGAATGCGTAGATATCGGAAAGAACACCGATGGCGAAGGCAGTTTACCGGCAAGATATTGACGCTGAGGCACGAAAGCGNGGGGAGCAAACAGGATTAGATACCCTGGTAGTCCTCGCTGTAAACGATGGACATTAGTCGTTGGTTCTATAAAGGATCAGTGGCGTAGAAAACTTGTTAAATGTCCCGCCTGGGTAGTACGACCGCAAGGTTGAAACCCAAAGGAATTGACGGGGACCCGCACAAGCGGTGGAGCATGTGCTTTAATTCGATGCAACGCGAAGAACCTTACCCGGTCTTGACATAGTTCTGACCGTTCCAGAGATGGGAATTTTCAGCAATGACAGGACATACAGATGCTGCATGGTTGTCGTCAGCTCGTGTCGTGAGATGTTGGGTTAAGTCCCGCAACGAGCGCAACCCTTGCCGATAGTTGCCATCATTAAGTTGGGGACTCTATCGGGACTGCCTTCGCAAGGAGGAGGAAGGTGGGGATGACGTCAAATCATCATGGCTCTTACGACCGGGGCTAGACACGTGCTACAATGGTGACTACAAAGGGCTGCTACTTGGCAACAAGATGCCAATCTCAAAAAAGTCATCTCAGTTCGGATTGAGGTCTGCAACTCGACCTCATGAAGTTGGAATCGCTAGTAATCGTAGGTCAGCATACTACGGTGAATACGTTCCCGGGTCTTGTACACACCGCCCGTCAAGCCACGAAAGACGGATGTGCCCGAAACTGCGGAAGTAACCGCAAGGAAAGAAACAGCTAAGGCAAATCTGTTGATTGGGGCTAAGTCGTAACAAGGTAGCTGTATCGGAAGTTGCAGCTGGATCACCTCCTTTCTGGAGAAAATTTTTTTTTAACCTCCACTCGTATACATCGTAAACTTACGTAAGAATTAAAAGAAGCAGACGATTATTTTCGTCTGCTTCTTTATATAAGGAGAACCTTATGCAAAACGAAATAACGATAAGGAGACCCGACGACTTTCATTTGCATTTGCGCGACGGAAAAATTATGAAATTTGTACTTTTACATACCGCAAACGTTTTTGCGCGGGCTGTCGTTATGCCTAATCTCAAACCGCCCGTCGTTTCGCTAAAAGACGTTTTGGAATACAAAGAAAGAATTGTCGAAAGTATTCCGCAAAACCGCGATTTTGAACCGTTAATGACGATTTATTTGACCGAAAACCATACTCCCGCCGATATTGAGGAATTTGCAAAATCGGGCGTCGTAAAGGCGTTGAAACTCTATCCGAGCAACGCGACGACAAATTCGCAATACGGAATAAGCGGCTTCGACAAAATAATTCCCGTTCTTGAAACTATGGCGAAATTTAAACTCCCGCTTTTAATCCACGGCGAGAGCGTAGAGAAAGACGTTGACGTTTTTGACAGAGAAAA
>JGI24698J34947_10000465_pt1 | contig 18885 bp, 10 predicted proteins | sample TergutMp193P3_FD_34947 | JGI IMG/M metagenome (IMG submission 34947) | reverse complement strand
AACAGCCTCGCCGGTTCTATTCACGAAAACTACGACCTGTTCCTGCGTTACCCCGATGTCGCAATGGTGGGCGAGTTGAAGCTCCGCATTGTTCACTGCCTTATTGCCGATGAGCGCACGAGTATCGATTCTATCCATATAGTGCGCAGTCATCCTCAAGGGTTTGCGCAGTGCAAGGAGTTTCTCGACAAGCACCCGGACTGGGTTTTGGAGCCTCACAACAATACCGCGACTGCGGTCGCTTCGATTGTGCGCGAAGGTGCGATGAAAGTTGCAGCTATCGCCGGTGAATCCGCGGCACGCGCTCACGGGCTTAAAGTTTTGAAAGAGGGGATTGAAACCAATCCGCTAAACTACACGCGCTTTGCGATTATTTCGCGCCGTGTAGGAGACAAAGCGCCTGTTCCGCCGAGCCTCGGGTCGGACAGGGCGAATAAAGCCTCGCTGGTTTTCTCCGTCTCCGATGAGCCGGGCAGTCTTTTCGCGTGTCTTTCAATCATGAGTGAACGCGGTATCAACCTTTCCAAACTTGAGTCGCGCCCCATTCAGGGCAAGCCCTGGGAGTATCTTTTTTATGTCGATGTCACTATCCCCGATACTACGGCGGTTTTTGACGAGGCTATCGCGGAACTCAAAAAAAAGACGAAAGACTTTCACTTTTTGGGAACATACCGGGCGGCAGTATAGTATAATTATACTTATAGGGAAATGAAATGCCAAAGAAAAAGGTGTTTGTAGACGGACAGGAAGGCACAACAGGTCTTGAAATAAACGAACGATTGCTAAAAAGAGACGATGTTGAGATTCTGAAAATTGACAGCGATAAAAGAAAAGACGCTGTTGAACGCGGCAAATGCTTAAATGAGGCCGATGTTGTTTTTCTTTGTCTTCCCGACGATGCCGCAAAAGAATCAGTTTCGCTGATCAGCAATCCGGCAACGCGCGTAATAGACGCAAGTACGGCGCACAGGACAAATGACAGCTGGGTTTACGGGATTCCCGAACTGAGCGCGGAACACAGAAGCGGCATCGAAAAATCTAAACGTGTAACTAATCCGGGATGTTATGCGACAGGTTTCAATATGTTGATGTACCCTCTTGTAAAAGAAGGGTTTGTTCCGGCGGATTATCCTGTATCGTGTCATGCTGTTACAGGTTACAGCGGCGGCGGCAGGAAGTTAATCGAAATATTTCAATCCGCGGAAAATAAACAAAAAATAAACAGTCCCTGTTTTTATGCCCTGTCGCTGCACCATAAACATCTTCCCGAAATGCAAAAACATTCAGGGCTTTTGCATCAACCTTTATTTACACCGATCATCGGTAATTATTACAGAGGCATGACTGTCGCTGTACCGCTTCATATTGAACTTTTAAGGAAAAAAGCCGGTGCCGCTGAAATATGTTCGTTTTATTCAAACTATTATAAAGATCAAAAATTTGTAAAAGCGCTTCCGTTCAATATTCAGGATGAATTTGAATGGGGTTACATGAACGCGGAAAGCTGCAATAACACCAATAACATTGAAATTACGGCCTTTGGCGATGACAGGCATATTCTTGTTGTTTCGCGGCTTGATAATTTAGGGAAAGGAGCATCCGGCGCGGCAATTCAAAACATGAATATCATGCTTGGACTGGACGAAACGTATGCTTTGGTATAACGTTTTCCGCTTGCGTACCCCTAGGGATTTTTTATGCATATAACGAATCGGGTTGTCAGCCTAATCTCTATTGTCACTCTTTTACCGGTTTTGCTTTTATCATGCGGTAAATCCTCAAGCCCGAATCTTGACAACGTGTTTCAGTACGCGTCATTTCGTGATGTTCCCGGCGTAACGGAAGATGAAATCAAATCCATTGAAGCGCTTCAGATGCAGCTTCAGATGCAGCTTCAGATGCAGAATAGCTCTTTTGTGTATGGGGTTATTCTTGGCGTAGAGGCATTTAACACAAACGGCAGGGTAGGAGGTTTTTCAGCCCTGTTTTGCGAATGGCTTACCGATCTGTTTGGAATACCCTTCATACCTACTCTTTATGATTGGGCCGATTTGCTTGCGGGGCTGCACACCAAGGAGATTGATTTTTCCGGTTATCTAACGCCTACCGAAGAACGCCGCAAGGTATATTTAATGACCGATCCAATAGCCCAGCGTACGCTGAAATATTTCCGTGTCAAGGACAGTCCATCCCTTGCGGAAATTACGGAAGAGCGGCCGTTACGCATTATCTTCCTGGATGGTTCTACAACTTATGAGAAAGTTCTTTCCCTTCATGTATATGGCGGGTTTCAGCCGCTCTTTGTAAAAGACGATTCATTCGTTTACGAGTTGCTCAAGAACGGAGAAGCCGATGCCTTCCTTGAGGAAAATAACGCCGAGGCGGCGTTTGATATTTACGGTGATGTGATATCTGAGGATTTTTTCCCGATGGTTTACAGTCCGGTCTCTCTGGTAACGCAAAACCCGGCGCTCCAATCCATAATCTCCGTTATGCAAAAAGTGTTGAATAACGGCGGTTCGCATTATCTTGGCTGGCTGTACAATAGGGGGCATCAGGAGTATTTAAAAAACAAGCTGTTTATGCAGCTAACAGAAGGGGAAAAAGCCTATATACAAGCGCACCCTGTTGTTTCATTTGCAGCCGAAAACGACAATTATCCGGTTAGTTTTTATAACCCGCAGGAAAACAAGTGGCAGGGAATCGCCTTTGATGTGTTACGTGAAATGGAAGCGCTCACCGGTTTTGTCTTTGAACAGGTTAATGACGAGCATACGGACTGGTCTTTTGTACTCCAGATGCTTGAAGACGGAAAGGCTTCCATGGTTACCGAGCTGATCCAATCGGAAGATCGGAAAGGACGTTTCCTGTGGCCAAATGCCTCTTTTATGACCGGTTTCTCCGCGCTTTTGTCAAAGGCAGAGTTTCGTGATGTTAATGTCGGTGAAATATTGTACGTAAAAGTAGGCTTGCACAAGGGGACTGCGCATACCGAATTATTTAAAAATCTGTTTCCGGATCATAATAATACGGTGGAATATGACAATCTGAATGACGCCTTCAACGCCATGGATCGCGGTGAAGTTGACATGGTGGTAACGAGTCAGCACCAGTTTCTCACCCTTACCAATTTTCTTGAGCTTCCAGGTTACAAGATCAATCTCGCGTTCGATCGCGCTTTTGATTCCACCTTCGGATTTAACAAAAACGAAACAGTACTTTGTTCAATAGTTGACAAGGCTCTTGCCATGATCGATACAAATGGAATTTCGGGGCAATGGATGCGCAAGACTTTTGATTACAGGATAAAACTGGTGCAGGCGCAGATACCGTGGCTGATTGGCGCGACTGCTCTTGTGCTGGGGCTTTTCTTCATGTTGATTTTATTGTTGAGGAATCGTGCCGTGGGCAGAAAACTTGAAAAAGTGGTACAGGAGCGTACCGCCGAACTTTACAGGTCGCGGCTTGATTTGGAAGCGGCGTTAAATGACGCGAAAGCCGCCAATAATTCAAAGACCGCCTTCCTCGCGAACATGAGCCATGAAATACGAACGCCCATGAACAGTATCGTGGGTTTTTCAGAACTGGCGCTTGACGGCGATGTTTCTTCCAAAACCAGGGATTATCTTGTCAAAATCCACGCGAACGCTGAATGGCTTTTACAGATTATCAACGACATACTTGATATCTCAAAAATAGAATCCGGCAAAATGGAAATAGAGAGGATTCCTTTTGATCTGCATGAATTGTTCGCAAGCTGCCGGACGCTTGTTATGCCGAAAGCGGTAGAAAAGGGTATTCAGCTTCACTTTTACGCCGAACCGTCCGTGGGTAAAAGACCGTTAGGTGATCCTACAAGGCTGCGTCAGGTGTTTGTGAATCTCCTTTCAAACGCCATAAAATTTACCAATACTGGCATGGTTAAACTTCTGTCGGATATAAAAAATGTCACCGATAAAACCGCCACAATATATTTTGAAATAAGAGACTCAGGCATCGGCATGACGAAGGGGCAGATAGATAAAATATTCGAGCCGTTTACGCAGGCGGAAACCGGAACGACGCGCAAATACGGCGGTACCGGGCTGGGTCTTGCCATAACCAGAAATATTGTGGAAATGATGGGCGGACGGCTTATGGTTGAAAGTACTCCCGGCGTTGGAAGCAAGTTCGGCTTTGAGTTGACCTTTGACACGATAGACATAACTGAGGATGAAAAACTGGAGAAAAAAAGTGTTCTTGATGATATTGAGAAACCCATGTTCGAAGGCGAAGTCCTGTTATGCGAAGATAACGCCATGAATCAGCAGGTTATCTGCGAACATCTGGCGAGAGTGGGTCTTAAAACCACTGTGGCGGATAACGGAAAAATAGGCGTAGATATGGTTCAAAGCCGAAAAGAAAATGGCATAAAACAGTTTGATCTTGTTTTTATGGATATGCACATGCCAGTAATGGACGGTCTTGAAGCGTCCGCCAAAATACTTGAACTTGGCGTTAAAACTCCCATAGTTGCAATGACAGCTAACGTAATGTCGGATGACAGGGAAATTTACAGGTTGAGCGGCATGAATGACTGTGTCGGAAAGCCGTTCACGTCACAGGAACTGTGGCGCTGCCTTCTTAAATACCTCAAGCCGGTAAGCAGCGGGACTTTGTATATAAAAACGCCTGAAAAAAAACCGCAGGTTAAAGTAAACCCTCTGGAAGCCGACCCGGATTTCATGAAAGATCTTCAGATAACGTTTTTGAAATACAATCAGAAAAAATTTGATGATATTGCAAATGCTCTGAAAGCCGGTGAAATTGAGCTGGCGCACAGGCTGGTGCATACATTAAAAAGCAATGCCGGTCAGCTTGACAATACATCCCTGCAGAAAGCAGCCGCTGATGTTGAACTCCAGCTTAAAAACGGCAAAAATCTGGTTACTGCGGAGCAGATGGCTGTCCTGAAAACAGAACTGGACGCGGCGATTTCGCAAATTGAGGCGGAACTCTCCGCGCTGCCTGAAAAACAACATGGCTCTTTGCAGGCTGGTGAAGGTTCCCCTCTTAACGCTCAGTCTGCGCGTGAGCTGTTTGAAAAACTTGAGCCGATGCTGAAAATGGGCAGCCCTGAGTGCCTGAAACTTATCGACGGTTTACGCCGTATACCGGGAAGCGAAGAATTGATACGGCGGATAGATGATTTTAGTTTTGATACTGCGCTGGAAGCGCTTGTTGATCTAAAGAAAGGGGCGTAGAGTTTTCTCTGCATATTCGGAGGTAATGACCGGTGCCAGCAATAGACCATAACAGTAAAACTCCCCTGATGAACAAGTTTGTCATTTTTTCCATCGCGTTGTTTTCTTTCATTTTTGTGGCAGGGAGTACCGCTTTTATTCTTTCCATGCAGCAGATTATCAGGGCAAACAAGGGCGGCGAATTAAGCCAGATGATGGAAATTGAGAGGCTTAAACTGGAAATTTACCTAAACTGCGAAATTTCCATCGCGCTAAAAATGGCGGATTCGCCGTTAATCAAACGGTATTTTGCTTTTCCTGACAATCCCGAACTGGAAGAACTCGCGATTGAGGAACTAAACTCATACCGCCGGGCTTTTGCGTCAAACTCGGTTTTCTGGATTAATGATGTAGACAAAATATTTTACACCGATAACAATTTTTCATATACGCTTGATCCCTCAATCCCGGAAAATTACTGGTATCCCATGACGCTTTACGAAACAGGAATTTACAATTTTAATATTAACTATAATCCTGATTTGGGCGTAACAAATCTTTGGATTAACGTTCCGGTTTTTGATGACGACCGCAATCCGCTGGGAATAGTCGGAACCGGCATTGAAATTTCACAATTCATTAACATGATTTATAATAACTACACGGGAAGCGCCGATATTTATTTTTTCAATGACGCGGGTGAAATCACCGGCGCGAAAGATGTTTCTCTGGTGTCCATGAAAAGAAGAATCCAGGGTGTATTAAGAGATATTAACATAGACTTCCTCGCCAATGCGATGACTCTCGAACCCGGCGAGATAAGGGTTTTGGATTATTCCGCCGGGAAAGCTGCCATGATGTCGCTTCCGCTTTTGGACTGGTATTCGATAGCGGTGCTTGCGAGCAGCATACGCGATTATAACGGCACTATGATTGTGTTGTTCCTTGTGATGATCGTTGTAGTGGCGGCGATTTTTATCATATTCAATGTGTTCATCTCCGGTCTCCTTACGCCGCTGCGGAAATCAATGGAGGAAGCGGAAACCGCAAGCAGGGCGAAGTCCGCCTTCCTTGCCAACATGAGTCACGAGATAAGGACGCCCATGAACAGCATCATGGGCTTTTCAGAACTGGCAATGGACAGCGAGGCTTCTCCAAAGACAAGGGATTATCTTGATAAAATTCAGAAAAACGCGGAGTGGCTCTTGCAGATTATCAACGACATACTTGATATTTCTAAAGTTGAATCCGGCAAAATGGAACTGGAACAGATTCCCTTTGACATGCATGAATTGTTCGCAAGCTGCAGGACATTGGTACTTCCCAAAGCGGTTGAAAAAGGGATAATGCTGCACTTTTACTCAGAACCAAGTATGGGCAGAAGGCCGTTAGGTGATCCTACAAGGCTGCGTCAGGTGTTTATAAATCTCCTGTCCAACGCGATAAAGTTCACCAGAATTGGCACTGTTAAAATCTATGCTAAGATTAAGGAACAGACTGAAAACACTATTACGATGTATTTTGAAATAAAAGATACCGGTATCGGCATGACGAAGGAGCAGATAGATAAAGTATTCGATCCGTTTATACAGGCTGAATCCGGCACTACGCGCAAATACGGCGGCACCGGGCTTGGTCTTCCCATAACTAAAAGTATTGTAGAATTGATGGGCGGTGAGCTTTTCGTAGAAAGTACGCCGGGGGTCGGCAGTAAATTCAGCTTTGAGCTGACGTTTGAAACGATAGACGTACCTGGAAATGACACGTTGGATAAAAAGATTTTATTCAATGAAATTCAAAAGCCAATGTTCTCTGGGGAAATCCTGTTATGCGAAGACAACGTAATGAATCAGCAGGTTATCTGCGAACACCTCGCGAGAGTGGGCCTTAAAACCATTGTAGCTGAAAACGGAAAGATAGGCGTAGACATGGTTCGCGGGCGTTTGTTAAGCGGTGAAAAGCAGTTTGACCTTATCTTTATGGATATGCACATGCCAATAATGGACGGTCTTGAAGCGTCCTCAAAGATAATTGCGCTTAACGCGAACATTCCCATAATTGCCATGACAGCTAACGTTATGTCCAGCGACAGGGAAGTTTACAAAATGAGCGGCATGCATGACTGCGTGGGTAAGCCGTTCACATCCCAGGAACTGTGGCGCTGCCTTTTGAAGTTTTTTAAACCTGTAAACAGCGTGGATGAACGGAATAATGCGCAGACTGGCGCGGCTCAGGTTGAGGAAGATCTGGAATTTCAGAAGTCTCTTCAAATAACGTTCGCAAAGGGCAATCAGAAAAAATTTGAGGAAATAGCCAATGCCATTAAAGCGGATGACATCAAGCTCGCGCACAGACTGGCGCACACCTTGAAGGGCAACTCAGGGCAGATTGGCAAAACCGGCCTTCAGAAAGCCGCCGCCGTTGTAGAATACAATCTTAAAGACGGCAAAAACCTTGTTACCCCTGCGCAGATGGAGACGCTAAAGACGGAACTTGACGCGGTACTTACGGAATTTGCGCCGCTGCTTGCCGAAGCTTCCAGAATGGAAGCGGTTCATGTAGAACCTGTTGACGAAAAAACCGCGTATGAATTATTTGAAAAGCTTGAACCGATGTTGAAAATGGGCAGCCCTGAATGTCTGAAACTTATCGACAGCCTGCGCCGGATACCCGGAAGCGAAAAGCTGATCCAACAGATAGATGATTTTAATTTCGCGTCTGCGCTGTCGGCGCTTGATGAATTAAAAGAAAAGTTGGAGCCGGCAGATGATTAAGTTTCTTTCTTTTTTACACATTAACAGAAAATTGTTGTTACAGTTTTTTCTGGTTTTTTCCGCTTTTTTAATCATGGTGCTGATAAGCGGTTATTTTGGTTCTAATATCGTCAAAAAAAATATCGCCTCTTACGGCGAGGAGGTTGTTTCGGTTTCAGCCGAATCGATCAATGCGTATCTGAATGATTTTGGCATAATGGTTGACAATATTTCGTTTTTTATCGAAAGACTTTATATTCAGGGAGCTACGGTTGATGTTATACGACATGAGATTGAAGTATGGACCGAATGGATACATAAAAAGCAGGGCGGGAGCAACCCATCCATCAGTTTTTATGGTTTTGTATACGATGTTATCATAGACGGCAGCGGCAGGATTCCGCCTGATGATTATGTGCCGCAGTCCCGTCCATGGTATGTAGGAGCCTATCAAAATAAGGGCGCTCTTTATTTCAGCGAGCCGTATACTGATGTTGACAGCGGCAATTACCACATGAGTGTTTCAAAACTGTTAGGTGATGAAAATAACGAACCATTCGGAGTAATAGCCCTGGATGTGTTCATTTCCAGCATTGCGGAATATGTCAATAAGATGCAGTTTCTGGGTACAGGATACGGCGTACTGCTGGATAGCCAAAGGCATATTGTCGTACATCCGGCGGAAAATCTTCTGGGCAGCAGCCTGATAACATTGAACGACGGTGAAGGCGGATTTGTTGAAATGGACAGCCTGCTGGCCGCAGGGCAGGACCTGTCCGCCTATCAATTCATTTCGTATAACGGCATTAACAGCGTTGTGTTCTTTAAGAAGCTTTTCAACGGCTGGCATATCGCCATTGTTTTGCCCAGCGGTGTTTATTACAGCGATATGGTTACCATGCAGATTGTTATGTCTGTGGCTGGAATTTTTCTGGCGTTATTGCTGTGCGGTATATTGGCGTATATGCATATCAGAATGTACCGTTCTATTGAGGAAAGCAGAATCAAATCCGCATTCCTGGCGAACATGTCGCATGAGATACGGACGCCCATGAACGCCATCATAGGCATGTCGGAATTTTTGCAGCACGAACAGCTTAACGAGCGTCAGATGGGATATGTCAACGACATTCATTCTTCCGCACATTCGCTCCTTTCAATCATAAATGACATTTTGGATATGTCGAAGATCGAAGCCGGAAAGATGACGCTTAACCCGGTCAATTACGATTTTCATATTTTTTTGGATAACATCCAGTCCATGTTCAAATATATCGCGCAGAAGAAGGGGCTTGAGTTTAAGTTTGAAAGTTCCGGTGATATTCCAAAATACCTTTACGGCGACGACATAAGGCTCAGGCAGGTGTTGACGAATCTCTGCGGAAACGCAGTCAAATTTACTGATAAGGGATATGTAAGACTGCGGGTGCTTGCCATAGCTGATATGTTAATATTTGAAGTTGAGGATACAGGCCGCGGGATAAGCAAGGAGGATCTGCCAATTATTTTCAATTCATTTGAGCGTCCCGAAACAAAGGAAAACCGCGGCGTTGTAGGAGCGGGGCTTGGGCTTGCCATTACAAGGAACTTTGTTGAAATGATGGGCGGCAAAATAATGGTAGAAGGCGAACGCGGACATGGAGCCGTCTTTACGGTAGAGATACCAATGGTGAAAAGCGATTGGGCGGGAATTAAAAATGATGAAAAAGACAACCCTGGAGAGCAGACGTTACGCGCTACGTCAGCCAATGTTTTAGTAGTGGACGATAATGAGTTTAATCTCAAGACTGTCGAGGCTCTTCTCAGCCTTGCGGGTATTAAGGCTAAATTGGTGTATTCAGGCAGGGAAGCGGTAGATATTGTTAAAAAAGAACCTTTTGACATTGTATTTATGGATCACATGATGCCGGGAATGGACGGTATTGAAGCAGCCAACGAAATCAGAAACTGGGAAAAGGAAAACTCCCCGAAAACCAAACTTCCGATAATTGCGTTGACAGCTAACGCAGTACAGGGCGCCAGGGATATGTTTTTATCCAACGGATTCGACGGATTTATCCCAAAGCCGATCGAAGTAAACGATTTGAACAAGGTACTGATCGAATGGCTGCCCAATGAAAAAATAAAACTAACAGATCAGACCCGTGAAAATAAAGACACCGTACAGGCTGAAGCGGGTTCCATGCCTGATATGGAACTCATGGGAGAACTGAAAAGATTATTTGCAAAAAGCAATCAGAAAAAATTTGCAGAAATAATAAAGGCTATTGAATCGAATGACATTAAGCTTGCGCACCGGCTGGCGCATACTTTGAAGGGAAACGCGGGGCAAATCGGCAAACCCCTTCTGCAAAAAGCCGCCGCCGATGTAGAACATCAGCTTAAGGGCGGCGAGAATCTGGTTACTCCACAGCAGTTGTCCGCGCTTGAAACAGAACTGAACGCGGCGCTTTCACAGCTTGCCTCTGAATTTTCTTTGAAGCCTGAACCTGAAAAACCTTCTTCAGGGCAAATGCTTGACGCGGAATCCGCGCTGGAACTGATTGAAAAGTTGGAACCAATGCTTAAAATGGGCAGTCCTGAAAGCTGTAAACTTATTGACAGCCTTCGTATGATTCCCGAAAGCGAAGAATTGATTCAACAGATTGAGGATTTTGATTTTGAGCCGGCTGTTGCTACACTTGCCGGATTGAAGTTAAGGCTGGAAAATAATGGCGGATAAAAAAAATAAAAGCAAAATAGCTGTTCATTTTCGTAATGTAAACATACTGTTCCTTATTATCATCCTGGTTATTGTAACTTTGTTGAGCGTCGTTATGATCTATAGCATAACAGATAACGTGTCTGAAAATTACGCGCGTTTTTATTCCGTGGAAACGGTGGAGATACTGGGACTTCATTTAAACAGGGAACTTTCCCTTATGCAGCACGCGGCGCGATCCAGGATCGTGGCGGACTGGTTTGCCGATGAGGATAATCAGGAAAAAAAAGCCGCAGCTTATCAAATTATGATGGAATACGCCGACCTGCTTCAGATAGAGGGACTGTATTTCGCCATAAATGGATCGCTTAACGAGTATTCTGTAGCCAGAGGCGCGCCGTTTGAGGATTTTATGCCATTTAACGTTATCAGTCCTCTGCATTATTATGATGTATGGTTTTATAACTGTATCAACTCGGAAAATGAATTTGTTCTGAACATGGACGTTGATAAAATTACTAATACACGCCGCCTGTGGATCAATCACAAAATTGTGGATAACGAAAAAATTCTGGGAGTATTCTGTTCCGCGCTGGAGTTTGACGGGATGTTTCACGAATTGTTCAACAGGTATGACAGCAGGAATGTGATTGGATATGTTATTGACCAAAACGGAATCATTAAAATAGACAGTTCCGTGTCAGAGCCGGATTTCCTGTATGATGATGTCAGCCTTTATGATGCTGAAGGACAACGCCGCATACAGGATGTCAATTCGGATCCTGTTTTTATTTCGGAAATAAACAGGCATCTGGAAAATTATAAAGGTTTTTTTAGCTGGCGTGTGGATCCGAAAGTTATCACACTTTCCAGCGGTCCCTTCCGTTATATGTCAATCGCCCCCATTCAAAATACCAACTGGTTGACAGTTACCCTGTTTAACTCCCAGTCTTTGTTCAGCGTTACGCGCCTTTTGCCGCTGTTTATCATTATCCTGTCGGCGTTTATTCTCTATGTTGCGGCAAGTTCCGAGCTGTTCCGCCGCCTTGTATTCAAGCCGCTTAACCTGCTTACAAGGAGCGTGTCGGGAGAAAACCTCGGTATCAATGGCATTTACGGCGCTGACCGTGATGACGAAATCGGCGAACTTTCACGGACAATGCGTGAAACAATGGGTGAGATCGAACGGCGAGACCAGTTTCTGCATAAGGTAAACCTTGCCGCCGCCGTACTGCTTAACACAAAGTTTCAGGAATTTGAAGCAAGCCTGTACGACTGTATGGGCATGATGGCGCGCGCCGTGAGTGCGGACCGGATGTATATTTGGAAAAACCACATGGAACAGGGTGAACTGTACACCACGCAGATATATGAATGGTCACAGGGCGCTGAACCTCAGCAGGGCAGTGAGTACACGGTAAATATACCGTACCACACCGAATGGGAAGAAATAATGTTAAGCGGACAATGTATCAACAGCCTGGTTCGCGACTTGTCGCCTGCCGCGCAGGAGCTGTTGTCTCCGCAGGGGATATTGTCAATTTTTGTGGTTCCTGTATTTTTGCAGGAGCAATTCTGGGGATTTGTCGGGTTTGACGACTGCCATTATGAAAGAACATTTTCAGATAACGAGGTGTCCATCGTGCGTTCGGGATGCCTCTTGATTGTCAACGCGTTTTTGCATAACAACGATATTGCGGAAATAGTCCGTCTGAAAGCGGATCTGGAAGATGCTCTGGAAAAAGCGCAGGCGGCAAACCACGCTAAATCCGCGTTCCTGGCGAATATGAGCCACGAAATACGCACCCCTCTGAACAGCATCATGGGCTTTTCAGAACTGGCTCTGGATGGAGAGGTTCCTCTTAAAACAAGAAATTATCTGAGAAAAATTTTTGAGAATGCGGAAGGACTCCTGCAGATTGTTAATAATATACTTGATATTTCCAAAGTTGAATCCGGCAGAATGGAACTGGAAAGGATTCCTTTTGATATGCATGAACTGTTCGCGAGCTGCCGTAACCTGATCATGCCGAAAGCTGTTGAAAAGGGAATTATCGTACGTTTTTATGTTCAGCCAGGCGTAGGCGTAGGCGTAGGCAAAATGCCGTTAGGCGATCCGACAAGACTGCGTCAGATACTTGTGAACCTCCTTTCCAACGCTGTAAAATTTACGAATACCGGCATAGTGGAACTTTTTTCAGGGATAAAAACTCAAGATGATAATACCGTTACAATATATTTTGAGATAAAAGATTCAGGCATTGGCATGACAGGCGAGCAGATAAAGAAAATTTTCGATCCGTTTATACAGGCTGAATCCGGCACAACGCGCAAATACGGCGGAACAGGGCTGGGGCTTGCCATAACGAAGAATTTTGTAGAACTGATGGGCGGGACGCTTTTGGCAGAAAGCACTCCCGGAGTCGGAAGCAAGTTCAGTTTTACCCTCACTTTTGACACGATGGATATTTCAGACGATGAAAAACTGGAAAAGAAAATGGTATTCAATGAACTTGAAAAACCGGCGTTTGAAGGTGAAGTCCTGCTTTGCGAGGACAACGCGATGAATCAGCAGGTTATCTGCGAACATCTTGCGCGGGTGGGACTTCATACAGTAGTGGCTGAAAACGGCAAGATAGGCGTGGAGATGGTTCAACGCCGCGTGAGGGAAGGGAAAAAGCAGTTTGATCTTATCTTCATGGATATGCACATGCCAGTAATGGACGGACTGGAAGCGTCTACAAAAATTCTTGAACTTAAAACCGGCATACCGATAATAGCCATGACAGCTAACATAATGTCCAGTGACAGGGAAATTTACAGGAAGAGCGGAATGCATGACTGCGTCGGCAAGCCGTTTACATCCCAGGAATTGTGGAGATGCCTGTTGAAGTACCTTACTCCGGTAAGTCCTGAATCCGCGCATAAAAATGTATTTGAGGATAACGCGCGTATTGAAACGGATGTTCAGCATGAAGCGGACATAAAATTCCAAAGAAAACTTCAGATTCTTTTCATGGAAAACAATCAGGATAAATTCAGCGAAATAGCCAAAGCCCTTGATGGCGGCGATATAAAACTCGCCCACAGGCTGGCGCACACATTAAAGAGCAACGCGGGACAGATTGGACAGACTTTTTTACAGCAAGCCGCCGCTGATGTTGAACTTCGGCTTAAGGACGGGATGAACATGGTTACCCCGGAGCAGATGACAATGCTTGAAACGGAACTTGAGGCGGTACTTGCGGAACTGGCTCCGTTGCAGACCGAATCCTCCCATCCCGCTGAGGCTGTTCAGGGCGAACAGCTTGACGCTCAATCCGCGCTGGAATTGTTTGAAACCCTGGAGCCTATGCTAAGGATGGGCAGCCCTGAGAGCCTTATGCATATCGGACTTCTCCGCAGGATACGCGGAAGCGAAGAGCTGATTCGCCATATAGAAGACTTTGACTTTGATCAGGCCCTTGTTACGCTTGCCGAATTGAAGGAGAAAATGGGTTGATTTTGAGCATTACTTCCCGAATTCGAGAAGGTAGACGTTTTCGCTATTTTATCAACTGAGATAGATTCCTCTTTTTGTAGATAATACGGTGAATTTCTATAGTTTCTTCAAGAACAACATAAAAAACAAGATAATTTTTTACAGTCAACACACGGTACTCTGTTTGAATTGGTTTAATGGGGCGGTACAATCTATGAGCAAGTGGAAATACTTTTAGATTATTTATTGATTTTTCAAGTTCATCCAATAGCTTTAACGCAGCCTGGGGCGCTTCCAGGGTAAAAATGATGTATTCCACAATGGCATTGAGCTCTTGCTGAAAAGAGGGGAGATACTTTATTTCAGGCATTATTTGTGGAGCCAATATAACCGGCAATCATTTGGCGGAGGGGCTTAAAAACTTCATCATGCGAAAGGCGTCTGGGATTTGATTGCGCTTCAATCTGGGCTTCTGCCAGCTTTTGATAGATTTCGTTTTCAAAGTTCATTTCTTCCCATATTTCCATACTCATGACTACCATATCGCCATAACCATTATTTGTGAGAAAAACGGGTTCATCAGTTTCATGCACAACCTTTGTTATTTCTGACAAACTCGTTTCCAAATCTGATATAGGGCGTATTATAGGCATTTTGTCTCCTTCCGCTTTCAGAGTACAGTATTTTCCTGTTTTTTTCAAGTTTATATCCCCCGCTTCATTTTGTTTTTCCTGTTTTTCCCACTTGACCAATTTCCCCATTTTTAGTATACCGATACTGAACAAAGGCGTTCATGAGACGATGCGGAGGGCAGCGGCCGGCGGGCTGAGCGGCGGCTTTTTTGCGTCATTTGGTGAACGCCTTTTTCTATCGATTTTTGGGTCTGTTAAGGAGAGTTTATGCAGAGGGGAACCTTCAGTGCCGGTTCGCAGCGAGAGGGGCAAGTAAGAATACCGTCCGGCTGTGCCATTTCGGGGATTATCAACAAGAACGGAAAGCGTACCAGCGGCGAGGCGATTATCAGGTCCATTGCCGTTATGCACGACCGCTCGAACGGGTTGGGAGGCGGTTTTGCGGCTTATGGGATTTATCCTGAATACAAGGACTATTACGCCTTTCATCTGTTTTACGAGTCCGTGTCCGCCAAAAAAGAATGTGAAGAATTTCTGGAGCGGCACTTCGATATTATCAACCTCTCAAAAATACCTGTAAGAAAAATGAAAGAGATAACGGACGAACCGTTGATCTGGCGCTACTTTGTTATCCCTTTGCCGACCAAACTTGCAGCCAGCCAGCTTGACGAGCGCGAGTTTACCGCCAAGTGCGTGTTCCGCGTCAACACAAGAATCGACGGAGCCTACGTTTTTTCCAGCGGCAAGAACATGGGCGTTTTCAAGGCGGTCGGCTTTCCAGAAGATGTGGGAAGGTTTTACAAACTTGAGGAATACGAAGGCTGGTGTTTTACCTGTCACGGTCGTTATCCTACAAATACCCCCGGCTGGTGGGGCGGCGCGCATCCGTTCGCGCTTCTCGACTACTCGGTCGTTCATAACGGCGAGATTTCCTCTTACGACGCGAACCGCCGCGCCATCGAAATGTACGGCTACAAATGCACGCTCCAAACTGACACCGAAGTTATCACCTACATAATTGACTATCTGCACCGCAAGAAGGGGTTGACGTATAAGGAAATCGCCTCCGTAATCGCCGCTCCATTTTGGCAGACCATTGCCCGTATGCCGCCAGAAGAGCGCGAAACCCATGAGTATTTGCGCGTAATGTTCGCGGCACAGCTCATCACCGGCCCGTTTTCTATCCTTGTGGGTTTTGAGGGCGGGCTTATGGCTCTTAATGACAGGTTGAAACTGCGGAGCATGGTAGTCGGTGAAAAGGACGATACGGTCTACATCGCCAGTGAGGAAGCGGCTATCCGTATCATAGAGCCGAATCTTGACACGGCATGGGCGCCTCGCGGCGGACAGCCCGTAATTGTAAACATGAACGGAGGCAGTTTCTAATGCCAATAAACTATTTATACCCCGAATATGAAGTTACAAGAGACTACGACAAATGCATCGTCTGCCGCGCCTGTGAGAGACAGTGCGCCAACGAAGTGCACGAATACCTTGCCGATTCAAACAAGCTGGTCTGCGACGACTCAAAGTGCGTGAACTGCCACCGCTGCGTATCGCTGTGTCCCACCCGCGCCCTCAAAATCATCAGGAGCGGCAACACCTACAAAGAGAACGTAAACTGGACAGGCAAAACGATAAACGAAGTTTACAAACAGGCAAGCTCAGGCGGCGTCCTGCTCTCAGGCATGGGCAACCCGGAAAATTACCCCGTGTACTTTGACAAGATACTTCTGAACGCTTCGCAGGTTACCAATCCCTCGATAGACCCGTTACGCGAACCTATGGAGACAAAAGTCTCATTAGGCTCAAGACCGCAGATCGTTGAGCGCGACGCGAAGGGCAGGATAAAGAACAACCTGCCCCCCCAGCTTTCGCTCTCAATGCCGATAATGTTCTCCGCGATGAGTTACGGCTCTATCAGCTACAACGCGCACGAAAGTTTGGCGCGCGCCGCGGAAGAGCTTGGTATCCTCTACAACACGGGTGAGGGCGGTCTCCACGAAGATTTTTACAAGTACGGAAAGAACACGATTGTTCAGGTCGCCTCCGGGCGTTTCGGCGTTCACACTCAGTACCTTAACAGCGGCGCGGCGATAGAGATTAAAATGGGGCAGGGCGCGAAGCCGGGCATCGGCGGACACCTGCCGGGGACGAAAATTGTCGGCGACATTTCCCGCACAAGGATGATCCCCGAAGGCAGCGACGCGATTTCTCCCGCTCCCCACCACGACATCTACTCAATAGAGGATCTGCGCCAGCTTGTTTTCTCCCTGAAAGAAGCGACCAATTATACAAAGCCGGTGATTGTAAAAATCGCCGCTGTTCACAACGTCGCCGCAATCGCAAGCGGCATCGCAAGGAGCGGCGCGGACATCATCTCCATCGACGGTTTCCGGGGAGGAACCGGAGCCGCGCCGACCCGTATCCGCGACCACGTCGGCATCCCCATAGAGCTTGCGCTTGCCAGCGTTGACAAACGCCTGCGCGACGAAGGAATCCGCGACAATGTTTCGCTTGTTGCGGGCGGCAGTATCCGCTCCAGCGCTGACATTGTAAAAATCGTGGCTCTCGGCGCGGACTGCGTCTACATCGGCACCGCCGCGTTATTGGCGCTCGGCTGCCACCTTTGCAGAAGCTGTCACGGCGGCAAGTGCAACTGGGGTATCGCCACGCAAGTTCCCGAACTCACCAAACGCCTGAACCCCGACATCGGCTACAAACGCCTCGTCAATCTATTGAAGGCGTGGCAGCACGAGATCATGGAAATGATGGGCGGCATGGGAATCAATTCGATTGAAAGTTTGAAAGGGAACAGGTTCATGCTTCGCGGTGTGGGTCTCAATATAAAAGAGCTTGAGATTTTGGGTATCAGGCACGCGGGCGAGTAACCGGAAAATGAAAAAACGTTTAATCGTTCTGGCCCTGGCTTTTTGCTTTCTGTGGGCATGTACAGGAACAAAGACAAAAGAGGAAAATAAAACGGAACCGGCCTCCACAAACGCGGAGCCAGCCGGAGCCGTAACGTTTTCCGGGAACAGCGGCGGGAACAGACCCCTTCCCGGTTCGCCCTATGGCTATGAGATATGGTCAGCGCAGCAAAACAACAACAGCCTTACATGGTATGGGCCAGACCAGCGCGGCGGCGCGGCATTCAGGGTCGAATGGAACTATTCCGGTAATTTTCTGGGACGGCTGGGCTACTTCTGGAACGAGGGAAATCCCTATACCTATTATAAAAACGTTTACTGCGATTTTGACTTTACGAGGTCTGCCAACGGCACAGCCGGCTCCTATTCATACATAGGGATTTACGGCTGGTCCAGAAACCCGATGATTGAGTGGTACATAGTTGACGACTGGTTTGGAAACGGAATAATGGGCCCCTCCACAATGGGCGGCGGCGCGGTCAAAAAAGGTGAGTTTACCGTAGACGGCGCGGTTTACTTCATCTATCAGGCTACAAGACCCGTCGGCTCCGCCAATATCGAAGGCAGCAATGTTTCCTTCCTCCAGTTTTTCAGCATACGCCAGACACGCCGCCAGAGCGGAACCATATCCATTACTGAACATTTCAGGGAGTGGGAAAGGCTGGGCATGGAGCTTGGAACAAACATGTACGAAGCAAAGTTCCTCGTAGAAGCCGGCGGCGGCATGGGCTGGTTCGACGCGGCGTACATCTCATTCTATCAGAAAGAAGATTAGCGGTTTTGCGCCGCCTATTTTACGCTTATTGCCCTTTCCTTTTTCATGGGATTACTTAATAAATCCTATAAATATAGTCAAGGAATTAGACTGCCAAAAGCATTTTTAAAAAATATACAGATTACTGAAAATGATCCTGTTGATAAAACATTGGAAAATGAAAAACGGCATTTCGCCTAACAACCGGAACGTTATGCGAAGTTTGGACTTGACAATATTGTATAAAAAATCATACATGTATTATTCGGAAAATTAAAGCAAAAAAATCAAAATCTATTGAATAAACTTGAAAATATAGAATATAATAATTGTATGGCAACAATTTCAATGTTTTATGGAATATTAATCAGAATGTATCTGGGGAAAAAAGACCATAATCCCCCGCATATTC
>JGI24698J34947_10000464_pt1 | contig 18942 bp, 14 predicted proteins | sample TergutMp193P3_FD_34947 | JGI IMG/M metagenome (IMG submission 34947) | reverse complement strand
CCGCGAATCTCCTCAAGGGCCATGTTTCTCAGATCGTCGATAAGGTCATCGGCGTCTACCACCGTTCCTTCCCGGCTTTTCATCTTGCCCTCCGGGAGATTCACCATGCCGTAAGAAAGGTGATAGAGATTCCGCGCCCACTCGAAGCCGAGCTTTCGCAGCAAAACGAAAAGCACATTGAAGTGATACTGCTGCTCCGAACCCACCACGTAAACGAGCCTGTCGAAGGGCCAGTCCTCGTGGCGGTATATTGCCGTACCCAAATCCTGGGTGATGTAAATCGAAGTCCCGTCCTTGCGGAGGAGCACCTTCTTCCCGAGCTTCTCTTCAGACAGATCAATCTGAACTGAGCCGTCTTCTTCCCGGTAAAAAACGCCCTTCTGGAGCCCCTTGAGAATTTCGTCTTTTCCAAGAAGGTAGGTCTTGCTCTCAAAATAATACTGGTCGAAGGAGACGCCTGTGCGCCGGTAGGTCTCTTTCCAGCCGTCAATGGCCCAGGCGTTCATCTTCTTCCAGAGTTCCACGGTTTCGCTGTCGCCGGCTTCCCATTGACGGAGCAGCTCCTGCGCCCTTCGCAGCGCGGAGGCTTGCGCCTCAGCTTCTTTATCATCCAGGCCCTTCTCTTTTTTCAGGGCTTCGGTTTCTTCCTTCAGGTCTTTGTTGAACCGGACATACCAGTCCCCCACAAAACGATCGCTTTTTACGCCTTCGGACTGCGGGGTTTTCCCTTCCCCGTGTTCCATGTAGGCGAGCATGGATTTGCATATATGTATGCCCCTGTCGTTGATAATGCAAACCTTGCGGACTTCTGCGCCGCAGGCGGTGAGAATGCGGGAGATGCTTTCGCCTAACACATCGTTGCGGAGATGTCCCAGGTGGAGGGGCTTGTTGGTATTGGGGCTGGAAAATTCCACCATGATCCTGGAACCCTTGAGCGTGGACGGCCGGCCAAAAGACCATTCACCGCCTTCGTTGGCGGCGACTTCGGCCAGCAGTTCGCCGAGTATGTGAGCGGCGGTTTCCGCGCGATCAAGGCGCACATTCACGTAGGGCCCGGCGGCGAAAAAGAGCGGCAGTTTCGACGCCACTTGCTGCGCTATCTGCGGCGGAGCTTTCCGCAAGAGTTTGGCGTAACCGAACATGGGAAAGCCAAGGTCGCCCATTTCGGGGCCGGGGGGAATTTCCGCTACTACCTGATCGGGAGAGATTGTCTCCGCAGAGGCCGAAGTTTCGTTTGACATGCTTGTCAAAATTTCCGCGATTTTCTTTTTATAGGAATCTTTGTAGTCGTACATGCCGCTTCCTTATCTTGCGTTTTCCATTGCTTCCATTTCGTTCAAAAGCTTAAGCACCGTCCGGAATTGCTGAATTGCCTCGCCGATACCTTCGATAAAGCTCTTGTCATTACCCGCTATTTTCGCGAGATTGATCAGGGTATCGTATTTACCTCTGGTCTCCTTTCCGGCAATGCCACTTAACGTATTCACCATGGCAAGTGAAGCTCCTTTCGCGCTGTTGATTATATTTTCCGCGTCTTCCCCGGCTTCATCCAGAATATTCTGTATTTTCCGCCGCTTTAGCGGAATCCCGGACATCTCCTGCTGCGCCTCGGCATAGCGTTTACCGTATTCTCCGGATTCTGAAATATCCAGCTCAAATTTCTTTATCTCATCTTCAAGTTTGACAAGATCATTATAAGCATCGGTAAATTCGAGACGGTTCTCCGCGATTTTGAATTCACCGTCAACAAAGATGGGCCGCAAAATCAGGTTGATGCCGGTGATGAAAAGCGCCGAGTAAAAACTGTTCAGAAAAGAGAGCGCAAAGGCCCCTTTTATCGGCAATCCGCCGGGCTGCGAATTTGTCTGGATATTCGACAGAAATTCAAGGTTCCTGCCATTCAGGAAGGAGCGGGAAGAATCAAGCAGCTCCCTTTGGCGGCGTTCTTTTATGTAGTCGCCGAAAAGAGAATCAATTCGCCGCTTCCAGTAATCACGGTAAACGATGAACCAGTCTTCCCCGCCGCTTATCTCCGTGGGCGAAAGCGACATATCCCTGGTGTAACAGCGCAGTATCAGCGTTAGGGGCGCCTGCCTGTTAAAATCGCGTATAACGGCCATGGAAGTTTCCGCTTTTGTCAGAAGGCCGCGAATCTCCTTGTCTACATCGAAGCCCGGCTCCCCGGACTTCTCTTGCAGAATAAAGATGAAGAGCGATTCCAAAAGCGCCATGGGGGGAACAAACTTAAGGGACAGGAGTATATTGTTAAGCGACACAAGAAGCTCCCTCACAACACCGGCGGAACAGGTCTCTCCGTTCGCGGCGGCGCCGGTACTAAAAGCCAAAAGCACCCTGTCGTAAAGAAAAGAGGACAACTGCTTGAGGCAGAAAAGGGAGCGTGCGTCAAAATACATGGTGTTCCGCTGCTGCTCGCTGATCGACGCGAGGGCGTCATCCATGGCTTTGGCCGCTATTTGACGCAGCTCGCTCTCCGATATACCGGGGTGCTTTTCCATTATCGCAGCGGGATCCGTCTCTTCCTGCAGCCGTTTATGAATATCCGCCATTTCTAGCGAACCCAGAAAAGAAAAAAAAGCGCCCCTGTCCCGGTTCACACTGATGTCCAGCGCCGTATAGAAAAACTTCGCGGCTTCCTTCAACCTCGTCATCTGGCGGTAAAAAACAGGCAGAAGCATCCCGTTCTGATAATCATACAGCCCCGGAGTGTTCTCCTCAATTTTATTCCCCAAAACCGCTACCTGATTGTCCTCAAAGATCTTCAGCGGGGATTTGGACTTAAAAAAACTTAAAATATAATACCAGAGGCGGGAAAACCATGGGAGCTTTGCATACACGGTCGTAGTATCACTGGCAGTAACAGATTTATTTTCAATATAAAGCCGTTCATTACCCAGCCTGGACTGGCCTTTAAGTTTTTCCAGCAGGTTTTGCCGCTCATCCAGAGACAGCTCTGAAACCAGCCGGTAAAGATTGTCACTTCCCCCCATAATATTTATCTTACATTTATTGTTCCAGAGAGTATAGGGCCCATGTAATATCCATTTATCGTCTGGTTAGTTATCCTGACCAATGCATCCTCTTGATCTTTCCTTTGGCATATAGTATACTTAAACATGATTAACTTAAACATGATTAACTTAAATACGTTTAAGTAAGGAGCATTACCATGTTTGCATGCCGGGAAAGAGAACTGGAAGAACTTGAAAAACTTCATAAAACCAATACCTATCAGATGGTCATTATCTACGGCAGGAGGAGGATAGGTAAAAGCACCCTTATTGCCAGGTTTATCGAAAACAAGCGTTCTGTATTCTTTACCGCCATCGAATCGGATTCAAAGCGGAATCTGGAAACATTCAGCCGTGCCGTAATGAAGCTCAGGGGGCTTCAGGGGGAGGCGTCATTCTCCGATTGGGAGCAAGCATTTGACGAAACGGCGGCCCTGACAGGGAGCCGTCTTGTCCTTGTAATTGATGAGTACCCTTATCTGGCGCAGGCGGAACGAAGCATATCCTCCATATTACAACATTACTGCGACACGGTGTTCAGGAAGATTCCCATCATGATCATCCTCTGCGGTTCTTCCATGAGCTTCATGGAGAATCAGGTACTGGGTTATCAAAGCCCTATTTACGGACGGAGAACCGCCCAAATGAAAATAGAGCCTTTCGACTACAGGGATTCGGCTGCCTTTGTACCCCGTTACAGTATTACGGATAAAGCCCTGGTCTATGGCATTACCGGCGGCATCCCAAAATATCTGGAACTCTTCGATGATACCATGCCGCTCAAGCGAAATATTATGAATCTTTTTCTTTCTACCGCCGGATACTTGTATGAGGAACCGTCCAATCTATTAAAACAGGAGCTCAGGGAGCCTATCAAATATAACCTGATTATAGAAGCGGTAGCCAAAGGCGCCTCTCGATTGAATGATATTGCAACCAAAACTGGTCTTGAAACAAGCGCGGTATCAAATTATATCACTTCCCTTATTTCCCTGGGCATTATGTGGAAAGAGACGGCGCTGACAGAAGAAAAAAATAAGCGGAAAACCATATACGCGCTTGCGGATACGATGTTCGTATTTTGGTATCGCTATGTTTTAGGGAACGAATTCTCCATCCAAACCGGGGAAGCCGAATCCCTCTACGATCATGAGATTGAGCCGGATTTAAGCCGATTTATGGGAAGAATTTATGAAACTATGTGCCGCGACTATCTGGCAAAGGCAAACAGCCGTGAACCTCCCGCCGAGACCCGTCAGGGCTCGGACCGACGATCTACCCCTCCGGTAGACAGCGGTCTCCCTTTCAAAATCCGGCAGATAGGCCGTTGGTGGGGGACTAATCCGTCAACCAAGACTGAAGAAGAAATAGATATAATCGGTATAAATGAAAAGAACTCCTCTGCCATCTTCTGTGAGTGTAAATACCGCAGCGATCCGACAGATGTCCAAATACTGGACGCGTTGATAAAAAAAGCGCAGCGTTGGACAGATTATAACAGAAAATATTACATATTATTTTCCAAAAGTGGATTCACCAGAGGAGTGACGGCCGCAGCCCGAAAAGCCGGTAATGTACAGCTTATCAGCCTTAAAGATATGTATGGCGGCGGCTAATCCTGCGCGGCCATAGCAATATTTGGTTACGGAGTATTGAAAACCTTAGCCCCTAGGAGAATCGAACTCCTCTTTTAAGATTGAGAATCTCATGTCCTAACCGATAGACGAAGGGGCCATACGGATACTGCGCAGGTTGAAGATGAACTTCATAAAAGAACACTATGTCTAAAGATATTTTAGCGTAAAATCACAAAAAGGTCAAGTTTGCGCATTGCCTCATTGAAAATGTTACCGAAAAGAGGTTTGGCGGTTTTATGTCTGTCAACCACTTTATGTCGTTCGATTAACGAAATCCACCATTAAACTTCCTCCGGTTTACATAGGTTTTAGATTCTTGTTGAGCCTGTCAACAATTTTGGCAAAATCCCTCTGACGTGCTTCCTCGCTTTTAAATGAAAGATACCGCCCCGTGTAAGTGCGCCGGACAGAAAGCGGCATTTGGTTGAAGTTTTCATACGCCGGCGAAATACCTGCGAGTTTCTCAGCGAACGCTTCGACCTGCTCGCCGGTTATCGGACTGCGTCTCGCGGTGTTCCAAGTGCCGTCCCTCACCGCCGCTTCCACAGCTTTCTCGCCAAGCTCTGTCATCATCTTTTTCTTGCGCAGCGTTTCCACCGTTTTTTTGTTTTTATCGGACCAAACGCTTTTTACGCGACGGCGCGCGAAATACTTCAGATACTTTGTATCGTCAATACTTTGCATCTAGCCGTCTATCCAGCCAAAACAAAGCGCTTCTTCCAAAGCGTCATTCGCTGAGAGAGTAACCAGCGCTTTTGTCTTCCCGAATACAAGCCACACGCCGCCGCTTGTTTCCGCGTTTTTGGACAGCCATGTACGAAAATCATCGCGGGTTTTAAAGCATAATTCGGGCGTATCCGCTTTCATACCAATAAAAACTCCAGTCTTATAAATTATTTATATTCATAAAAAATTATTAAGTCAATCCTGATGGACTATTCTGTCATTTATTGACATATTCGATGTTGGGGACTAAACTTGAAGGGTGAAGACAAAAAAGACCGTGCTTATTGTTACCGATGGCTCCGCGGGGGCGGCTAAACTGGCCGGGGAAATCGCGGCGGCGTTGGAGGGCAATAAGGTGTCGACGAAGGCGGCTTCCGATTTTAAGGGAAATGACATTCTGCCGGCGGACGCGTTTTTTTTGGGCTGTGAAAAGCCGAGGCCCGCAGCCTTTGCCTACCTTGACGATTTGTTGAAGCACATAAACCTCGCGGGGCGGCCCTGCGGGGTTTTCTCGGCCGGCTCCGAAAGCGCGGCGAAATATCTGACCGCGTTGGTCAAGGATTGCGAAGCTGCCCTGAATCCGGAGCCTCTTCTGGCGGGTGGCGGTGATGTAAAAAACTGGGCCCAGGGCGTGGTCTCGCGGGCTCTTTAGGGAGGTAATTATGATTAAAAAATTTGACCTTGATAAATATGTCAGGAAGATTCCTGATTTCCCAAAAAAAGGGATCCTGTTTTATGACATAACCAGTATCCTTGCCTGTCCCGAGGCCTTTCAGTATTGTATCGAATCTATGGTGGACATTTACGCGGACAAGAAAATAGACGCCGTCGCCGCCATTGAGGCGCGTGGCTTTATTTTTGCAGCCCCCTACGCGGCCCGCATGGGCGTCCCCCTCATCCCGATCCGCAAGAAGGGCAAGCTTCCGGGCATAACCCTGTCGAAGAAGTACAACCTTGAGTACGCCCAGGCCGAGATAGAGGTTCACAGGGAAGATGTTCCCGCGGGCAAACGCATACTTCTTGTTGATGACCTTATCGCCACCGGGGGAACCCTGAGTGCCGCCCGCGCCCTCCTCAATGCCGGCGGCGCGGATGTTCCCGATGTCTTTGGCGTGCTTGGCCTTCCGTTTTTGGGGTATGAAAAGGCATTGGCCCCTACGCCGGTAACCACGCTGATTAACTACGATAGCGAGTAGGATCCGGTAAGCAACACTTGACAATCTTTTCCCGATTTTGTAGAATTTTAAAATAGGAAGGTTTGCAGACCTTCCGATCTGGCTACGCTCCCCGGTTGTGTAATGGTAGCACGGCAGACTCTGGATCTGCTTGTGGGGGTTCAAATCCTCCCTGGGGAAAAAAGCTAATGGGACATGTTTCGTTTATAACAAAAAAAGGAGAAATGTTATGGAAGTATATGTAGCAAATGCTCCAGGTGATGATTATGACTCAAGGCCTCCTGATGATTATGATTCCTGGATTGATTATTGGAATCAGTTAAGTTATCCGGGGGAAGAAAGACATGCAACAGAATGTCGTAAATGCGGTGAGAAAAAAGACCATAATGAAATTGAAGGCGGTCATGTTGAATACTGTGAGAAACGCGATGGAAAATGGTATCCAAATAGGGAAAAAGGGATCTTTATAGTACCTCTATGCGCTGAATGTAATAATCCCAATAACACTGACGTTTTCTCAGTTGATGACAGCGAATTAATAGAAATACTTTGAAATTGAATTAAAATATCCTTTAAGTCTGCTTTAAACGTTAGACCAGGAGATAATTTAACCGGCAAGGGAAAAGTAATTAAGCGGGTATTTTCGTATCACCTAACGCTCATCTTTTCCTTCATCTTCTCCAGCCGGTTCAGCGCCTCATACAGCGTGTCGTTCTTTTTGGCGAAATGAAGCCTAATCAGGTGATTGACGTTCTCCCTGAAAAAGCTGGAACCGGGCACAGCGCCCACGCCGGCTTTCTCCGCGAGTTTTTCGCAAAAAACAAGATCGCTTTCGTATCCATATTCGGAGATGTCAAGCAGAACGTAATACGCGCCGTCGGGTGTAGTGTGGTTGATGCCCAGATCGTCGAGGCCCTTCATGAACAGCGCGCGCTTTTCGGTGTACGTCTGCAACAAGCCGTTGTAATACGAATCCCCGAAACGCAGTCCCGGAATCGCCGCTTCCTGCAAAGGCGCGGCGGCTCCCACAGTTAAAAAGTCGTGAACTTTTTTTGCGGTGTCGATGATCTCCTCGGGCGCGATGATGTAGCCGAGCCGCCAGCCGGTGATGGAATACGTTTTTGAAAGCGCACTGCATGAGATCGTGCGCTCGAACATCCCCGGCAGGGTGGCCATGTACGTGTGCGTGTGCGGTGCGTAAACGATATGCTCGTACACTTCATCGGTGATGACATAAGCGTCATACTTTTTCGCCAAATCCGCGATGACGGTTAATTCATCGCGCGTGAAAACCTTGCCGGTCGGGTTTGAGGGATTGCAGAGGATAAGCGCCTTGGGGCGCTGCCTGAACGCGGCTTCAAGTTCGTTCGCGTCAAAATTGAACGCGGGCGGGTACAGCGGGACGTAAACCGGTTCCGCGCCGGAGAGGATCGCGTCCGCGCCGTAATTTTCATAGAACGGCGAGAACACGATCACCTTGTCGCCGGGGTTGGCTACCGTCATCATCGCCGCCATCATCGCCTCTGTGCTGCCGCAGGTGACCACGATTTCAGCGTTAGGGTTAATCTGCCTTCCCATCCACTTGGATTGTTTCTCTGCCAGCGCCTCACGGAAATTCTGCGCGCCCCATGTAATTGAATACTGATGCGGACCTGTGTGGGCGATTTCCGCGAGGCGATCCAGTATCTCTTTCGGAGGCTCAAAATCCGGAAACCCCTGCGAGAGGTTCACCGCGTTATATTTCAGTGAAACACGCGTCATGCGCCGTATGACAGAATCGGTGAAATTCGCCGTTCGCTCTGATAACTTTTGCATATCAATTCTTCCTTTACTGAGGCTTGTTCATTTTCAGACTATCTCCGGTGATTTCAGCACTCCCTGCGGCCAAAATTGGTATTCGTATGACCAGTTGGAACCGACGGTACGCCACGAATTGGGTCCCCACCAGAAAGAAGGCGCCCTTTCCACACAGTGCAATTGGCCGAAGGTGTTGATCCTGTTGCCAAAGTAAATGATGTCGATTTTGTGTCTGCCCGCTTTGACGGGGACTTCAATCTGATACGGAGAGTAAACTAGAGGGCCGCAATCTTTCCCGTCAACCTTTACCCTTAAGAGCTGCCCACGGTAGTTAGTCGCACGGATGGTGAGTTTCTCTCCCTTTGTTTCCGCTTCCAGATGATAGGTGAGGTTGCCGCCGTAGAAAGGTAAGCCCTGGCGCGTGATGTCCCCGAAGGCCAGGGCGCGGACAGGTTTGGTTATGACGCATGACGCTCCGGTAACATTGACGCCGAAGTCGCCGAGGAGGTACATGGCTTCAATGTCAACTTTGCGTCCGTATGGGATGCTCACCTCTATAACGTTGGTTCCCGCCTTGATTGCGGGTATGCTGATTTTGCCTATGCACTTGTCCACATACCAGCCGTTTACCGGACCGGCTTTCTCGCCGTTAAGCGTTACCGTAGCTTTGGCGGCGTTCTCCAGGGCCAGCTCAGCGCCGGACAGCGCGATTTCGCTTTCAAACTTATAGCGCAATTTTATGGTGTTAGGCGTACTCTTGTCGTGCTCGACCCAGGGCTGGGCAACCTGGTTGCCCCGTGCCGGCCAGTTCAGCTCGGTTCTGAGGACATTATCAAGTTTGAGAATCTCCTCCCTGGGCCTGTAATCCGATGAGTCAAGGGCGTACTCCGCCATGTCAAGGAGCAGCACGTTGGGTTCTTCCAGCGTAACCGGCACCTGGCCTGTAAAGCGTACACAGGAAGGAGGTACGACGAGGGTACTCTTGCCTTCCAGGCTGACGGCGTTGGTGACAAGCTGCAGCTCCACATCTGCTTTGACCGGTTCCGATTTATCCAGTTTGAGGAGTATGCTGTCGTGTTCGTAAAGCGGCCGCACGATGGTAGTCCATCCGTTCTGCTGGTCTACGGGCAGGGGGTTAATTTCCCCGCTTGTGGTTTCGTATAACGTTGCCGCCCATTCGCCCCTGACCCGTATCCTGATTATATCGCCTTTGGGAAGGTCGGGATTTTTCGGGTTGTCGGCGTGCACGATGAAGAGCCAGCGGACGCCGTCCGCCTCTTCCCTGAGCTGGTAGAGGAGATCGCTCGTCTGTGATCCTGAACTGCCGCGGATGTCAATTTCCCGGATGTCTTTGAGGGTGTCGAGTATACGCAACCTTTCAAAACCGATTCTCTCACTCCTTTCCCAGAGTTTCCTTCCGCCGTCGTTGAGATAGGCGTCGAGGTATGCCGGTGGCTCTCCAAGGAAGAGCAGCCTACCTCCGGCGTTTCTGAACGCCTCGATCCGTTCCAGGGTAGTTTGCCTCAAGGTCTCCATAGCCGGAACGATAACAACATCATATTTCATTGCCCCCACCGGAAAGCCATTTCCGCTCACGTCCGCCGTTTTGCAGTACCTGGGCAGAGTCGACTCGCAGATGTAGTCAAAGTCAATGAGCCCTCGTAAAAGCCAGTCGCACAGGGAGAGGAATTTCTCATCCATCTCTTCGCGTATGGCGGCTGTTTTTTCTTTCGCGCCCCAATGGAGCCAATAACTTTCTATTGGATGGATCACGCCGACACGGCAGACAGGTTTACCCCTCGTTAAAACCGATGCGACTCTCGCGAAGTGATCCTCCACATATGGGTACTCCGCGATCCATGGCGACTGATAATTGAAGGTAGAAGGATAGTCCCTCTTCGCGTCGCCGTTCATCGAAACCCATGAGAGGTGCGGCACCCGGACGGTGACTCCCAGCGCGGCTTGCCAGTCCCCCTGGAGCTTGTGCCCGCGGAAATCAAAATTCCAGTTGGTAACCCCGTAAAGTTCCGACAATGTGCCGGGGAAGCCGTTTTGCCTCGCGCCGGATTGCGCCTGCTTGGCGGTGGTAAACTCGTGCCTGTCGCATAACATATCGATGCCCGGTAACTGGAAGGAGCGGTAGGAACGCATGGCTTCACCCAGGGCGTGGGTCTGGCTTTCCAGCGTGGGCTCTTCCATCATGTGGCCGGTAAGCATGATACCGTTTTCCGCGCACCATGCGCCGCACTGATCCGCAAAGGCCGCCGCGAAACGCTCCGCGACATGATCGTGGTAATGATAGCGTATAACAGAGACCCTGCCCCCCGCGAGATCCCACAGCAGTTCCGGAATGCCGCCAATGAGGCTCTCTCCGTTATACGCAACTTTATAAGTTTCTTCGATATCGAAAGTCCAGGGCAAAGAAACATCCTTGTCCTCCTGAGCGTAGTTCAGGGTCTCCTTTCGGGAAAACTGGGGCTCGTCGGTAAAGATTGCCGGAATAACACCACCAAAGTCCTTCCTGAAGTTTTTCTCGTATGCTCCGTAAGTGATGCGGATAAACTCGCGAATGGTCGCCGGGTCCAGGGTGTTCGCGTAAGTCTGGTTGTTGTACCATGGACTTGGAAGGGCGGTTTCGATATAGGCGTAGAGTTTGAAACCCGCTGCATTGTCCTTTTCTCCGATGGTCCTGTAACTCTCAAGGTCTCCATTTTTATCCAGTGTTACATCAAAGCAGGCGACAAGTTCTCCGTTTTCACTCCTCCCCGGAGCATTCTGGATATGCTTTCCGCTAGCATCTTCCGCGGGCGTCCCGTACGGTCTGCGCGTCAAAAGGAGGTAGCGTATCCTGTACTTGGGGTCTTTGGTAAGCAGGCCTCCCGCGGCGCCTGAAGGCCAGCGATCCTCATCGTAAAGCCATGCGAGCATCTTCTCCTTTCTGGCTTTCTCCACGCATGCGCCGACTATGCCCATGTGCTCCTCGCTCAGATATTCCGTGGCCATCCCCGTCCTGACGTGCATATGGAATCCGCCGAATCCCATTTTTTTAAACTGGTCTATTTGCCAGACGAGTTCATCCTTATCAAGGGTGGTGTTCCACGCCCAGAAAGGCGTGGCCCTGTATTCGCTTGAGGGGTTCTTAAAGTCCTCGTGGGTTAGTTTTTGGTCACGTTTCGGATAGAGCATAGTGGGTCTCCTTTGGGGTAGTGTAGCGTGGATTGGAGGGAGGGGGCAAGGGGGTACCATGTTGAGATCATCCTTTACCCTTTGGATATACCATATTTGCATAAAAAGAAAGAACTTGATATAATGAATTATAAGGAACATATAACTATGTCGACTAATAATTGGAGTTATATGAACAAGCTGACTTTAATAGAACAACACTTTATGGAGGGTAATAAATGTGTATTTTTAAAAATTGGACAATTGATAATTTCTTAACGCTTTTTTCTATGATCCTCATGTCCATAGGCGGTACTTTTGCTTTGATTCAATGGATATCTAGCAAAAAATTAAGGAGAGCTGAATTTATTGATCAAATAATTAATAAACTTAGGTTTAACAAGGAAATACAGAAGGTAATGTATCTTATTGAATATGACCCAAATTGGTATTCAGAAAAATTCCATCGTTCTGAATTGGAGAATCAAGTTGATAAATTTCTTTCATATATTGATTATATATGTTATTTGTACTTTTTAAGAAATATAAGTAATAATGAATTTAGAATATTGAAATACGATATCAATAGAATATGTATTTCTCCATCTGTTCAGGCTTACCTTTGGAATCTTTATCATTTTTCAAGAAGAATGAATGCAGATTGTTCGTTTTTGCATTTAATTGAGTATGGTATAAAAAATAAAATAATAAAGAAAGAATTTATAGATAATGATAAAGATTTATATCGTAAACTTCTAAATTTCTGAATCACTAACAAATTTATTTTTGCCCAATCAGAGTGCGATGTAATTAACGTTACTTCATTTTATCATTTCTTTTCGAATAATAAAATATATGAATTCTATATGAATAGAGAGTATAAAATTAGTAATAGAGCGGAAGAGATGGCGCGGTATTTATGTTGGAGCGGGGGCGGTTTTATTTTCCTGCGGGACAAGTCGAAAGAAATAGATAGACAGTTGACCACCGTGTTCGAGGGGAGGATCCGGTCGCTTGGGGATGTGCTGCGGTGCATGAGGGATTATGAGCGGCTTCCCCGGAGTGAACCGAATTTGTCCCGGCAGGAGATTGAGGTTGTCCGGTGTATGGCATGTGGGAAGACGGTCAGCAACCACCTGGAACAAACCTGATATTGACATTTCCCCGGACTTATCGTAGAAACTCTTATGGATATCATAAAGATTTTAGTATTAATTACGTTTTTGTCTTCTGTTTTGCTTCTGGTTTTTGACAATAAACGGCCTCATTTTCGGCGTATCATACTGGTATCAAGAATTATAACAATAATATGCTCAGGAATTACTTTGGTGTTGTTATTTATAAGATAAGAAGGGTTTTTATCATATAGTATTTCTATTTCATAGTAAATTGCGGTGTATCAGATAATGGAGTTTTTATAGGTTTATCCATTTTAATTAATAATGGCATCGGAAAATCAACGCCAACAAGTAATGCCTCACCTTCACCCAATATTGGTAAAAAATTCAATGCGTTTTTGTTTGCCGCAGCAGAAGCATTTTCAATAGCACGTTTATCATGTTCATTAATAAGTCGGTGAACAATAAAAGTTCCCATTTGGCTTAGTGTACCAATTGGTATGTCTCTAGGCATTTGCGTTGCTAGGCAAAGAAACAATCCATATTTTCGACATTCTTTTGCTATTAAGTCCACATTTTGTAGAAAAAATACTGTATCATCTTCTGTATTAACTCGTTTATTTAAAAATTGATGGGCCTCATCAATAAATAATAATAAGGGCTTTTTCTTGAATAAGCCTTTTCTAGCATCTTTAAGAAAATATGATGCAATAAAATCGACAATGATCTCTCGAATTGCAAAATCATATGCTAAATTTTCAAAACCAATTCGTAAAAAAACTTGTTTGTTGTTTTGCTTAATAAAAGCTCCAATAGTTTTGATAATATCTTTTTTTATTGAAGTTGACGATTTGTTTGGGATTCCCAATGCCGAACACAGTATTTCGTTATTGAGAAACAAATTTACTCTTGCAATCAAGTGAGAAGTATAACCGAGTTTAAAACTATCTTCCTCATATCCATTTTTCCCTACTTTAACACATTCATTCATCAGTTGCATAGCCAATTGAGTAATATCAAAATCACAATCTTTGAAAAGGTGTACATTATCTCTTACAAATTTATTTAATAAATCTGGCTTTTTCCCTATTTTTATTCCATCTGCTAAAATTCCTAGTTTTATTAATTTCAGTGTATTGATGGATTCACATAATGCTGCAACCGTATTAGGTGAATGCTCTTGAAAAAGAAAACAAAAATCTGAATTACTAAGATATTTATATGGAAATGAAACATTTTTTCCAAATACTACGCTATTATTTGTTAAATTCTTGTATTCACCCGTTGCATCTATAAGTATAACTTTATTTTCTGTTTTTTCTATAATAGATTCTATTAATTTAGAAATCGTCCAGCTTTTTCCTCCTCCAGTAGTACCAACAACAGCACAGTGTCTCCCAAAAAGTGCATTTAGAGAAATGTTACAATTTGCTTCATTTGAAGCCAGTTTCCCAATCGTTGCAAAAATAGTGGAACCATCTTTCTTTCCAAATTCCTCTACATATCTACTTATCTGTTCATCTGAACATGAATAAACTTTTGCTCCAATGGAAGGATATCTTGCCACTGTTTTTTGTGTCTTCTCTGGTTCAAAAACACTAAAGCATAACAATAATTCTGCTTTGCCGGATGGATGGAATTCTGATTCATCATGTTCAATTGCTTTTTCACTCATTATCCTTCGTTCGCTGTCAGGCAAGTAAAGCTCTACAATACGTGCAAGAAATCCAAATTCTTCTCCCTCTATAATGACAAAATTACCAACATTTCCACCCACATAATTTTTACCTTTATAGTGAAATTTACTTAATAAATTTGAGGAAGGAAAATGAATCTTTATAAAAGCTGGTGTTATCTCGTTAATGTAACCCAAAAAATAATTATGATCAAATGGATTCATAAGTTTCTCCACGTTTAATTATATATGATGAATTTTCTGGAAAATTTTTAGTAAACCCACTAAATGTATCAAATACTATGTTTACACCAAGCTTTACTATTTTTTTATCTATATCATAAAAAAAAAGCTTCAAGATTTGTTGTATCTATACCATCAGTACTAGAATAGTTGACAATAAGTAATTGAAATCCGGGATTCTGCTCTACAGCCTCAATTACTACATTGTTAATGTGTTTATCCTGGAACCCAAAACCGATTATTATAAGCAATGTATTTTCTTTTCTTAAAGCCTGTTGAAATCTTGACATCATTTCAAAATAGGGTTGTTCATAAGAACTTTCATATTTTTCATTAGCAGGATAAATTATTAATGGCTCAGAAGGATTATCATTTTGAATTATCCTTCCATTATTTTTTGTCCAATTCAAAGAACCGTGAAGCTTATAAAGATGAAATACTTCAGGTAAAAAACTCTCCTCTTGTTTCAATCGCGTTTTATCACGATTAACAATATCCAAATCAAACCACTTGCCTGAAAATTCTCTTGGATGAGTAAATGAAAAACCATCAATTACTACAAACCCTGCTTTGCTTGCAGCTTGCTCAAAAAGCGTATCATAATTAGTTGTAAACAATTGTATTCTGGAATCATTGGTTTTTCTTGCGGTTATTTTACGTAGAAAATTTTTATGCGGGGCCTGAGATGACAATATCAATTTACATGCCTCAATGATTTTAAACTCTAATTCATTTTTTAATAACTTATTTTCATGTTCTATTAAACCAAACAATTTTTCGTAAATTATTAAATATGATAATAATGATTCAATATTCATTGAATTACAAATATCACTTACCATCTTTATGTGTTCCTTTTTATATGAAAAAAATTTAATTATGTTTTCTATTTCAGCTTGACAGTACTCCCATAAACCATCTCTTGATTTTCCTCCGTTTTCTCCATTGTCAAGAGATGTTCCTGCCGCTGTCAATACAACAATATTTTTATAATGTCTTTTGAAAAAAGAATTATAAAATTTTAGCTTTAATTTTTCTGCTAATTCTTTTGTTGGAATATTATTTTCCTCTTCATCTTTATATTCTTTGTGATTAACATAACAACAATCATCTGTATAGGCAAGTGAGTAATCGTTTTGTAATAATAAATACTTTTGTTCTAATGTTCCAGTATTCATTTTCAAAATCCTTCTACTCCCACTCCACCTTCGGCAACCCAGCCACAATATCCACCGTCTTCATACTAACACTTATCACCGACAATAGCAAGTCCAGAATATACTGGGGATTGTCATGCTCCCTCGCCCAGTCATTAGGGTCGTTCTTGATGCCGCTTTCCTTGTGTGTAGTTACTGCATACCGCTCCATAACCCATTCAATAGCGGACTTGCCATTGACAACATACTCGTATGCTTTGGCCGGAATATTGGATATAGTCAGGTATGAGTTATATACTATCGTGTCCTTCTGGTTTTTCGTGGGAAATTTCATCTCGTTGACAATTAGTTGGCCGGGGGGAAACGGAGAACGGGGAATTAATTTTCCGTTTATTAATATTTCTTTGGGTGGCGGCCGGTCTTCATAATTCAGGTGTAAATCCGCCAGTTTCCGGCCAGCGTCGGCGAAAGCCCAAAAATCCACTGGTTTTTCCACAAGGGGCAAGCGGGGAAGCATTTTCTTGAGGTCATTGGCAAAAGTCTTACGATATTCAGGGCTGTGGAGTATGCCATAGACGTAGTAGAAAATATCCTCTTTTGTTACTCTGGGGCCGTAGCGGGTTTTGGCTTGATCAAGGATAAAATCCGATATGGTGTCATGGCGGATATATTCGTCTTCTACCCGTTCAAAAAGTTTGCCCTGGATTTTATCTTTCTTTTCATACCAGTAGAGGGGGAAGCATTGGGACTTTTCAACCAAATCAAGGCAAGGAATTAAGTTAGTAATAAGCACAGTAAAAGGTTTTGTTGAACCGATACCAGATACACAAATCAAAAAATTGTTTATATTCTTTTCTGGAAAAAGTCGAGGAAGTTGATAACGTTCCTGATTTAAGTCATCATCAAAATATGTATTTTGCTTAATAAACGGACGATACAACGAAAGTCGATATTCACTTTCATTTTCAGAGAATTTTACTTTTCGTTTTATTTGATTTAACCAATCTCGTGTCCAGTTACCTTTTGTTGAATCATAAACCGGCTCTGTGATTTTTCCAGAAATATATAACGCAAGCTGTTCATTATAATGTGCAATAGTTTTTTCTATATTTTTCTTCAATTGCTTTTCAGAAAAATTATATACCCAAGCATCTCTATTAGTTGCTGTTCCTAACGATTGTGTAACAAAGAAACTGTTTGTTTTATTTACAAACTTCTGTTCCGGCTCCAATGGAATAAAATCATCAAACCTGGAATTACGCTTGTTAACCCAATCACCATGCTTATTTGGTTTAACCTTGACCATCTTTAGAGCGGGATTGAGAATACTTCGATTCTCGCTGACAATCTTCAGCTTTTCCTCACGGGAAAGATAATCGCCTATGTCCTTATAAAAAATCTCTGCTTTGTTCATTTCAAAAGTTTCCTTCCCTGTACTTCTACCAATATGGTCATCTGCTGTATTGCGATTTTGTTCAACCGCAAAAGGCGGTCTTTTTGCGATATTCCGTCATTGATTAAAACCGCGTTGATGTTCTCCATATTTGAAAGACAGATGAGTTCGTTAATGGAGGCGTAATCCCTGATATTTCCCTTTAAGCCGTGATTCCCTTCTCTCCACTCTTTGGCGGTCATACCGAATAGGGCGATGTTTAACACGTCCGCTTCATCAGCGTATATAATCGAAGCTTGTTTGGCGGTGAGCTCTTTAGGGATGAGATTCTGCTTTATGGCGTCAGTATGGATATGATAATTGATTTTTGCCAGTTCCCGCTTGGCCGACCAGCCGATTTGTCGTTGTTCGGCGTCTTTGAGGCGCTGGAATTCCTTGACCAACAACAACTGAAACCGGGGACTTATCCACATACCAAAATGAAATGCTATATCTTTGTGGGCGTATGTTCCGCCGTAACGTCCTGCTTTAGCGGTAATTCCAATTGCACTTGTTTTCTCAATCCATTGTTTTACAGAGAGAACAAAGTTGTTGCTTCCGGCGGTATTTTTAATTGTACCGAATTCGGTATAATTAAAATTGGGATTAAACAAAGCCTCCCATTCCCCTATATACTCAATTGTGCTTTTCAAACTGAGCCATTTGATTATGATATGTTCTTCCATTTGGCTGTGGGCAATATCAGTAAGTGAGATGAAGTCTTCTTCACTTATTTGAATAACAGAAATCTCTGCCTTTTCAACGGTTATCTTGGCCATTTTTTCCTCGTCTTACCAATATCGTAACTGTTACCGGCGTTCTGCTGGCCAAACCAAAAACATTCCCAGCCTCTTTTTGCCGTAATTCACCGCTTGTTCTGCAATTACCCCGAAGATTATACACATAAATTGAAGAAAATTCCCGTTCAAGGCACTTGCGAAAACCGTCAAGACCGTTACTGTCCAGCCATGAACCGTTGGAAACAAAACCGATAACCCCGCCGTTTTCCGGATCAAGTCGGTCGGAAGCCCAGCGAAAAGCTTTTATATAGGTATCGTAGGCAGCTTTGTTCAGATTGGCTTCGGAAGCGGTGACATAGGTTTCGGCAATGCGTTTTTCCAGTTTCGGATATCCCTGGTTCTGGGCATTGTCATTGGCGGATTTTTGTCCGATTGAATAAGGGGGATTGCTCATAATAACTCGCAATGGTGTTTTTTGCTGCTCCTGTACCCGCTTTGAATTTTGTGGAAATATCTCACTAAAAAGATTCTCGCCTTCCACTGTTTCTCCTAATTGAAAAGTATCGGTCAGGCAGATGCCTTGAAATGGCATATAACGAATTGTTGCTTTTTGATGGGGGGGGTAAGTATGTTTCTCAACCATTCCATCTCCCCATTCGTAATATTCTGGTTTTCCCTCGGCAATAAATGATGCGTATTCATCATTTTCTTTTTCGTATTCAAATTCTTCTGTTGCATTTTCAATTAGGCGAAATTTAGAATTATTAATGTTTTTTACAACATCCCACATTCTCCATTCTCTACTCCCAATTATATCATGATACACGTTCTCAATATTGATTGAAGCAATGTAATAAGCCAGCAGCACAATTTCATTGGCGTGTATTTCCCTGGTGTATTTTCTTTCCAGGTCTTTATTCCTGATTATGCCGCTCTGCAAAAGGCGAGTAATGAAAGTGCCGGTTCCGGTGAAAGGGTCAAGGATATGGACGTTTTCATCCGTCATGCTTCGCCCGAATTCCTTCTGTAAAACGTCTTCCACACTGTG